>Ga0137382_10000220_pt1 | contig 24011 bp, 35 predicted proteins | sample SagtaG_15_FD_104816 | JGI IMG/M metagenome (GOLD analysis project Ga0137382, IMG submission 104816) | Vadose zone soil microbial communities from Sagehorn Ranch, Mendocino, California, USA - Sage2_R_20_16 metaG | ecosystem: Environmental > Terrestrial > Soil > Vadose zone | place: USA... | reverse complement strand
GTCTAACGAGCACCGCCATCCGGAACTCGAGCGCGACATCGCCAGACGCTTCGGGCTGATCCACGAATTGATGGCGCAAGGCTTTGCCGACATCCTGCGCGAGATCGAGGCCGGCTTCAGTCGTGTGAATGAACGTCTCGACACTGTCGAGGGACGCCTGGGCACCATCGAGGCCCAATTACGCCGGATCAATCCCAACGGGCAGGCCCAGCCGTGACGCCCCGCTTCAATGTGAAGACGGTGCTCGCCTGGATAGGCGGCGTCGCGCTGGCGATCTGGGCCGTCCAGTTGGTGATCTCCACCCAGTTCTCGTACGCGGTGGCCCTGATCCTCAGTCCCCTCGAGCCGTTGGTGAACCTGCTGGTCGCACAGCACCTGAAGCAAGACGAAGCCCTGATAGTCGTCCTTGCGGCAGCCGGCGGCGTCGTCTTCGTGCTGGCGGCCCTGACAGCATGGTTTGGTCCCGGCCACGCCCGTCATTAACGCCCCGCTCCCACGGCCTGCTGCTCCTGGGCTGACTGGCTCGAGCTGGACAGGAATGACGGCGCAGTGAATGCTGGCGCCGTGGCCTGTGCATTCAAACGGCCGACCGTCCGCTGAGCGGCGATCAAGCGATTGCGCGCCACGTCTGGCCCGACCAGTTGTGCCCAGGCGCGCAGTCTCGCCGCATCCGCGGCATTGATATACGCCTGCATCAGACGCGCCTTGCGGTCGTCATCCGACTGCAGATAGTCGGGCTCGCTCAGGCGCTGCGCAAAGTCTCCCAGGACATGACCCGTCGACTGCGCGATGGCCCGCTTCTCGGTCGGGTTCAACTTGATCTGGGCTCCCTGGTACGAGACGGTGTCAGGATACGTGGTGGGCGGCGTGATGCCACTGTAGCCCTCTTTCTTGAGACGGTCGGCCTCGATCGTGATCGGGCTGGCAATCTCCTGCTGCGCACCGACCAGGATGCCTGCTCCCGTACGCGCCTTCTGGAGCACCTCGCCAGTCGTCGGGTCGATTTTGGATGGCAGCTGCTGCGCCAGACCTGGCCAGTTGGCCATCGTCCCCTGCCACAACGAGGCAACGCCTTTGCGATCAACCTCGCGCGCCACGGGATCGGTCAGGTTTTCGACGAAGCGCGCCGCTCCAGGGACCGTGATGCGGTTGATCGCGTCCTGCGCCAGGCCCAGCGCGCCGGCGGTCGCGCCACCTTGGCCGATGTTGGACACCAGCCTGATCAGGTTCTCGCCAGGGATGCCCTGCTGGAATGGCTTCAAGGACGCATTCAGCGCAGCGTTGAAACGCGGCCCATAGTAGTTGGCCGCCTGTTCGAGCGGAGACGCTCCAGGCGTCCCTGGTGGCACGTCCTGACCACCCTTTTCATACCCATCGGCAAACGACGCCATGATCTGCATCGGCAGCGCGTACGCACCCCACTCGTTCATGCTGACCCAGTTGCCAGCGACCTTGACCGAGTTGGGATGGATCGGGTCGTCGGGCCCGGTGATGTTCCCGTCGGCGACCTGCTTCGCGATCAGCAGTTGAATCGCCGACTCGAGCCCGGTCTCGCCCACCGCACGCTGCGCCTCACCCAGGTTGCCAGCCTTCAACGCGCGCACCGCACGGATGGCACCCGTCGCCTGGGTCGCCACGGGCAGGCGATTCAGCCCAATCTGCAGCATCTGCACGGGGACGCCGCTGAACGGGATGCCGAAGTCCATCAGCGCGCCCATGGCCTGGTCGCGCAGCCGTGGACTGTTGAGCAGGCCCTCTTTTGCGTTCGAGTAGGTGCGGAACATGTTGTCCAGCACGCCCGTACCGCCCCCCGCACTGGCCACACGGCCAAAGACACTCTGCGCGCCGGCGCGCGTGCCCTGGCGGTACAGATCGGTGGCATGGCTCGCCAGGAAGCTCGCCGCCCCAGGGTCCACTGGCGTCATACCCGCTTCACGCAACAGACGGTTGGCTTCGGATGCCATGCCCTGGTACTCGCCAAGGGTGCGGGTGAACGCGTCCGATGCAGACAGGGCGCGAAAGATCGGTGAGCGGCGACCAATGCTGCTGGCCTCGGTCGATAGAGTGGCGAGTTGGTTCCCCCGCAGGGCCGAGACCGCGTTGCCTGCCGCCTCGGGTAGACCGCGACCAATCGACACGAGGCCCGCCAACGCGTCATCACCTCTGCCGCCCATCGCAAGAGCTATGGGCTGACGCGCGAGCTCGATAGTGTTGCCGATCACGTTGGCGATGTGCGTCGCCGGGTTGGTCAAGATCGACTGCTTGGTGAGGTCGACTGCCTCGGCAATCGGACCACGTAACGGTGCGCCACGCGCGGGTCCCGCAACCACGCCGCCGCTCCGCAAACTCTGGAGGACCGACTGCTCGAGCGGACCTCGGAAACCGGCCGCCGAACCGAGCGCTGCACCGGCACCCGCACCCGCAATGACCCGCGCCGCGCGATCGCGGAATTCAGCGTCCTCTGGAGCCGTGGCGTTGCCGGCGTAGCCGCCCGCAACCGCACCGCCGAGCGTCGCGCCGAATCTGGGACTGACTGCGCCCACCTCAGAGCCGGTGCCAGTGAGAAAGTCGCTGATGGCTCCACGAACTCCACCAGTCGGTGTCAGTGCGCGGCGTGTTGCGGCCGTCGGATCCATCGCTGCAATCTGCTGCTCGAGCGCCGTCAACTTGTCAGGGTCGGCACCCTTCGCCCGAGCCGCGGCCAGCATGGCCTGGAGCAAGTCTGTCGAACTCTGCGGCACCTGCGCGCGGACCGGTGCCAGTTCCGCAGTGCCGGGCATCTTGCGCACCTGGTCGATGGCATCGACGAGCGCTCGCGCGGTCACCGGCGTGTCGTTGACGACTTGAACGGCCTGCGCCACGTCGCGGGCACTGGTGCCCGGCTGCAGCATCGTCGCCAGCGCGCGCACGGCCCCGACGCCGCGTGTGGCCAGCTCACCGACAAGGTTGAACGGTAGCGACGACGGGTCAATGACCCCCGCCGCGATCCCCCGCCCCAGGCCACTCGCTAGGCCGGCTGGCGCGACAGCCGTCGCCGCACCACTGGCGATCAGGTTGGCAGCCGTCTCCTCAGACTCGCGCTGGGGCGAACGGAAAGCTACCGCCGAGGCCTGGGCCGGGCTGACACCCTGACGCAGGTCCTGTACGCGCTGGTCCAGACGGTTCTGAGCGTCGACCAGGGCCTGCTGGTTGGCCGAGCTGGGGTCGGCGGACATGCGCTGCTGGGCGTCGCGATAGTCCTGCTGCAGTTGCTGGAACTGCGGGTCCTCGGCGGCGATCTGGTTCAGGCCGGTCGTCACGCGCGAGATGGCCGTGGCCGGGCTGAGTTCCTTCAGCACGTCCCCGGCGGTCGACACGGCAGTGCCGAGTCCCGATGCACCCGTGCCGATGGCCTGACCGACGGGACCCAGTGGTGCGTTCTCGGGCGTCTGGATACGCGAGGTGAGGTCCTCGAGCGACTGGGGGGCCACCTGCTGCAGCCGGCCCTGCGCACCGGCCGCGGCCTCCTGCAGGGGTGGGATGACGGCTTGCTGCACGTCCTGAGCGGTCTGGCCCGCGCGTGTGGCCACGTCGGCTGCCGCACCCTGTACCGCGCCTGTGGCCCCTGAAACGACGCCCTGCACTGCGTTGTCGACCTGCTGCAGACCAGCGCTGATTGCGCGACCACCCTGCTGCACGGCCTGACGCGCCTGTCCGACGATGCCCGTGGTCGGCGTCGTGCCACCCGAGATCGGCGACGGCGCCGGCGTGCCAGGGTTGTCTGCGGCGAGACCGCCCTGCAGCGCGCCCATGCGCGCCTCCATCTGCGCCGGCGTCATCCATTCCGCGCCACCCCGCAGGTCCGTGCCGCTCGACCCGACGTGGAACGCACCCGAGCTCGGGTCGTAACTGTCCGCCGTGAAGTAATGCCCAGGTGTCGAAATCGTGACGGGGTTGCCCGAGCCTGCCTCACGCGCGAGCGCCTTCCAGTCGGCGCCCACGACACGGTGCGGAATGCCCATGTCGGTGAACAGCTTCGACTCGGACTGCAGGCCAGCCATGCCCGTGTCGGCCGTCCAACCAACATTGCTGGCCATGTCGGTCGCTTCGCGCAGCGTCGGGTTGCGGCCAAACATCTGCGCAAACCTGACCGCGGCCGCGGGCCCGCACGCCGCGTAGGCTTCGGCTGCGGTGAGCTGCTTGTCGCCGAACTGGCTGAGCGTCGGCAGCACGGCGCTAGCCACGGCTTGACGACCCGACTCGAGCACCTGGCCGGCACCCTGAGCGACGTTCTGGACCGCCTGCTGGCCGCTGCCGATGATGGTCCGCACGTAGCGCTGCGTCTCTTCGAAGGGCGGCACGCCGCCGTACTTGTCGACCGCCCCAGGGCCCGCGTTGTAGGCCGCCAGGGTCTTGCCCCAATCGCCGCCGTACCGTTTCAGGTTGTCAGCGTCCATGCGGGCAGCGGCATCCAGGCTGGCGTACGGGTCGCTCGGGTCCAGCCCGATCCCGGCCGCGGTGGCAGGCATGAATTGGGCGATGCCCTGCGCGCCGGCGCCGCTCTTGGCCGTGACGTTGAAGCCGGACTCCTGGTCGATCTGGCGCACGAAGATGTCGGGGTCGATGCCGGCCCGTTGCGCGGCTTGCCTGGCGTAGGCGCGCAGATCGCCACCCCGCTCGATCGGCGGTTGACTGGGCTGCGGCGACGTCGTTTCTCCCGTCGGCGTTGGCGGCTGCACTTCTTGCACGCCCTGACTGATTGGCTGCGCGGGCTGAGCGAACGGTGGTTGATTAGCTTGCTGGAGCCCCTGAGCAATGGGCTGGACGTTCTGATCGACCGCTTGAAACGCATCCTGCGCATGCTGCTGGAGTCGCTGCGTAATCTCGTTCGGGTCGATCTGCACGCCCTGCAGTGGTGGTTGGTTCGCTTGCTGGATTGCCTGGAAGGCATCCTGCGCGTGCTGCTGCAGCCGTTGGGTGATCTCGTTGGGATCGATCTGTGGTGGTTGCGGCAGCGACGGTGGCTGCACCTGCACGTTCTGCAGCGGTGGACGATTGGCTTGCTCGACGGCCTGGAAGGCGTCTTGCGCATGCTGCTGCAGACGGTCGGTGTACAGCTTCTGCGCGTCGTCGAGGAGGATCGTGCCAGGCACTACCGACCGCCGTACTGGTCCGCTTGCTGCTGATGTAAACGCAACGCGTACGCCGTCGCGGTATCGGGATTAGCGAAGACGCCCAGGTGTCGACCACTGGCGTAGTACTCGTCGATCGCCTCACGGTTCGACATGACCCGACCGTCGTCGCTCACTGTCGGGATCAGGACCTCGTGCCCATCTTCATCTTCAAACGAGATGGAACGCACAGTACTGATCGTGCCGTCCGTGTTCCGCACGATCGGACGCGTATTCAGGTTGATGTTGCCAGGGGTGACTAATCCAGGAATCGACTCGCTGGCGCCCTGGCCGATACGTCGGAGCGATTCGTCGACGCTCGGCTGGTAGTTCGAGAGCGGTACGACCGCTTCAGGCCCTCGTTCGCCAATCAGCGCGACCGTTGGCTGCGTCACTACGCCGCCTTGCGCCATAGCGGGCAGGGGCTGGCCGTTGGGCCCCAGAATGACGGGCGGCGGTGGGGGAGGAACGGAAGCGACCCCACCAGCGAGCGCCTGCGGCGGAGCGGGTAACGCCATTGGAATGCCTGGCCCTGCTGGTGATCCTGGCATTGCCGCTGGTCCTGCTGGCACTGGTGCTGCTGGGGCTGATTGGGCGTTGCTCAGGATCTTGTTGAGCGCAGCGCCGGGTGCCTGGGGTGGGGGCATGCCGGGTGCGGTTGACGGTGCTTGAACGCCGATGCGTTTGGCCACGTCGAGGAACTGCTGCGGGTCACGGCGTGCTTCGGCCTGCAGCCATGCTCGATCGTTGGCCTGGTACTTCGAGCGGTACAGGTCATCGAGTTGCTGGTTGGATACCTGGGCCATGTCAGGGTGATTCTTGTTCTCGCCGAAAATCCCCCGCGCAATATTGGGTGCGTCGCGTGCGATCTCACTGGTGATCTCACCCTGGAGCCGCGTGATCTCGTTCTGCTGCGTACCCGAGGGCACCGTTTAGCCCAGCTTCTTGAGCGTCTGCGCGAGCCGCGCGCGTTTTCCTGTCACGCCACCCTTCTGCGCGGCGGCCGCGAGCTTCTTCGCGGGTATCGGCTGACCAGGCTTGGCACCCAGAGTCTTACGCAACGCGCCCGGCTTCGAAATCGCCTTACTAATCCACTTCTCAGCCATGGCTCAGTCCTTGTCTTCGGGCTCGTCGCCCTCGTCCTCAGGCTCGGCCGGCGGTGGGATCGGCTGGGGATCTGGCAACGGCTCCGGGTGCGGCCCTGGCTCGGGCTCCGGCTCTGGCGTGGGATCGGGAATCTCGAGCATGTCTTTTTCTTAGCCTCCTGGTGGTGCGGCGCCAGGTGCGGCCTGGGCGCCGGCGATGACTTGAGCGTATGGCGGCGGCCCGACACCCGCTCCGTTCGGCGTCGCCGCCAACGCGCCTAAGTCTGGCACGCCGCCGGCTCCGGGCCCGCCGCCCTCGAACACGCCGGGTTGGGGTTGCTGACCGGGTGGGCCGCCCGGCGGTAGGCCTGGTTGTCCTGCCGCGCCGAGCTGGCCGCCGAGCGCCATCTGTTCAGCCTCCTGGGCTTTCTGCAGCATGTCACCGCGGCCGGCTTCCATGAACACCTCCGCATCCAGCCATTTTTGATAGGCGGGGCTGGCCCTGATGCGGTCGCGGGCAATGCTGCGGCGGATCTCGTCGGGGTTGTCGCCCAGGTAGGTGACCGCCTCGTCCTTGCCGTACGTGCCAGCCGCCAGACGCTCGTGCGCGTAGCGAGCCATGATCATTTCGTCGGTTGGTAGAGAGGCCTGCACTTCCCACTTAATTCTCATCGGCCGCTCGAGGTCCTTGGGCCCGAAGCCAATGAACTCCGCCACCGCGGTGCCCGAACCGACGTCGACGCCGCCCGAGAAGACCCACACTTTCTCCTGGGTGCGCTCGCGAATCAGCGTCCACAGTTTTTCCGTCTGGCCCTTGAGCAACGACTCGATGCCGTGCCGTACGGGCCCGACGCGCGTCCTCGAGTAGCTCAGCACCTGCGAGATGGCGAAGCCTGCGCCTTCCATTCCACTCAGTGTCGTGACCCGCGGTGACTCCAGGTCGCGGATGGCGCCGTCGATCAACGCCATGTGTTTTTCAAGGGTGGCCGCGTCGGGGTACTGGATGCGCTGCAGCTGGCGACCTGGCGGCAGGTTCAGGATCTCGCCAGGATGCACGGTCGGGTCTGTCTCCTTGGGCTTGCCGTCGTCGCCGATGATCTGCGATGCGGGCGTATCGCCATAGGTCACCAGCGGGCTGAGCAGGTCGCGAGCCACGTATTGGGCATGCATGGCGCGCAGGTACTGGCGGTACTGGACGAGCCACAGTTTGGTCCGCCCGATGCCCCAGCCGACTTTGCGATTGCGCCACCAGTTCATGGTCAGGCCTGGCGCGTAGTCGTAGGGCACGCCAAACGGGTACTTGTGGCGGAATTGCTTGACGATATACCCGGTCGGGTCGCCCTTCATGTTCTGGCCACAGATGGCGTAGCTGACCCAGGTGTCGTCCCAGTGCTCGAGGAAGGTGACCGCGCTCAGCATGTTGCGCGAGGCTTCGATCAGGTTCTGACTCTGGCCGAGCTCCTCGGGCACGATGTTGCCCTGCGAGTCGTAGCCCAGGCGGTAACGCCTGAACGCTGAGCGCATCGGCATCTGGGACGCCTCGAGCACCTCGCACAGATAGCCGTTGCTCCACTGCGGATAGACCTTGCGCGGATCCACATACGACCACACGAACGGCGGGCCTGCTCGCTTCTTGGCCTCTTCGGTCAACTTGTCGTAGCTCGAGTAGTCCGCGGTCGTCGAGGAGTCAGACTTGCTCGGGTCGGGGATGCCGTAGCGCTCGGACCATAAGTCGCTGGCCCACAGGATTTTGGCCCAGCCGCCACCGTCGTTCAGCGTCGCGTCGGTGACCTGGGTCATGGTGTCCGAGCCCGGCTCGCGCGTGCCGCATTCCCACAGCGTCTCCTCGGTGAAGTGCTCGAGCTTGGACGCGACGGTCTGCGCGGTATCGCCCTCGCCGCCGACGATGGATAGCTTCGGGCGCTCGAGGGTGAGGATGGCGGTTTGCTGGAAGGCTTCTTCGGTGATGTCCGGGTCCCTTGGATCGACGTGGACGAGGACGTAGTCTTTGTCGGCCTCGCTGAGCGCGGGCCTGCGCATCTCGCGCTGCTCGCGCACCAGGTCGATGTCGTTGTCCTGCTGCAGGTACAGATCGCCCAGCTCGGTCTGCAGGCTGGTCAGGTACTCCGAATCTGGCGGGCGCAACGCCTTCTTGGAACGGTCAATCGCCATCGGCGCACCCAGTACAATGAATGGCAACACAAGGCCCCCGCACCGCTTGCAACGGCCGGGGGCTTGGCATCGAAAGGATGAGTTCCGATGCGATACAAGCGTAACGCCGTGCCCGCCACGGCAATTGAGTGCATCTGTCCGACGTGCGGCGACACGTTTGGTATCTCGCCATCAGACCTGGCCGACCAGAACTTCTGTTCGCGGCCGTGTTACTGGCGTTGGCACAGCGTCGATCGTCCTTGCCCGTGGTGCGCCACGGTGGTGCACTCGACGCTCAGCCGGGCGCAACGTGGTCACGGCCACTTTTGCGAGACGGCCTGTTATCAGCAATGGCGAGCGAAACGAGCACGAGAGCGACTGGCGGAGCGCTTCTGGGCGCACGTCATATGCATCATTGACACCCATTGCTGGGAATGGCAACGGTCGCGCCTCCCCAATGGCTACGGCCAGCTCAGCGTTGTCGGTGCCGGCCGCCCGCTGCGGGCTCCGCGCGTCGCCTGGGAATTCGAACACGGCTCCATCGGTAAGGGGTTGTTCGTCTGCCATCGCTGCGACAACCCACCGTGTGTCAACCCGTCGCACCTGTTCCTGGGCAGTGCAAGGGAAAACAGCCAGGACATGCTTACCAAAGGACGTGTCTGGAAAGGGAACACGAAGCTCACCCCCGACCAGGTCGCGGACGCTCGAGCCCGCTATCGGTTCCGCAAAGTCACCACGGTCATGCTGGCCGCTGAATTCGGGTCGAGCAAGGAAGCAGTGCGACGCGCGATCAAGGGCGAACGCTACCGCGGCATCTGACTCCGACGTCGGTGCCTTGAGCTCTTTCTTCGAGCGGTCGACCGCCACGATGTCGCGAGTGTAACGCTCAGTGTTTCACGGTGTGTTTCACGTGACGCCGGCGTCAGCGTCTGCCCGCTGCGAACGCGTAGCTCGAGCGCGCCGGCACTGGGCTCTGCTCGCGCTGGGCACCGAGGTAGGCCAAACCCAAACTGATAACCGAATCATCGTGTTGGCCTGGGGGTGCGCCGTACCGAATCATGCCGCTCGGCAGCACGGACGCCTCGTAGCCGAGCAGCTCGCTGATCTGCACCTTGTCGTCCAGGAGGCTCAGCGAACCCTGTTCGATCGCCAGCCCGAGAGCCTGCACCAGCGCGGCCTTACTAGCGTTGGTGGCCTCCCAGGACCACACGGGTAACGCAGGTCGCGCACGCCCCAGCAGTCGGGCATAACCCGTCTGCAATCGCTCCACAAGCGGTCGACCCATTGCGTTCGCCTCAGCCACGACCAGGACCGGGTGGTAAAGATCACACCAGCGGTGGAGTCGTTCGGTCTGCATCTCATAGTCGATCTCACTGAATCGGTCTAACGCGACCTGCTCCATCAGCGTTGCGTCGATCACGCTGATGGCGGTGAAGTCATTCGTCCTACCCCAGTCCACACCGATGGTGTACTGATGCCCTCGCTCGGGTCCTCGCTGCTTCAGCCGAGACACCGCGTCGACGCCCCTAAAAACGCCGCCGCCCTCGATCTGCAGGAACTCGGCGCGGTACTCCTGGGCCCAGGCCCGCTCCGGTAGCTCCGCCTGAGCCGACACGAGCTCGTCGGTGGCAATGAACGGGTTGACGCTGGTCGGCATCTGCCAACTGGCCCATTCAGTCTGCAGCGGGTCCTGGCCCTGCTGGTACAGCAACCAGAAGTCGTTGAGCCCGTGCGGGGTGGACATGAACCACGCGCCGCCGCCCAGGTCGGTCAGCGTCGGTCGCAAGGCGAGCTGCCAGATCTCGAGCAGGTCGCGCACCATCGCCGCCTCGTCGGCCACGATCTTGGCGTACTTCCGACCGCGGGCCGGGTTGGGATCGTCCAGCGACCAGCACTCGAGCGTGCCACCGGTGATCAATTCCAGACGGTGGTCCTGCTCGCTTTTGAAGCGCGTCACCGGCTCCAGGATGGTGCGCAGCTCGCGCCAGAACTCGGCCAGCAGCTTGTAGGTTGGGGCGAAATAGCCGGCGGGTTGGGCGTGTAGTGCGGTGTTGGCAAGCAGGTGCAGCGCCAGGGTCGATTTGCCAGCGCGACGTCCGAGCGCGACCACGTTCCAGCGTCTGGCTTCGTCCAGGATGAGCTGCTGGGCCGGGTGCGGCCGCACCAACTGGATCCGCGGCATGTAATTAGTGCGCCACGCCATTGGTTGGTGCGGGCAATCCAGGCCGGTCGATGTACTCGATCTCGATGACGGTGCGTCCGTCGGTCTGGACCTTCTCGGTGGCCTTGTAGCCGGCGCGGTCCAGGATGTCACGAGCCGCCGCGAGCGCGAGCTGCGGATTGGCGTCGTCGGCGATGGTCCGCTGGATTCGATCGAGGGACGGATGGACGAGCGCCCGGATTCGCTCCTCCGCGGCGAGCATGACCTGAGGCGCACGGCCGCCGTGCATGCCACACACACCGGCGCCGTGGATAGCCCACGCCCCACACGCAGAGCCGTTCTGGCGGTGCGCGGAGCAGCGCTGGGACGGATAGGTGCTGCGACGCATGGGTCAGTCGTGCACCAATCGGTACAACCCGTGCGAGTAGCGATTCTCGATACGCCACGGAGTGGAGTGGAGTTTGCGACGGATGCGCGAGATGTGCGTGCGGAGCGTGTGCACGTCGCATGCGAGCAGGTCGCGCTGGAAGCTGTCGCGATACACGGCGCGGACCAGCGCTTGAACCGGCACCCATGTGCCGAAGCGCGAGCCGAAGACGTGTACGACGCGGGACTCCGTTGGCGTGAGCGTCATGTCGTCGTCGAGCCACGTGTCGAAAGCGTGGACGGATGAGTCCAGCAGGTCAGCGTGCATCAGAACCGGCGAACGGCAGCGTGCACTCGAAATGTAGGGCGAAACCTGTCCGCATTTCCGCCTCCAGAAGTGGTTTTTTGCAAGCTCGACAGAGGCTTGCCGCTGAGGACCCGTTTTGAGATTGAGTTGACACCTGATTCGTCTGGTTTAGTGGTTTTTCACTACTAGTAGAAAAAACCACTGGACCACTGCCCTCAGCAGCCTCCACGGCGAGTCGATACCGGTACGGATCACCCGGTCTACCGAGGCCTGTTCGCTCAACCAATCGGTCCTTGTGGAGGCGCATCAAGGCCTGATGCGCGTGCTGTGAGCCGACCCCGGATTCTTTGCGCACCGTCTGCTGGTCGAGGCCGTCTGAGTCCCTCAACAGTTCGATCACAGCCTTCTGCGCCTCGAGCATCTGGATGTCCGATATGGTGCTGCCCAGACCGATGCGGCCAGTGATCTCATCCAGCGGAATCGTCGTCTCGGGCAGGTCTTTGCCGTAGCGCTGCACCGTGTGTAAGACCCGTGTGCCGTCCTTCTGGCTCTTGCGCTCGATCACCAGCGTGTCAACGGCGCCGAAAATCGCCGTGCTGCCGAGGACGTCGTCGCCGCCGTCGCGCACCATCTTGCCCAGGTGATGGGTCACAGCAATGTGACAACCCGTGTTGCGCGCCAACTCGATTACTGGCTCGAGCTCGCGCGTCAGTTCGGCGTAGTCGCTCGAATCCTTGACGCGCACCAGTTTGAGCACGGGATCGACGATGACCAGCATGGGCTGATACAGCGCGATGGCCACAGCCAGCGCGGCGATGCCGTCCTTGCTGCTGTCCGGCGCCTTGCCAGTGTGCACGTGGATGAGCTCTTCGCCCACGCCCATCGAGCGCAGGTGACTGGTCACCTCGGCCCGCTTCTCCTCGAGCGCGAGCACCAGCACAGCCCCTTGCTGGCAGGCCCGATCGAGGAACGCCTCACCGCGGGCCACACTGACGGCCAGGTTGCGCACGGTAACGCTCTTGCCAACCTTAGGCTTGGCGCCCCACAACGAGATACCACTCGCGGGCAGCATGCCGTCGACGATGAACGGCATGATCTCGACAGGCTCAGACAGCATGTCTCTGGCCAGGGTGAAGATGAACCCCTGCGCGGACTTCTTTGCGCCCGCGGCCTTTGCTGGCGGGTGGATACGCACCACGAACAGCGTGCTCAACAAGTCGGCCAGCTCGGGCCAGTGCTTGGCCAGCGTCGGCAGACCTTCGACCGGCAAATCCCCGGCGATCTTAGCTGCCGAACTGACGGTCAACCGATCGATCTCGTCCTGCCAGCGGCGTGTGCGGTCCTCGAGGAAGTTCTGATCGCCGGATTGCAGCGCGGCCTCCTTCAGCAGCGCAGCAGCCTGCTCGGCATCCATCTGCTGGGTCAGGAAGCCGCTCAGCGGCAGCAGGTAGTCCGAGTGGCGACTGAGCGTCGGATCGTCGGGCCAGTGGCTGGCGATCAATCCAACTGTCGCCACGCCGATGGCATGGTCCCGGCGGGCGTCTGACACACTAACGTCTGGTTTTCCTGTTTTTTCACCTATAGGAAAACCACTAAACCAGTGGCTTTCACTAGATTCGTCTAGTTTTGCGAAACCATTCGAATCCAGAAAATCCACTCCGTTGGATTGTTTTGGTTCGGGGTGCTGAGCGCGCTGCCAGACCTCGACGAGGTAGTCGTTCGGGCCCCACTCAGCGTCCGGTGCGGACGCCAGGCGTGGTCGAGGATGGTCTGCCAGGCTAAGGATCTCGCCCGGGCTCAGGCTGAGGACCTCGTTCAGGGTGAGTTGCACCTTGAAGCGCTGGCCCTTGGCGTTGAGCGTGTTCGGCAACCGCCACAGGCGCAGCTTGTCGTATACGGCGGTGTCGAACGGGATGCCGTGCATCAAGTCGATGGCCGCGGCGCGCTCGTACACGTGCAGCTGCGCCGACGGCTCGAATCCACCGAACAGGGTGTGCGGAATCTCGACATGGAAACCCTTGGCCCCGGAGAAGTACACCCGCAGCGCATCCAGCGGGACCTCCTGCAGTCGCAGCCGGTCGAAGAACTGGCGCACCCACTCGAGCGCGTGCGCAGGATCGTGCCGATCGTCGAAGTCGAACGGCAAGGCGGCATCCCACACCTCGCCGTCGAAGCCCTCGATGGTCGGACTGCCGCTGGAGTTCTGGTGATTGTTGACCCAGTCCAGCAGCGCCGACGTGGCCCGACGGTGGCTGATGTAGCGCTCTGGACTGTCGTTGTGGAAATCAACTTCGCTCAGGCGGCGCACGTGGTTGCGACGGTTGAGCGCACCCAACGCGGTGTCGACGTAGACGTACGCCGTAGTGTCGGTCGTCATGCTTCGTCAATCCGCTCGATCCATTCTTCGAGCGCTTCTTCAGCTTCCCACCACTCGTGGTAGAGGTTCCAGTCATTGCCCCAACGACGTGCCGCGTCCCCCGCGACGCGCGCGTCCCAGTTTCGACGTTCAGTGTGCTCGGCGCGCTTGCCGTCTTCCACGACGTGGCAGGCCTGGCACACAACCTTCAAGTCCTCGCGGCGCTCGTTGCCGAGGCGCTCGTAGGTTAGGTGATGAATTTCGAGCCGTTCACCGGTGAGTTCCGAGCACCCGCAGCGTTCACAGTGGCCCCCGGTTTCCTTGAGTTTGGCGCGCCGCATTTTCTGCCACATCTCGCTGTGCAGATGTCGCACATATTCTTCCGAATGAATTCTCAGATCAGCCTGCATTGGCGAGGTCCAGCATCTTGCGCAGTTGCTCGGCCTGGGCGGCCTTTGTCGGAGCTGCACGCGGGTCCTTCGCGGCACGTCCAGTCGGCGCGTACACACCCTCGCGGCTGTGGTCGACCACGTCGGGATTGAGCGGGTACACGTCCTTGGCTTCGATCAGCAGCGCCGTGCGTGATCGCCCGCCACGATCGGTCCACAACTTGACGTCGAGGTAGCCGATGACGCTCATGTGCTTGCCGGGTTTGGCCCAGCGATACAACTGGGCCTGTTGTTGTCCGGCGAAGCGCACCACGACCGGTGGATACGGGCCACCCACACCGACGACGTCGCCGCGGAACTGCACCAGCTCGACGCCGTTCACGTCAAAGCGCTGCTCGGGATCGTGCGAGACGATCATGCGCAGCTCAACCCGTATGCCGTCGTCAGCCATTGCGGTTGCGGACGAAGGTAGCCCGCGCGGCTGCGCGCTCCGGGCAGGTCGACCAGTGCGTGATCGACGTCCGTTCGGCGCCATTGTCGAGCCGCACGTCAAAGGGATTGCGTCTACCCCTGGCGGTGTATCCCCACCAGATCGGGCCATTGCAGAAGTTGCAAGTTGCCACCGGCGCGTGTTCGTCGATCCGCACGCCGAGCAAGGAGATCGGCTCGAAACTCATCAGTCTTCCTCAACTCAAAAGGGCAATTCATCATCCTCTGGCTCAGTCGCCGCCCGGGGTGCATCGAGGGGCACAACGGCAGCAGCGTTACGGATCACTTTCATCACGTAGTTGTGGTAGGGCCGGCCGTCCTTGTTGCGCGGCTCAGCCAACCCGACGTACTTCAGGCCGATCAGGTCGCCAGGCCGTGGCGCCAGCGTGTCAAAGCGTTTCTTCAACACCGAGCGGAACAGTGCCACGCCCCACACCGTGCCGTCGTCGGCATCCTCGATGATCGCCACCGGTGCCTCACCGAACTCAGTCACGATCGTCTCGAAGCGCAGCAACGTGCCCAGCAGTGTTGCACCCGGCTCGTCGTCAGCATTCCAGCGCGCAGGTAACGAGCCATCGTCCACGGCAACTGATTGGCGCAGCTCATCAATGTTTGACATTCACGTTCCCTTTCACTTTCTCTTTTGGTTGTCCATCAGCATCAACAGCCGCCCACCGTCCACTGCGCGCGTCGTCCGAGCGCCAGGTCGTGCGCGGCCACAGCGCGGGCCTGGTCCGGGTTCCACGGACTCCAGTCGGAGTGCCCCATTTCCGCGGCGTGCGCGTAGAACGTCGACGGGAGATATTGCAGGACACCGACAGCACCCGAGCCCCGCCGGTTGGCCACATTGGCCCCGCCGGATTCCCTAGACTCGATGCACGCCACGCGCGGATTTAAAACAACCTGGCTGGTATATGACTGGCTAATCAATGGTGGCAATTCGCCCACACCGCGCAGGTAGACCCACGGGTCCGCGCCGGTCGTGTTGACGGCTCCCTGCAAGGCAATCGCGTCAACGTGCGCGGCCACCGCGGCCTCGAGCACCTCAGCAGCCACGTCGTCGGCGCGCCCGATGATGATCGCCGTGCCGAGTGCTAGCCCAAGCGCCAGACCAGCCACGAACGCAGACGCACGTGCCATCAGAACGGCAGGTCCTCGGCGTCGGTTAGCTCCACGATGTGAGCGGTAGCCACGCTAACGACGGATGCGTTCACCTCGCGCGCTCGCAGCTCGTGTTCGGCCACGAACCGCACCCGCTCGGCCGCCGACTTGCTGAGCTCTGTCAATACCAGCGTGCGCAGGAATTGCGACGCCGTCTCGAGCTGCTCAGTGATCTGTCCAGCGTCAACATCCTCAATCTCGTCGTCCTGCCACGACCACGACAACGTGAGTCCTTCGGAGCCGAAATTACCGTCGGAGAGCTTGCGTTCGTAAGAGACCACGAAGCTGCTCATGCACCTGCCTTCAGCAGACGAACCTCATCGAACGGGTATGGGGCTGCGTTGCCGGCTCCTTCGACACCGTCCTCGTCGAAGTTGATGAGGACCATCCCGTCTTCCTCCAACACTTGTTCGACCGTACCGTGATGATTTGGCGCCGGCTCCACACCGGTGGCCCGCCGCATAATTTCGCGCAACTGCGCCAGTCCAGGGTCCATCACGTATACGCGATCTCCGCAAGTGAACGTCATGCCACCCCCTCCGCTTTGCCGCGCAGGCAATCGTGGCGGCGCACCGGGTACAGCGAGTCATGCTCGGCACAGAAGAACGCGCGACACAGCGGGCACCAGGTCTGGACGGGTTGACGGCAGCCGAACTGCTGGCACAACTCGGGCACGTCAGGAGGCGACGCCAGGAAGGTGTCGACGGCATCGAGCAAATCCCTCATGCCCGCTCTCCGAGCCCATAGCGAAAGGTGTCTTCGATGGCTTGACCGTCATGCGGCCACCACTCGAAGCACACGATGCCGCCCCGGCGCATGGACGGGAGTGTGCGCTTCTGGTCCTTGCTCAGGGTCCCACTGGCACCCTTCAGCTCGGCGCGGAAGGACTGCTGCAGCACCTCGTGCCAGAACTCCCAGTCCGGGAGGCCCAGGCCGTCGCAGTAGCCGTCCATACGCAGCGTGTGCACGCTCTCGATGACGCCCTCGCTGTCGCGCAGATGCCAGCCATTCCAGCCGTGCACTCTGGCGCGCGCCTTGACGAAGCGCGTCAACTCCTCCTCGCCGGCGCCCTCGAGCAACAGCAGCGACGCCCTGCTGAGCGTGGGCGCCGACACACGGTATGCATGGGCGCGTGTCGCTGGCCTGGTCAGGCCGCGCGTGACGAGGCTCACCGCAGAAACCTGAACCAACGTGCCAGTGCCGCGCCGACGGCGATGCTCGCCAGTACCCACGCCAGCAAGACCACCCACAGCACGCCCGGCAACTCGAAGGTCACACGCTCTCCGAGTCCCAGTACGCCGAGCCATTCTCGGTCTCACGCTCCAGCTCGTGGTCGGCCATGCCCTCGACCAGGCCGAGGATCTGGTGAATGCGCTGGTCGATGCGGTTGACCAGTGGCAGCAGGTCGCCGAACTGCACCAGGGCGCGCGTGGTCGCGCGGCCGCCAGCGTTGAACATCGTCTCCGCCAGCAGTGGGACGTCGATCTCGCCGTAGTGCGCCTCGACGAAACGGTCGTACGCCGTCTGCACTTCCGGCCGCATCTCAAACGCGGAGCGCGTGTCGGTCACGGCTCAGGCGAGGACTTTCTTTCGTGCGAGCCGCGCCCACTGCCGGTCGATGTGCGACTCGACCACAATCAGCGCATACGCGCGCGGGTCGCGGCGGTCGTCGGCCGCGAGCTCAGAGAGTTTGCGCCAGCGATCCTCGTCGAGTTCGAGGTCGCCCAGGCGCACGCGAGGTGTCCTGTGCGGGGTGGACTGGGTCATGCCCACCCACTCTGCACGCCCCTGACGGGAAGTAAAAAGGGACGAAAATCAGGAATTCATTACCCGCCGGCCCACAACTGAGCGTCGCGGCGGGCAGGCTTCTGGTACCGTAGACGACACTTAGTTATGCACGAGAGAGGCGTTAGACCGTCTGTTCGTCTAGTGTCTCGCATTCGATTATCTAGCGAGGTGCTAGTGCCCAGTTTGAGGTCACAACGCAGGCGTCTCGCCCTCAGCCAGGAAGATCTTGCCGAGAAGGCCGACGTGGGCCGTACAACCGTTGCCCGCGGCGAGCGCGGATTGCCCATCCGCCCGTCGAGTGTCAGAAAGTTGGCGCGCGCACTGAAGGTGACCCCCTGGGATCTGCAGCAGCCAGACGACCCACCCGTGACCTGAACCTCACAAACCCCGCCGGCAATTGGTAGGCACGCAGGAGACGACACGTTACCATACGGATATGGTGCACGGCGGCGATACTATTGTGTTTAGGGATAACTTGTAGATTTTCTTCCCTTTTTACGACCGGGCCGACTGCTGCACACTGCCCGTATTCCAGAGACAAGCGACGGTTTCCGCACACATACCGCCCGCTGCCTTACGCCAGAAAGGGCGGGAGGACCACCAGTGTCAGGTACTCGACCATGGGGACAGGCGGCTGCCGGTCGTCGACCGGGATTCGGACTGACAGCGGTTGAGCTGCTCGAGAAAGCCGAGCAGTACGAGCGATCCACGCATGAGCCGACCCAGGGGGGCTTCCTGCGGACCTCGCAAATTCACACAGCGCGCACCGATGACGGTCAGACGTTATCGCTGCATCAGTTGCGTACTTGGCGCAAGGGGTACGCCATGGACTACCCCATGGTGCCCTCGTTCGACGATCAGCGGCGCCCGATCATCGTGCATCTCGTCGATAGCGCAGGCACGTTGCTCTGGATCTCAGCCAACGTCCGCGAGGTGCTGGGCTTCGAGCGATGGGAGGTGGTCGGACGACCAGCTGTCGAAGCACTCTCCGCCGGTCGCGATCCCCACCAGACCGACCCGCAGTTGTGCGCCGACTTCTGGGCTTTGCGCGACGGCACGCTTGGCCATGCCGCTCCACCGCCAGCCCATATGGTCCACCGCGACGGGCGCCTGGTCCCAGTTCAACTCCATGCTGGGTACGGCGAACGCAGCCACGCCTGGTACACCCAGGCCACCGTCCTCAGTCCGATCGACATGGCCGTTGGTGCTACCGCTGAGCGCGATCAGCCACTGAAACTTACGTTGGATGACTACGTGCGCGCCCTGCCCGACTACGTGCCGCCGGGCCTGACGACCACAAACGAAGAGACGTACAACGTCGAGCCATACCTCATCAGACCACCCGCACTCATCGTCAAGCGAGAGTCGCACGGGGTCAACGTCGGACACGCGCGGGTGAACGGCAGTTTGATCAACGGCACCCTGACACACACGATCATCAAGCCCGCGCCCGGCGAGCTCGAGCGCTACATGGCCGAGCTGGCGGATGCGGCCCAGCACGACCTGGACGAGCGCAAAGGGGACGCGTAACTTCCCGATTCACCACCCTTTTTTGTTCCGGGGGCGTGGCCGCAGACTGGTGCGCATGGCTCAGCCAGCGCCCGTCCCCAGTCAGGAACAGCAGCGGTTGCGGATCGGCAGACGAACCTACACCGACAACAGAGACCCGCTGGTCGAAGTGCTCCTGCTGCTACATGACTGGTCGGTCGAGCGGCGCCGCCAGGCCACAGCGGCGAAACCGCCGCCCACCGTAAAAGGTTGATTCAGGCGACGCGCCGCGCGGGATCGATTACGACCACTGTTTTGATGTTGGTCACCGGGCTAACAGTGGACGTATTGCCACCGATGGCGAACGCGTAGTCGACGTTCACGTCGGGGTAACGCGCTCGTTTGTCAGAGACCGTGATCTGCTGGATCAATTTGTCCAGGATGGTCCGCATTTTTGGCCGATCCTGCTCCGCTTCGATGGCGTCCAACTCCTCGCGCAGCTGCGCGAGCAAGGGCACGGTCGCCGAGTATTGACGCTCCATCTCGGCAGTCACACCGAGGACAACCTCGAGTTCGCCGAGCTGGCCCTGGAGGCGAGCGAGCTCGCGCTCGGTAGCCACGAGGTCCTCCTCGATCTGCTCGGGACCCCTACCCGGTCTGAACTGGCCACGCGTGAGTTGGTGGCGAAGGTAGCGGTTGGACTGTTCGACGTTCGCCAGTTGCTTCTGCAAATCCTCTCGGCGCGCCTGGTGGTCGATAGTCTGCTCCTGACGGTCGCGCAGTTTTTCTTTGGCGTGCTCGAGCGCCACCGCTGGATTGCGGACCTTCCAGGCCAGATCCGCCCAGATCGCAGCCTCGATGAGTTGCGCCGGCAACATGCGGGCGGTGCACGGAGACTCGCCCTGACGCGAGCGCTTTTTGGTGCCGTTGCACTTGTAGTAGGGGTGCTTATTCGAGACTGCGCCCGTGTACAACATGCCGCAGTCGCAGTGGATCTTGCCCCGCAGAAGGTAGGTATAGCCCTCGTCGCGATCGCGCTTCCACGCACTGCGTTCCTGCATCTTCGTGTTGGCATCCTGCCAGAGTTGTTCCGAGACAATGGCCTCAACCTGCTGCGTATGTTCAGCGCCGGCGAAGCTCAGGAAGCGATCACCGCGGTAGGTCTCGTTTCGAATCGTTTCCCAGACGCGAACGTTGTTCCAGGGCAAAGCCTCTGGCGACTCGGTCAACGCCAGACGTTTTTTGTTCCACCAGCGCCGCGGGGTCCGGACGCCAAGGTCCCGCAGCCAGTCCGCAAGCTGGTACGTCGACTCGCCACCTTTGATGCGGTTGAATAACTCGGCGACCAGCTCGGCCTCGGTGACGCCCGCCTCGGGAATGATCGTGTCGTTCGGCACCAGTAACCCAGAGGGTGTGACCTTGTACCCGAACGGCACCTGGCCGTTGACGAACTTGTCTTCCTTCGCCACGCGGAGCTTGCCGCCCATCGTCCGCGAGGCGATCGTCGAACGCTCGAGTTCAGCAATGCTGGCCAGCAGTTGAAACACGAACTTGCCGAAGGCCTGCATCGGGCCCGGCCGCGTGTCAAAGGGCTCGGTGGCGGACGTGATCGTTACGTCGCTTTCCTCGAGCAGGTCGTGCGCCTGCAGCAGCACCGACGCTTTACGTCCGAGACGGTCGAGTTTGTAGAGCACCAGCACATCAAAATCGCGGTTGCGGGCAAGCTCCAGCACTCGGGCGCCGCCAGGCCGATCCTCGAGCGGCAGGGCGCCGGACCAGCCCTCGTCAACGATCTCGGCGACGAACTCCATCGGCGTCGGGCCATTGCCGTCCAGGTCAGGGCGGTATCGCCCGCGGAGGTAGTCGAGTTGGAGTTGGATCGTGTTCTGGTCCGCCTGCTCATCGGTCGAAACGCGGCAGTAGAACACAACCCGCTGGAGCGAGCGCGCGACCGATTGGATCAGGTGCAGCTTGCTGCGACGGCGCGTCGACGATGTCACAGCGGGACCTCGTTGCGTAGACTCATCGTTGCAGGTTCAGTCCTTTCACTAGTTGGATCTGCCACTGCCCCGGCCGAGCAACACACGGTGCGGGGCTTCTCTGTTTTACTCGCCGACGGTGAGTTCGGCTGGCCGAACACCCAGAGCCCTGGCCAGTTTACGCACGGTTTGCGGCCACGCGTCGCGCCTGGCATCGGCCTCGAGCTTGATGATGGTGATGCGGCTAATACCCGCGCGCTCGGCAAGCTCGGCTTGGCTCAAGGCCTGCCGCAAGCGGAGGTAGCGAAGGCGCTGCCCGAATGACTCACTAGTAGTTGACATACGCGCAGTATACGTTGCACTTATGTATCGCGTCCAGTATACTCAGGACGTGACCAAGAGAGAGCAGGCCAGCGTTCTAACCGCCGACCTGCTCGTGGCCAACACCTGGAATAAGCAGGTATCGACCAATGACAACCCTACTCGTTTCTGAAACCGACCCTCGCGGCCCCAAAGCCGTGGCGATCGCCACCGACGCCGGCCAATGGCTTCGCTGCCGAACCCGTGACGGCCGCAAGGCGTACGGCATCCGCTCGAGCCGCAACGCCAACGAGGTCTACTTCGTCACCCGCACCAGCTGCACCTGCTACGACAGTCGCCGCCACGACTGCAAGCACATGCTGGCCGTCCAACTCCACGTCGCGCTGGTCACCGGGCGGTGAGCCTCGCCGTCAACCCGTCCAGCGCGTACTTCGCCTGGCGCCACTACCACCCGCACGAGTCGGAAGACCCCAGCGCGATCTGGGGCGCTGCCTGGCGCGCCGGTGGCCGCGCTGCGCTGAACGATAGCTCGAGGCTCGTCCAGCTCGTGCCCTTGCTGCGCGACCTGCTGGATGCGCTCGAGGACGGCCGCGTCGAGGACCTGGTGCGCGCCAGCGACCGTCGCCCAGCACCCGTCTGCGACGACGACGAAGACGAATGTCAGGTGTCGTGGTGAACGGCACGAATGGCCGCGTCCAGACCGAGGACGTGGAGGGCATCGTCGAGAGCGTCAACGCCACGGGCCTCAAGATCGGCGGCGCCTGGGTGAATTTGAGTAGATTCCACCCGGTCGAGCTGCCCGAGAGCGGAGCCCATGTGCGCATCAAGGTCGATTCGAAGGGCTACATCGTGGACCTCGAGAACCTGTCACCGGAAAAAACTCCCACAGTTCTGAGTGCCAGGGACGATCGCATCACGCGCCTGGCCGTGCTCAAGGCCGCGGCCAATTTCGTCGGCCTGATGAGCCAGACCCGCGAAGAAGTCAAGAGCGATCACGTCCTCGCGCTGGCCGACAAGTGGTTGGCCTGGGTCAATCAGTGAGGGCGAAAGGGAGGCTCGAGTGAGCGATTGGGAAATCATCGAGAACCCCGACTGGGCCGGCATGGAGCCGAGTGGGTTGACCGAGTCGGCCTGTCATGACCGCACGCACTGCCTGGACATCAGGTGCTCCTGCGGCGAGACCATGCACATGCACGAGTCGCAGCTCGACGGGATGGAGCGCGTCCGGATCGGCTCGCGGTGCAAGGGTTGCGGCGAGTTGCTACTGTTCGAACCGGGTTACTTCCACGCCGCGTTCGTCCGCATGCGCGCAGAGGGGTGGATCCTTTGAGGGAGGTAATGGTGCTTAGGTCGATCAAACGATGAGCTTCCCGGCTGAAGCAGATTTCCGCTACCACCGCGTCGGCAACGTGCTGCACGTCGTCACCAAGAGCGTCAACAACCATGAGATGCGGACCATTCTCATTGGGTTCTGGCTGACCCTGGACGAAGACGACCGGCGTGACCACATTGCCGAGTTGCAGCACTACCTTGAGCCTGGTAGCTCGCCGCCGCCGGCTAGCATCGAGATGGCGCAATCGATCATCGCTGAGCGGAACAAACCATGACCGTCGAGTACCCGCTTGAAGTGGCTCAGCAAATGGCTCGTGAGCGTGACGAACTCCGCGCCGAGAATGAGCGCTGGCGAGAAGTCGTCAAGACATTCTCAGCCGGCAATGTCGCGTTAGAAGCCGAGAACGAGCGGCTGCGGGTTGAGAATGAGCGACTGCGCCAGGAAGTAGCTACAGCCCGTGCCATCGTGGAACGGCAATACCACTGATGGTTATGTCTGACAAGTTTCCAGCAGTGGTCTATCTGTCAACGCGCAGGCTGCATGCGGTCTACGCCGCCGGAGGCCCAAGAGATGGCTCGCTGTACCACTTCTACACGCTCTGCAACCGGCGCATCGAAAACCCCGACCGATGGCATGAGATCGATCCGCGCCAGCCATACGATTACAGAGGCCTGGGTGGCACAGTCCACCACTGCAAACAGTGCCAACGCATCATCGACAAGAACGCTTGATAGAGATAAGTGCCGTGATAACAATCAAAGCTAGCCTCGTCGTTGCTCTGATCTGGCTCTCGATCATCGCCCTGTGGCTCAAAATGTTTTGGTCACTCTAAGTGCCGTTAGATCGCTAAAGCAGTCGCGCGAGCGCCACCCCGCCGATCAGCCCGCCTGTCACCAGGTCCAGCCGACCGATTGCGACGAAGACAATCGCCAGGATCAGCATCAGCAGCGCAATGAGCCAGCCGACCGTTGCCCAGGCCGGCGCGCCAGCAATCACCATTTTTGAAAGACTCCTTCAAGATCTGGATTCGACGTAGATGACCGACACTGGGCCCAGCGCGTTGAACCGCTCGCGCGTGAGGTTGTCCCAGACCGAGTCGTAACCTGGTGCGGAATTGCTCACCCAGATGTCCGCACCGCTCGTGCCGCGGATGCCCATGAAGTGATACATGCCCTGTGGATTGATGACGCCGGTGTTGGTCCTGGCGATGGCGAAGGCCTCATCGAAGGTGCACCACGCCTGACGCGCGACCAGGCCGTAGCTCGCCAGCGTGTCGATGACGCACTCAGTTGACATGCAGCCGTACGTCGGATTGACGCAGCTCGGATAGCCCATCCGCTCGCCCACGGCATAGCGCGCGTCGTAGACGTCCGATTCCTGATACGCCGTCGCCGTGGCCTGCAGCACCCACGTCGTCGAGCACACGCTGCACGTCCAGCTATACGCCTGGCCGGGCATGAACCAGTTCGGGTCCCAGGTCACGCTTT
>Ga0137382_10000218_pt1 | contig 24134 bp, 20 predicted proteins | sample SagtaG_15_FD_104816 | JGI IMG/M metagenome (GOLD analysis project Ga0137382, IMG submission 104816) | Vadose zone soil microbial communities from Sagehorn Ranch, Mendocino, California, USA - Sage2_R_20_16 metaG | ecosystem: Environmental > Terrestrial > Soil > Vadose zone | place: USA... | reverse complement strand
CGTCCATGGATCTTCTGAGCGCAACTGCCAAGTGCTTGACGAAAGGTTCGAACAGCATGCTGGGGGCATTGACGGGCAGAACGACAACTTCTTGCCCCCCTTCTGCCAGGCGATCCCATTTCATATCGGGGTTGTGCAGTCCCCGATACTGCTTCAGCGGACGAAAATCGGTAACCTTACCGGGATACGGTTGCGGGATGTAGTTCAAGTACGCACGCTCATTCGCTTGCCAGATCTCTCCCAACACGCGTGATTCTGACACCGTCTCACGGGAGTCTATGTGGAATCTCGAAAGCAACATACTGCCCCACACCGGGAGCCGACTCCGAAGTGCATTCAGTTTCTCGGAAAAGAAATGGGTCTTACTCTCTGAGTCCAGACTGAAGAAATTAGCTACATGGAAGGCGGATCGCTGGCAGATGTGATAGGTCTCGTCCCAGATCGAAGGGGGGCGGACTTTGGACCAGTTCATCGTGTCGAACAGCGCTAAGAGGGCGATGTGCTCTCCTTTGGCCCGCAGTTGTTGAGCGACCTCAAATGCAATCGCTCCACCCAAGCAATAGCCGCCGAGGAAGTACGGCCCGTGCGGCTGCACCGTGCGGATCTCTTTCACGTACTGGGCCGCCATGTCCTCGATTCTCGTGAGCGGCGGGCAACGGCCGTCCAAGCCCTGGGATTGCAAGCCGTAGAAGGGCTGATCGGATCCCACATGCCGTGAGAGGTCGCGATAGATCAGCACGTTTCCGCCATGGGGATGCATGCAGAACAGGGGAGGGCGGGAACCCGCGGGCTGGATGGTCACAAGTGACGACCAGCCGGACGCCGCGGTCTCGGGGCGGAGAATCCGAGCCAACTCTTCGATCGTGGGGGCTTCAAAGAGCGTAGCCAGAGGCAACTTGACTCGGAAGACCTTTTCGATTTGCGCAAAGAGCTGAACGGCCAGGGAGGAGTCCCCTCCCAGATCGAAGTAATTCTGGTCGAAGCCGATGGATGGAACGCCCAGGAGTTCTTCCCAAATGCGGGCGAGCTGTCTTGTTGTATTATCCTCGGCTGCAGGGATCGCGGTTATCAATGCGTCCGTCAAGGCTGTGTGTCCACGTTCTGTTCTCTACCTCTATAAGTATAAGCCAGGGCCGCGCTTTTCCTGAGTGTTACCGCTTAGCTCGGTACACGTGCGCGGACCATCCCTTTTACTCTTCCCGGACAGAAATCACCGAGACCTGGTTAGAGGAAGCTGCTGCAAATGATAGACCACTCTAGCGTCTTACATAAAATCCTCTAAATAAACAGGTTATGGAAAGTCCTGCGAGTTCGCTGGGCAGGTTCTGTCTCTCTTAAGTGGAAACGTTTCGCCAAAAGCACCCCGGCTACGGCCCTCTCGAGGTCCTTCTGCTGCGCGTGCCGAAAGACCTTGTGGGCGTCCGTCCCAAGATATTCACGCTCGTCCATCGAATCGCATAGAATCACCCTTATGTCCGACCTAAACTCCTGGGCTCCCAACACCGAGATGTGCGAGCTCCGAGACAGCGAAATTCACGTCTGGCGGGCCTATCTTGATTCCCAGGAAGCAGTGCTTCATCGATTCGAAACAACTCTTAGCTCCGATGAAAAGGCTCGCGCGAACCGTTTCCATTTCCCACGAGACCGAAATGGTTTTGTGGCCGCGCGGGGAGTTCTGCGCGAGCTTCTTGCGGGGTATGTCGGTCGAGGCCCTCGAGGCCTGCAATTCGATTACGGCCCCCAGGGCAAGCCATCTCTACGCGCGAACCCCCAGGAAAGCTCGGTGCAGTTCAACGTTTCGCATTCCCATGGCCTGGCTTTGCTCGCTTTCGCTCGAGGTCGCCATTTAGGAGTTGACGTGGAGTTGATCCGACCTGAGTTCGCGGTCGACGAAATTGCGGACCGTTACTTCTCTCCAGAGGAGGCCATGGAATTACGCGGCTTGCCACCGTCGTTGCGAGCGGAGGCATTTTTTCTTTGCTGGACACGTAAGGAGGCATACATCAAAGCCAGAGGCGAAGGATTGCATATCCCGCTCAGAAGCTTTCATGTCTCGCTTACACCGGGACAGCCCGAGCGTTTGGAGAGCGCCGACAGCTCCCGCTGGAGCCTCTATTCCCTCCGCCCGGACCCGCGCTACGTGGGAGCTTTAGTCGGAGAAGGCGGAGGTTGGCGAGTGCGCTATGGGGAGTGGAAATCCGACGGCTTGTGACCCGAGAGGACCGGTGCTGCCGACAGAAAAGAGATGACCTGTCTCCTTGCCAGCCACCGGAATTCGTTTGGTCGAGCAGGTCTCCGATGACCGTGTTTGTGCGGGTTCAGGGAGCGGCTGATAGGAGAAGCCCGTCTACCAGGTTGAGATACTCTTGTTCTTTGGGTCCCCAGTCATTCTCGGCGACGAACTCTGCGGCGCACTCGATCAAAGCCCGTCTCTTTTCCGGATGCCCGATCAGATCGAGCATCGCACGGGCTAGGTCATCCTCGTCCTCACCGCGAAAAAAACGCACCACCGAGTCATTGAAGTAATGGCGGTCGACTTTGGTGTCGGAGACGACGACCGGCACGCCCATGGCCATGAATTCAAGAATCTTTGTGCTGAAAGCTTCGTTTCCAAAGGTGTCCTTGCGCTTGGGCACGATGCCGAGCTTGGCCGTCTCGATCACCGCAGGCATCTCGCGCAATGGTATCTGCTCGTGCAGCACCACGCGGTCTCGAAGGTGCAGTTCCTCAATCAAGGACTGAAGATCGCACTTCGATGGTCCGTGGCCATAGATATGGAAATCGGCCCCGGGAACAAGGTCTTTGATCTTCGAAAAGGCGCGCACGGCTAAGTCGAGTCCCTGATGCCAGTGCAGTGTCCCGTGGTACAGGAGCAAGAAGCGATCTCCGGTATCCGGGTTTTTCTTGCTCGGTCTGAAGATGGAACGGTCGGGAACGTTGAGCAGGACCGTAGATCCTCCCGGCTTGACGGAGCGGGACAACAGCCGTTCCTGCCAGGTGTGATTCGCAATGATCACATGGCTCGAAAACCTGGCAGAGAGGCGCTCTACCACACACAGAAAGCGAAAACCGAGCGACCTTTCCGAAACCCCGAACCTGCTGGCATAAAATTCCGGAAGGATATCGTGAATGTCAAGAATGAGTGGAGTTCCCCGAAGTCGCGGCAGAAGGGCAGAGAAAACCAAAAGATCGGGCACCGAATGAATATGGACGATGTCGTACTTTTGACGAAGATCGTGGATGGAGACTTGACAGAAGGCCCGCGTCAGGAAAAGAAAAATGCGCCAAATGTAGGAGCGTAGGCTCTTCTCGTCGAATAACCTTCCTTGCAGCCGGCGAACCCGCACCCCGTGCAAAGTTTCCGTTCGCCGTGACCCCGGCTTCTGCAGAGTAAAGACATCCACCTGATCGCCCCGCTGGACGAGCGCTTCTGCATAACGCATCACGCGGCTGTCGGTTTCGTAGAATGTGTAAGCGACCATGCAAACACGAAGGGGGCGTCGCGTCGGTTTTACCTGGGGGCTCTTCTTTTCGTCTTCGATGCTGTCCTGAAATTCAGCCGCTGGCATGTTCCGCACCGGATGGACTCGAAACAGAACTGCACATGGTTTTTCGGGGCAGCTCCGTCCCAAGAACACTTACCTCTTCCCCGCGTAGTTGCAATTGATAAACCATCGCAAAACAGAAAGGGTCGCTGCCACGTAACAGTTCGAACCACCATATTATTATGAGACAGAGAAGCTTTAACAAGCAATTGGCGCAAAAATCCGGCCCGACTGGCCGGTCGACCGGGCCTATAACCCTAAAAGATTCGCCATTTAACGAAAAGGTTCGAACTAAGGTGTTTCCCTATATTCGTCCTGGTTTCTCGATGGAGGAGGAACCGCGAGCGGAGCTTTCCCGGGGCGCGAGCGAGAATGGGTTTGCAACAAACAGGCATGTGTTTTCTTAACTCCCATGGGCAACTGGGGCCCGGAAAAATGCTTCCCGTCATCGACCAAAGGATAAGTCATGTTTTTTTAACGAGTTGCGAGAACCGAGCAAGACGGGAGCCAGCCGGGTGAGGAGTTCCACTCGTGGCAGCTGAATTGCCAGGATTTCTATTGTCTGCGGGTTTGACCGGGACTTTTGTGGCGGTAGCCTACCAAGACTGAGGGTTTTGTCCCCAACTCCTTTTACGTCCGGTTGGCGCGGAGTTCGTCTTCGTGGTGTGCTCAAACATGCCCAGCAAAACATTCTCGACTAGTTCGAAATCCGCGAAAATGGGTGCTGATCCTTTCTCCACAAGGTTTAGATTTTATCTCCTTTCTTCGATGGCCTCAGGGGTTCACCTTTCTGAGATTTCGGGCCTTCACCGGATTGTGAGGTGATTTCTTGTTTGATAGAAACCATCACGGGCCGCGTTTCGCAGGCAGTCCTCGAGGAGAGACCCTTGGTGAAAAGATTGAGCGATTTCCCGCAAAGTGTATCGAGGGAATTTGGCCAGCTCTTTTGGTTTGCGCTTCAAGTCCAGTCGCGACGAGAAGCCACGGTTGCCGCTCATCTCGGGGGGCAAGGCTTGGAGTGTTTTCTTCCTCTCTATAAGAGCATCCGTCGCTGGTCAGATCGGAAAAAGGAGCTCGAACAACCGCTGTTCCCAGGCTACCTATTCTGCCGGTTTGATTTCGAAAATCGCCGTCCGGTAGTCGTGACACCAGGTGTGCAGCGGATCGTAGGAAGCAGACGGGCGCCCATACCGGTGGAAGAAAGTGAACTCGAAGGAATCCGCCAGGCCGTTTCATCGGGATTCTTAAGCCAGCCCTGGCCGTACCTTCAAATCGGCGAACGCGTTCGAGTGAATCACGGAAGCCTGAAAAATTTGGAAGGAATTCTGGTGAATTTCAAAGGAAGCCATCGCGTCGTTTTGTCGGTGACCCTCTTGCAGCGCTCCGTGGCCATGGAGATCGATCTCGCCTGGGTTACGCCGGTGTGCGAAGCGAAAGTGTCCATACCATCGAGAGTGTTCAATGCCGAGCGACCACAGCCACAGTTCTAGACAGTCGAAGGACGGTAGACAAGAAGTCGCGATACACCTTCAAGAAAAAGCGATCCACCCTCAGCAAAAGGAAAAGACGGAAACTATGGCGCTATTTCAAGCAGCGGTCCAGCGGGAACCGAAGCGGCCGAATCGGACGGTGCGCGTGTCCGATCGTCATGCGCGAGAGGCCTCGGAGCGAACCATCCTGGCCGAGGATGAATTTATGTACATGCTGTATATGGAACGACGGCGTGCAGAGCGCGCGCAAAAACGCTACGTAGTGATGCTTGTGGATGTGAAAGAAGCAATCGGGGACCGCGAGGAGGGTTCCACGTTAAGGAAGATCACCGAGACGCTCTACAACATCACACGCGAGACCGACATTATCGGCTGGTATCGTGAAGACAGTCTCATCGGAGTGATCGGCACGGAGATTGGGCAAGCGAGCTCCGCGGAGATCCGGGAGAAACTTTCCGAGAAGTACCGCAAGGGTTTCCTCGAGGCTTTGGGGCCGAAAAAAACATCGCGAATCTTCGTGTCCTTCCATTTCTTCCCGGAAGAAGGAGAAAACGGGGATTCCGCCGATTCCGCGAACATCACCCTCTATCCCGACCTGGTGAGAAAGGAAACTTCGCGGAGACTGGCTCTGGGCCTCAAGCGCGCCATGGATATCGCCGGAAGCGCTTTCGCTCTGCTTCTGCTTTCGCCGTTGTTTGGACTGATCGCGCTCCTGATCAAGGCAACCTCCAAAGGCCCGGTGCTCTTCCGCCAGGAGCGTCGCGGCCAGTACGGCAAGAAATTCACTGTGCTGAAGTTCCGTTCCATGCGCACGAATTGCGACAGCCGCATCCACCAGGAATACGTCGGCCGGTTCATTGCCGGACAGGTTCGCGCTGACGGAAAGAACGGAGAGCAGCTGGTTTTCAAAATACAGAAAGATCCGCGCGTCACCTGGGTCGGCGCAATCCTCCGGAAGACCAGTTTCGATGAACTGCCGCAATTCTGGAATGTGCTGGTCGGCGAAATGTCGCTGGTGGGACCCCGCCCTCCCGTGGAATATGAGTTCAAAGCTTACGGCATGTGGCATCGCCGCCGGGTGATGGAAATCAAGCCGGGGATCACCGGGTTATGGCAGGTCGAAGGGCGCAGCCGGATACGCTTTGATGACATGGTTCGGCTGGATCTGAAGTATGCGCGAGTCTGGTCCATCTGGCTGGATCTAAAGATTCTTTTTCGAACCCCTGCAGCGGTCCTTTCTGGCGATGGTGCGCACTAGAGAGCGGTCGCAGCTTCGAGGAACGTCTTTGTTCCATCTTTGCTGTCCGGCAGTGACTCTTTGGACGCGAGTGTCGCCAGGATTCCCACACTCCACGAGAAGTCTCTAACCAACAGGTCAGATAACCCGAAGTTCGGATCGTATCCCCGATAACGGAGGCAAAGGAGACCCGATGTTACGCGTTGGTGTGATTGGTTATGGTTATTGGGGGCCGAACATTGTTCGCAACTTCCACACGAACGAATGTGCGGAAGTGGTTCTGGTCGCGGACCAGAGCGCCAAGGTGGAGGCGCGACTCAAAAAGGCTCATCCGTCAATACCGTTCACGACCGACGCCATGGAAATTCTGAAGTCGCCGACGATCGACGCGGTGGCCGTGGTGACGCCGGTGTGGACACATTTCGAACTGGCAAAGGCGGCCCTTGAGAACGGTAAGCACGTCTTTGTCGAAAAGCCGTTCACGTGCAGCGTTCGGCAGGCCGAGGAACTGATCGAGTTAGCCGATCGCAAGAATTTGCAAATTATGGTGGACCACACCTTCCTCTTCACCGGCGCGGTGAAAAAGATTCGCCAATTGGTGGATGAAGGGGCGCTCGGGGATCTCTACTATTACGATTCGCTCCGCGTTAACTTGGGGCTGTTCCAGCACGATGTGAACGTCATCTGGGATCTGGCACCCCACGATCTGTCGATCATGGACTACGTGATTCAGGAAAAGCCCGAGGTGGTGGTGGCCACCGGGGAGAAGCACCTGAACGGCGTCGAGGATGTGGCGTTCATCACCGTCTACTTCCCCAAGCGCATCATCGCCCACATCAACGTGAATTGGCTCTCGCCCGTGAAGGTGCGCACCACCTTGATCGGAGGCGAGAAAAAGATGCTGGTGTGGAACGACCTCGAGGCCGACGAAAAAATCAAGTTGTACGACAAAGGCGTCAGCATGTCGACCCACCCAAGCAACCTGCATCAGCTGCTTGTGAGTTACCGTTCGGGCGACATGTGGGCCCCCCAGGTGGAGCAGATTGAGGCGTTGCGCGCGGAAACCGCCTATTTTTTGAAATGCATCGAAGAAAACAAAAAGCCGTTCAACGACGGGGTTGCCGGCCTGCGAGTGGTGCGGATTCTCGAAGCCGCCGAGAAATCCGTTCGCAATCGCGGAGAGGCGCTGGCCCTGTGAGCGAGTTCGTTTCGATCGCCCCGACCGTCAAGCTCGGAAAAGACGTAAAGCTCTCCAAATTCATTAACCTCTATGGCTGTGAAATTGGCGACGAAACCAAAATCGGGGCCTTCGTCGAGATTCAGAAGAATGCGCGGGTCGGGCGCCGCTGCAAGATTTCCAGCCATACGTTCATCTGCGAGGGCGTAGACATTGAGGACAACGTGTTTGTCGGTCATTCGGTGACCTTTATCAATGACTTCTATCCCCGGGCCACCACCCCGAGCGGGGAGCTGAAACTGGAAGCTGACTGGAAGGTCGAAAAAACGCTGGTCCAGAAGGGCGCTTCGATCGGCTCGGGCGCCACCATTTTGAGCCGGGTCACCATCGGTGAGAACGCCATTGTCGGCGCGGGGAGCGTGGTCACAAAAGATGTTCCGGCAAACGCCATTGTGGCCGGAAATCCCGCCAAATTCTTGCGTTTCATTCGAGAGGAGAAAAAATAACAACTGTGACAAACACCGCAATAGTTCCATTCCTCGATCTGGTGACGCCGCACCAGGAGCTGGAAAGCGAATTGCTCGCGGTGGTGAAGAAGACCTTTGCCACTGCAGGGTTCATCGGCGGACCGATGGTCGACGAGTTTGAACGCGAATTTGCGGAATTTTGCGATGCGCAATTCTGCGTTGGAGTCAACAGCGGCACCGATGCGCTGCGCTTCGCTTTTATGGCTGCCGGAGTCGCACCGGGAGACATCGTGGTCACCGTTCCGCACACTTTCATCGCCACCACCGAAGCGATCTCGCAGGCCGGAGCACGCATCGCCTTCGTGGACATCGACGAAGAGACCTACACCATGGACCCGGAGAAACTCCGCGAGTACCTCGAAAACGGGTGTGAGTTTGACCCGTGGCGCGGGAAGTTGATCGACCGAGCGTCAAAGGGAGTGGTGTCAGCCGTTGTTCCGGTACATCTTTACGGCCAGACGGCCAACATGGACCCCATTCTCGAACTGGCCAAGAAATACAACTTGATGGTTATCGAAGACGCCTGCCAGGCACACGGCGCGGAATACTTTTCAAAGAACGATGGAGTTTGGAAGAAGGCCGGTTCGATGGGCCACGCCGCGGCGTTTAGTTTCTACCCCGGAAAGAACCTGGGCGCATGCGGTGAGGCGGGCGCCGTAACCACCAACGACGAAGCGATGGCCAGGAAACTAAGGATCATCCGCGACCACGGGCAGAGCAAGAAATATTACCACGACATGGAGGGTTATAACGGCCGGCTCGACGCCATTCAGGCAGGGTGGCTCACCGTCAAACTACGTCACCTCAATGCCTGGAATCAAGCGCGCCGAGCACTGGCACATCGTTATCACCAGCTTTTCGCCGAGGCCAATGGCGGTATGGTCACCCCCCAGGAAGCAAATTGGACCCGAGGGGTCTACCATCTCTATGTGCTGCGCGTCGCCGACCGCGATGCGCTCCAATGGCACCTCACCGAAGCGGGCATCGGAACCGGCATCCACTATCCGATTCCCGTTCATCAGCAGAAGGCTTACCAACATCTTTGGTACAAGACGGGGGACTTTCCCGTCACCGAGCGCGTTGCTCGGGAGATCGTTTCGCTGCCCATGTACCCGCAACTCCTCCCCAGCCAGCAGGACGAAGTCGCGCGCAAGGTAAAAGAGTTCGTCGGCGCAAAAGCGGCTGCGGCGCGCTAGCGGCCCCGAGCGTGACCGTCATTCTTCCCTGCCAGTGTTTGTGGCTTATTCCCTGATCTCATCGTGCCCGGCATCAATTCGGAATCGCAAACCGAGACAGCGTCCCATGCCTCGCTTTGACCGGCTGACCACCCTGTACCTTTCTTTCCCTCTGACCCGCCTGGTGGGCCCGAGACAACGGACTCGCGTGCCCATTCTGATGTACCACAGCATTTCCGAACATCTGTTCGGAATGTATCATCCCTACTACCACCTCAACACATCCCCGGAAGTGTTCTCCAAGCAAATGCGGTGGCTTCGGCACGCCGGATACCGCTCGCTGGACCTTGCCGAAGCCTGGGCTAGCCTGGAGTCGGGCGCGGACCTTACAGGCAAAGTAGTCATTACCTTCGATGATGGCTATCGCGACTTCTATACCGATGCCGTGGACGTTCTGAAGCAGTGCGGGTTTACCGCGACCATTTTTCTGGCAACGGGTCGCATTCAAAATACTCCCGCACGCATAGAGGGTGTGGACTATCTGACTTGGAGCGAAGTGCGTGAATTGCACGCCGAAGGCATGCGCTTTGGCTCCCACACCGTGACCCATCCGGACTTGCGGTCGCTCGGCCCCGAGCAGATCGACTATGAGCTCGCATGTTCAAAAGAAATCATCGAGCAAAACCTAGGTACTTCTGTCAAATGGTTTTCCTACCCCCACGCATTTCCTGAAGAGGATCGCGGCTTCACCCGCTTCCTTGCGGATCTATTGGAGAATCAGGGCTTCGAGAACGGTGTTTCCACGATCATTGGGCGTGCCGGGCGAAAGAACCACAAGCTCTTCTTGCCGCGCTTGCCCGTGAACAACTGGGACGATCCATCGTTGCTTCGCGCGAAGCTCCACGGTGGATATGATTGGCTGCATGGGCCACAGCTGCTGAAGAAGTGGACCTTTCACAACGCGACGCTGATGCAACGCGAAATCTAGGTCGAACCAAAGATGTGGAATGGGGCCACCTTATCTTTGGGAAGGAAGTATTCATGAAAATGGCTACAGAACCCGCAAGTACGGCGAAAAAGAGAGTGTGGATCGATCTCGACAACTCTCCGCACGTCCCCTTTTTCATTCCCATCACGCGGGAACTCGAAGCGCGTGGCTATGATGTCATCCTGACCGCCCGCGATGCTTATCAGGTTTCTGACCTTGTGGAGTTTTTTGGTTTGCGTTGCGAAAAGATCGGGCGGCACTTTGGGAAGAACAAATTTCTCAAGGTGCTGGGAGTCTGCTCAAGGGCTCTTCATTTAATGCCTTTCCTGATCAAGAAGCGGCCAAACTTGGCTCTTTCGCATGGATCGCGAGCGCAAATGCTTGCTTCTTCTCTGTTGGGAATCTCCAGTGTGGTGATTTACGACTACGAGTATGCGCAAAAAGTGGTCTGGTTTCGGCCGGGCTGGGTGATCGTTCCCGACGTCATTCCCGACCAGACCATTGGCCTTAAAAAGGACCACGTCTTGAAGTATTGCGGCATCAAAGAGGATGTCTACGTACCCTCCTTCAAGCCCGACCCGGCCGTGAGAAGAAAACTGGGGTTAACCGAAAAGGACCTGGTCGTGACAGTTCGGCCGCCAGCCGATGAAGCGCATTATCACCGACCGGAAAGCGACGAGCTCTTTCATGCCGCGGTCACCTACTTGGCCGCTCAGCCGGATGCGAGAATGGTACTCTTGCCAAGAAATTCTCGTCAGGAGGCCCATGTCCGCCAGTTGTGGCCGGAGTTGCTCTCTACGGGGAAAATGGTTATTCCGGATCATGTCCTTGACGGGCTAAACCTTATATGGTTTTCTGATCTGGTGGTCAGCGGCGGGGGCACTATGAATCGCGAGGCCGCCGCGCTGGGAGTTCCCGTCTATAGCATCTTCCGAGGCAAGACGGGAGCTGTGGATCGCTATCTGGCGGAACAGGGGCGGCTTACTCTGCTTACCAGCTTCGATGACCTCCGATCGAAAATGGTTTTGGCCCGCCGAAATACTCTTGCTCAGCCCCAAAATGGCCATCGCCCCGCCTTAGGAACGATTGTGGATTACGTTGTCGCGATTCTGGAATCGAAAAACCCCGTGCCGAGCCAGGCATCCTTGACAGCAAGGAATCTGCATTCTGGTCAATGAAAGACATCTCTAGCGCGGGCCGGGGGCAGTGCCGGTTACGCGGCATCCGGCCGCGTCCATCGTTCTCTTCTCCCGCGAAATGGCGATTGTGACAGGAGTTGGGGCATGTTGAATCTCCCTACCTACATTCTCATCACCCCGGCACGGAACGAAGCACAGTTCATCGAATTGGCCATCAAGTCCGTCATCGCTCAGACCGTCCGACCGCTCAAATGGATCATCGTGAGCGACGGTTCAACCGATGGCACGGACGAAATGGTAGGTAGGTATGCGGCTGACAACCAATGGATTGAACTGCTCCGCATGCCCGAGCGTCGCGAACGCCACTTCGCCGGAAAAGTGCACGCTTTCAACGCTGGCTACTTGCGCGTAAAGGCCCTGCCATTTGACGTGATCGGTAACTTGGATGGTGACGTGTCGTTTGATGATCGAGACTACTTTGCGTTTCTAATGAACAAGTTTGCCGAGAATGCCAGGTTGGGAGTGGCGGGCACTCCTTATCAGGAGAAAGGCGGGGCGCGCAGTCGCTTTAAGAGCCCCGAACATGTCTCGGGAGCCTGCCAGATGTTCCGGCGCGAATGTTTTGAAGATATCGGAGGTTACGCGCCCATAAGAACCGGGGGGATTGATCTGATCGCGTTTCTGAGCGCACAAGCTAAGGGGTGGGAAACGAGGACCTTTGAGGAAAAGATCTGCCTGCATCATCGAAAAGGGGGGAGTGGACAAAACGCGGGCACTTTTCGGAGACTATTGCAATTGGGAAAGGTGGATTATCTTCATGGTAGCCATCCTGGATTTGAGGTTTTCCGATGCATTTATAGCATGAAGAATAAACCCTATCTGATTGGGGGAGTTCTCATGCTGGTTGCGTATTTCTGGGCCATGCTCCATGGCGTTGAACGAACTGTGCCTGAGGAGCTCGTCGAGCTTCGGCGCAGCGATCAATTGCAACGATTGAAGAACGCGCTCCTGCATCCGCTGAGGCACGGTGATTGACGCGCTCCTCGGGAGGACCCCATTCTGACCGTGGACTGTCTCTGCTTGCGGAGATGCGGTCCCTTCCTTCGTACCAGAATTCCCATGAGCCTGCGCTCCAGTCACATGCTTCCGGTTTTACTGGCGAGATGATCCGCACAACGAAACATATCAGTGTGTGTATTTGTACCTACAAGCGTCCGCAGTTGCTCAAGCGCTTGCTCGGAGAACTCCAAGTTCTCGAGACCGGTGGGCTGTTCACATTTTCGATAGTCGTTGCAGACAACGATCAGGGGGAGTCGGCCAAGGGAGTGGTGTCGGACTTTATGGCCGCATCGTCTATCCCGATCAGATACTGCGTGGAGCCTCGGCAGAATATTGCCCTGACGCGAAACACGGCCATTGAACACGCCCAAGGAGACTTTATCGCCTTCCTTGACGACGACGAATTCCCGACCAAGAACTGGCTACTGACTTTGTTCCAGACCTGTAAGGAATATCAAGTGGACGGCGCCCTCGGACCAGTGAAGCCGCACTTCGACGTTGCGCCGCCGCCGTGGGTAGTTAAGGGGAAGTTCTACGAACGTCCAACCTATCCGACGGGGTTGCTCATCGACGGAGCGAAGGGACGCACCGGCAACGTGCTGCTGAAGAGAGAAATTTTCGAGACGGGCACCCAACCGTTCAAACCAGAATTTCTATCGGGAGAGGACCAGGATTTTTTCAGAAGAATGATCGAAAAGGGGCACAGGTTCACCTGGTGCAATGAGGCGGTGGCCTACGAGGTTGTTCCCCCAGTACGTTGGAAACGCACTTTCATGTTAAGGAGGGCGCTGCTCCAGGGGGCGGCCTCCAAGCTCAGGCCAACCTTCGGGGCCCGCGACATTCTGAGATCGACGATAGCGATTCCGGCTTATACATTTGTTCTTCCCTTTGCGTTCGTTTTGGGGCATCACCGATTTATGACCCTATTGATCAAGCTTTCTAATCATTTCGGCACGCTACTCGCGGTTGCGGGGATTCGTCCGATCAAGGAACCCTACGTCACTGGCTAGCTCGACAGACATGTGTAGTGCGCAAGAAGACGGTCTCATCATCGGACCGGACGATCTCATCTTGATCACCGGCGCAACTGGGTTTATTGGGCTCCGAGTTGTGGAGAATTTGCTTGATCGTGGATTCCGCAAGCTGCGCTGCTTCGCTAGGCCTTCGAGCGCAGCTCGACTCGAAGCTGTCGCCAGACGGCACCACCAGGCCCAAGTAGATGTGCTCACCGGCAATCTTCTGTCGCCCGAAGATTGCAACGCGGCGGCAAAAGATACAGCCGTCATTTTTCATCTGGCCGCGGGAACCGGCCAAAAGTCCTTCCCGGATGCATTCATGAATTCGGTTGTCACCACGCGCAATCTTCTCGAAGCCGCCCTCCGGCAGCAGTGTTTGCGGAGATTTGTGAGTGTCAGCTCGTTTGCAGTTTATTCGAATACGCAAAAACCGAAGCGCAGGCTGTTAGATGAATCGTGCCCGGTTGAGGCGCGCCCCGAGCTCCGGGGCGAAGCTTATTGCTTCGCGAAAGTCAAACAAGATGAAATCGTCTCGGAGTACGGTAAGCGGTTCGGGACCCCGTACGTCATCGTCAGGCCCGGCTATGTTTATGGCCCCGGCAAGCCGGCCATCACCAGTAGGGTGGGGATCGACACGTTTGGCATATTTCTGCATTTGGGCGGCTCAAACAAAATACCCTTCACCTACGTCGACAATTGTGCCGAAGCGATTGCACTGGCCGGATTGAAGAAGGGGGTCGATCGCGAAGTGCTCAATGTGGTGGACGACGACCTGCCTTCCAGTCGTCAATTCTTGCGTCTCTACAAACGGAATGTCAGGCGTTTCAGATCACTCTATGTTCCTCACTTTTTGTCTTACTTGCTATGCTACCTGTGGGAGAAATACTCGGGCTGGTCCGAGGGGCAGTTGGAGCCCGTCTTTAATCGCAAGAGATGGCACGCCCATTGGAAGAAGACGGGCTACAGCAACGACAAATTGAAGGCCCGGCTAGGCTGGATGCCAAGGGTATCTATGGCGGAGGGCTTCAAACGCTATTTCGAAAGCTGCCGGGACGGAAAACGGAATGCTTAAAATCGCCATTGTGGGCTGCGGTAAGATCGCAGATGCCCATGCGTCTCAGATCCAGAGGATCAAGGGCTGCGAGATCGTCGGGGTGTGTGACCGGGAGCCGCTGATGGCCAGGCAGTTGTACGAAAGGTTTCCGGTCAAACAGTATTTTGGCGACTTAACGTAACTTATCGGTGAGGCCTAGCCAAACGTGGTGCACATCACCACGCCACCTAAGTGCCACTTCGAGATTGCGCAGCTTTGCCTGGAGCGGGGATGCCACGTCTATGTAGAGAAGCCGTTCACGCTTTACGAGGAGGAGGCTCGAAGACTGATTGCGCTCGCGAACGAAAGAAAGCTAAAGATAACCGCGGGCCATGATGATCAATTCACGCATGCAGCGCGACGAATGCGTACGCTGGTCCAAAACGGTTTTCTAGGCGGCGCCCCCGTGCATATGGAGAGTTATTATTGCTATGAGCTTGAACGAAGTTACGCCGCAGCACTTCTCGGCGACAAGCAGCATTGGGTCCGCAGGTTGCCAGGGAAATTGTTGCAGAATGTTATCAGCCACGGGATAGCCAGGATTGCAGAGTACCTGACCAGCGAGTCGCTCGAGGTGATTGCGCATGGGTTTACAAGCCCGCTTCTCAAGAGCCTGGGCGAAAGCGAAATTATCGATGAATTGCGAGTCATCATTTGTGAAAAGGAGGGAACCACGGCCTATTTCACTTTCTCATCACAAATGCGTCCCGCGCTGCACCAATTTCGCGTCTTTGGCAAGGAAAACGGTGTGGTTCTCGATCGGGACCACGAGACAGTGATCAAGCTTCGCGGGAAAAGATTCAAAAGCTACCTCGAGAAGTTCCTTCCCCCGGCTGTATTCACCAAGCAGTATATTGAAAATTTAGTTAGCAACGTGCGAGCCTTCCTGGCAAAGGACTTCCAGAGTAAGTCGGGCATGAAATATTTGATCGAAGGTTTCTATCGTTCGATTGTTGAAGACGGCCCGTTGCCCATCCCCTACCGGGAAATCCTTTTGACCGCGAGAATCATGGACGCCATTTTTGAGCAACTCAATGCCAGACAGTTGCCTCCGCGGGCTCTTGCGGTTGTCTCTATCGGAAGTGCAGAGGAGTTGCGGCACGAGAGCGCACCGGTGCACCCGCTTGGTAGTCGGCCAATTCGCGCGGTTGAGGGTAAAGCTCGCGTGGTCCACTTGTTGGAGGATATCTCGGGGGGCGAGTAGGGGGCCATTTATGATTTCCGTTTGCGGCAGGGACATTCAGATCAAGGGACGGCTATTGCGTATCGCTCGCCTCGACGCCGACAAGTATCAGTTTATGGACGATCCAGAGCCAATGCTGAACAGCCTGAAGCAATGCGGAGTCAGGATCGATCTGTTCACCTTCACGCAGAGATTGCCGGAAACGTCGCGGAAATATCCTTATCCCATGGAATGGGACAACCTGGCGGTGCTGCCGGTCTCTACCTTCGACCACTGGTGGACACATCAGATTAGGTTCAAAGCCCGGAACAAAGCGAAACAAGCCGAGAAGAGGGGGATAACGTTCCGGGAAGTGCCTTTCGATAAAGCTCTTGTCGAGGGAATCTGGAAGATCTACAACGAGTGCCCCGTGCGCCAGGGAAAACCGTTCCGTCACTTCGGAAAGGACTTGGAGACGGTGCATAAGGAGGAGGCTACCTACCTGGACAGCAGCATCTTTATCGGGGCTTTTCTGGGCGACAGTCTGATTGGTTTCGTCAAGCTGGTTTCGGATGAAACAGGAACGCAGGCCGGCCTGATGAACATTGTCTCCATGATCCAGCACCGAGACAAGGCTCCCACAAATGCCCTGGTGGCCCAGGCGGTCCGCACCTGTGCCGAGCGCGGGATCCCGTATCTCGTGTATTCGAGTTTCGCATATGGAAAAAAGCAGAAGGATAGCCTCAGCGATTTTAAGGAAGCCAACGGCTTCGAGCGGGTCGACCTGCCTCGCTACTACGTTCCTTTGACCCGAGTAGGCTCGGCCGCCTTACGGCTCGGCCTGCACCATCGGTTTGTTGATCGTCTCCCTGAACCGGTAGCCGCCAAGGTTAGAGAATTTCGCAACGCCTGGTACAACCGCAAGTTCCAAGCGGTGACGTAATCCACCTAGGAAAAAAGAGACCATGCCGGGAATCGTTGGTCTGGTGACGAAAATGTCGCGGGAATGGGCCGAGCCGCAACTGTTGCGGATGGTCGAAGCCCTTCGCCACGAGGCTTTCTATCGCGTCGGAACTTGGATCGATGAGGCCTCCGGAATTTACGTTGGGTGGATCGTGCGGGAGAACTCCTTCGCCGACGGTATGCCGCTCTCGAATGAACGAGGGGATGTCGTTCTGGTCTTCTCCGGGGAAGAATTCCCTGAACCGGGGACTGCTGCCCACCTCAAGCGTCGTGGGCACGACTTGACGGCGGAGGGTCCCTCCTATCTTGTCCACCTCTATGAGGAAGACCCCGCTTTTCCCGCGGGCCTGAACGGAAGGTTTCATGGCCTGCTCTCGAACCGCACACGCGGAACCATCACCCTCTTCAATGACCGCTACGGGATGCACCGCATCTATTATCACCAGGCGAAAGAAGCTTTTTATTTCGCCCCGGAAGCCAAGGCCATCTTGGCCGTCCGTCCTGAACTCAGGAAGGCCGCGCCTCAGGGACTTGTGGAGTTCGTCGTCTGCGGCTCGGTCCTCGAGAACCGCACGCTCTTCGAGGGCATCCATGTGCTGCCCGGTGCTGCAGCATGGGTCTTTCGAGATGGCTTAATCGAGCGAAAAGACTTTTACTTCCGGCCGCGCGAGTGGGAGAACCAATCTCTCCTGGACGCGGAGTCCTTCTACCAAGAAATCCGAAAGACCTTCGCGCGAAACCTGCCTCGGTACTTTACTGGTCGCGAGCGCATCGGGATGTCTCTCACCGGAGGATTGGACAGCCGGATGGTTATGGCCTGGCATAGGCCCGCCCGCGGATCCCTCCCCTGCCATACTTTTGGGGGGATGTTTCACGACTCCCAGGACGTCCTGCTTGCGCGAAAAGTAGCGCGCGCTTGTGGACAGGTCCACGAGGTCATTCGAGTCGGCCAAGAGTTCCTCGCGCGCTTTCCTCACTATGCTGAGCGGACCGTATACCTGACCGATGGCTGTCTCAAAGTGGTCTATTCTCCCGACCTGTACATCAACGAAAGGATCCGCGAGTTCACCCCCGTGAGGATGACGGGAAACTACGGAAGCGAAGTGCTCCGTCGGGTCCGGGCGTTCAAGCCAGTAGTGCCCACGCCTGGGTTGTTTCATCCAGACTTTCTATCCCAAGCCCGTGTGGCAAAGGAGACCTACGATGCGTTGCTCGAGGACCACCCGCTTTCATTTGCCGTTTTCCGGCAGGCCCCGTGGCACCACTACGGCCTTCTGGCCCTAGAGCAAACGCAGCTCTCTTTGCGGTCCCCGTTCCTCGACAATGACCTCGTGCGGATGCTTTACCGCGCGCCTAGCTCGGACCTCGCGACCAGTGACATTTGCCTTCGGTTGATCGCGGACGGAAACCCTGTTCTCCAGTCGATTCCGACGGACAGTGGTCTCGGCGGAAACGGAAATCGTCTTTTCGAAGGGATCTCCCGGCGTTTCCTTAAGTTCACATTCAAAGCAGAATACGCTTATGACGTCGGCATGCCCCAGTGGGCGGCCCAGATCGACCATCTTTTCTCGCCTCTCCACGTCGAACGCCTCTTCCTTGGCAGACACAAGTTTCACCATTTTCGACTGTGGTATCGGGATGCGCTCTCCGCTTATCTGCGGGAGGTGTTACTTGACCGGCGTACTCTGTCCCGGCCCTACCTGCAACGGAAAACGTTTGAGGTCATGCTCCAGAGCCACCTTAAGGGAGACCGGAACTACACCTCGGAAATCCATACGGTGCTGACCCTCGAACTTTTGCACCGCCTTTTTCTGGACTCCGATCACGCGGCACTTCCTCGAGGAGTGCCGCACGCTCGCGTTGAGCCTGCATTGCAAAATCGCTGAACCAAGGAATTTCCTACTGCCCCGTAGATCAGTGACATACATGGAAAGGCCTGTAATAAGTGCAAGTTCAAGACAAAATGGAGGTATCGCCATGGCCGGCGATTCAGCACGGATAACACTTAAGATGGCAGTGACTCTCCTTTTCTCGTTAGCGCTTCCCAGCCTGGAGCACGCGCAGACTGCATCGTTTGTTGCGCGGAGAGATTTTATAGCCGGATTCGGCGTTGGTCCATCCATCGCCGCAGGCGACTTTAATGGTGATGGTGTACCGGATCTTGTGACCGTCACCTCTGACCGTGGCGGCTCAAACAGCGGAGTTTCCGTGCTGCTGGGCAACCGAGATGGCACGTTCCAAGCACCCACCAAATACGTCGTTGGCGATGGTGCTTTGTCCGTGGCCATAGGCGACTTCAATGGTGACGGCAAAGCTGGACCTGGCGGTTAGTAACTTCGGCGACTTCACCACTTTCAATATTGCGGTGCTACTGGGCAACGGTGACGGAACATTTCGCGCGGGCGGCAATTACGCCACGGGCCAGTATCCTATTTTTGTGGCCACAGGCGACTTCAATGGCGATGGCAAGCTGGACTTGGCGGTGGTTAATCGTGGAAACGGTCTCACCGGCGTTCCCGCCACTGTTCAGGTGCTCGGGGGCAACGGCGATGGAACATTTCAGCCGGCTCGGGATGTCGTTGCTGGCAGGGGAACCTTGTCCGTCCTATCCGCAGCCGTAGGCGACTTCAATGGCGACGGCAGGATGGACTTAGCAGTTACGGACTCCGGTAATCCAACTGTTCTTCAAGTATTCCTGGGTAACACAGATGGGTTCTTCTCAGCGCGGACCTCGGCAATCAGCGCCTCGAGCGACGCGCGCCCCAGTATCCTAGCAGTCGGTGATTTCAGCGGCGACGGCCATTTGGATTTGGCAGTCCTTGACGCCAGTGTCGGCAATGTCTTCGTGATGATAGGCAACGGCGATGGAACGTTTTACCGGACGCCCGCTAGCACGCCCGTGGACCTGTACCTTAACTCCGCCGCTGTGGGCGACTTTAACGGAGATGGCAAGCTGGACCTGGCCTTCACCTTTGGTGAAGGCGATCTCTCCATCCTGCTAGGTAATGGTGATGGGACCTTCCAGGCAGCGGGAAATCACTTCAGTGTCGGTTTCGCACCAACCTCCGTGGCCGCGGCCGACTTTAACAGAGATGGCAAGCTGGACATCGTGACTGCCAGCTCTTTTGAAATGGTGTCCGTGCTATTGGGCAATGGCGATGGAACGTTTGTGACAGCGCCGAGCTACGCGACTCATCTGTCTCCTAGTTCTGTGGCTACGGGAGATTTCAACGGCGATGGCAAGTTGGACTTGGCGGTCGCCAACTTTGGTTCCCAAGATGTTTTGATCCTGCTGGGCAAGGGGGATGGGACTTTCCTGCCGGGGTCGGCCTTTCCTACCAGCCGTCCGGGACTTGTGGTCGTGGGCGATTTCAATGGCGACGGCAAACTGGACTTGGCAGTCATTAGCCCGAGCAATTGTGGCGATTCCTTCATTCCGGGAAGTATATCGGTTTTGCTCGGTAATGGAGATGGGACATTTCAATCAGCGCAAACCGTCGCGGAGATCACCAATCCCGCCTCGCTCGTTGTAGGAGACTTCAATGGAGATGGCAAGATGGACTTGGCGGTCGCCATCGCCAGAGGTCCTCTTCCTTGCTCTTCGCAACCGGGCAATGTCTCGGTGCTTTTGGGCAACGGTGATGGAACCTTCCAGGCGGCGCAGGCCGTCGCGGGGATCGCCAATCCCCTTTTCCTGGCGGCGGGAGACTTCAATGCCGATGGGAAACTAGACTTGGCAGTCACCATCCCAAGGAGTTGCACAGGTTCTGGCTGCACTCCAGGAAGCCTGTCGGTGGTGCTGGGCAACGGTGATGGAACCTTCCAAGCAGGGGCCGATTACGCTGCTGGCGACTTTCCGAGTTCCGTGGTTGTGGCCGATTTCAACGGTGATGGGGTCCAAGATTTGGCCGTGGCGAGCAGTGCTTCTGGATCGACCTTAGTGTCTGTGCTGCTCGGCAACGGTGACGGAACGTTCCAGGCCGCGAAGAACTCGGGTGAGGGCCCCCCGAATCCTGCTGGGAGCTTCAACAGCTATCAATTTTTGGGGGTTGGAGACTTCAACGGCGATGGCAAGTTGGATCTGGCAGCAATCATCATCGACGATATTTCTGTCTTGCAGGGCAACGGCGACGGGACGTTCGGGCCTGCAGCGATCTTCTTTGGCGCTGGTTCTCTACCTAGATCCTTCGCAGCGGGGGATTTCAACGGCGATGGCAGGTTGGACCTGGCGGTAACCGGCTCTTCCAACGAGGTCAGCATCCTGATCAACAATACCTCGCAGGCTCTTACGCCCTCACGGTAAGCGAGACGGGCAATGGCAGCGGCACCGTCACCTCAAGTCCAGCAGGCATAAACTGCGAACCCAGTTGCACGGCTTCTTACGCAAGGGGCACGCCAGTGACCCTGACGGCCCAACCCGCGATGGGATCCAACTTTGCTGAGTGGAACGGATGCGACCGAGCTTCCGGCGCAACTTGTACGGTGACGATGAATGCGGCGAAATCGCTCACCGCCGGCTTCAACGTGCAGCGCTTCGCCCTCACGGTCAGCAAGGAAGGGGTCGGAAGGAGTGGCGAGCGCAGCACGGTTACGTCGAGTTCCACTTCACCGGGTGCCGCCACGCTAAACTGCGGGGCTACTTGCTCGGCGATCTACGATTGGGGCACGGTGGTGACGCTCACGGCGAATCCTGCAAATGGCCGTTGCGGGCTGGAGCGGATGCGATACCGTTTCTGGCGCGACCTGCATGGTAACCATTAGCGGGGCAAAGTCAGTCACTGCTAGCTTCGAGCCGCATGGTGCGGGCGACCGTCGCCATCGGCGGCAACCTGCGATTGTGCATGGTCCTTGCGCATTCTCACTGCAAGTCTTGCTCGAGGTGACGTGACTCAGCACTTCGCCTGAAAGGCCCTTGTGTAGGGGTTTAGATGCCACAGAAGATTGCCACTTTATTCTTTGTCTTGGTCATTGTAGGGCTTTACCTCCTTGATTGGGACCGGAAACGCCGGACCTCCCTAGCCCTTTGGATTCCCGTTGCCTGGTTCTCGATTGCCGCCTCGCGAACGCCAGCCCAGTGGTTGACGATGACCGGCGCAGCGAATTTAACTGCGGCGATGACACCCGAACAGATCGTCGACGGGAGCCCTTTTGACCGCTACTTCCTGACAGCAATCGTCGCACTAAGCGTAATCGTGCTTCTCTCGAGACGAGGAAAGGTTAGAACGCTTCTGCGAGCGAATTTACCGATTGTCCTGTTTTTTCTCTACTGCGCCATAAGCATCATTTGGTCCGACTACCATGTCGTGGCGCTTAAGCGGTGGATCAAGGCCGTGGGGGACGTAGCCATGGTTTTGATCGTATTGAGCGATGACAACCCTTCCGCAGCGGTTAAACGACTCCTGACGCGCGTGGGGTTTCTGCTGGTCCCTGCATCCATCTTGTTAGCCAATTACTACCCCGTTTGGGGGAAGGCATGGGGTGAGTGGGGAGGGACAGGTTTTTACAGGGGCGTCGCAACTAGTAAGAACGAACTTGGCGGAGTCTGTCTGCTCTTCGGAGTCGCCTCCGTGTGGCGTTTTTGTGAAGCGCTTCGAGACCGGGATATGCTGCACCGGCTGAAGGACTTGATGGCCGAGAGCCCCATCCTCGGCTTCGTGGTGTGGCTCCTTGACAAGCACAGGTTCAGGCACTTGATTGCTCACGGAGCTCTTCTCGCCATGGTGGTTTTCCTGTTCTTGAAGGCTAATGTCATGACCGCGATGTCTTGCTTCGTCATGGCCAGCGGCTTGATCGTGGCCACACACCTGCGCGCACTCGCGCTGAGGCCGTGGGTGGTGCGCGCTTTGGCGGTGCTGATGATAGCCGTTTCCGTTGCGGCCCTGTTTTTCAATGTCGGCGGAGACCTCGTTGAAACAATTGGAAGAGACTCGACGCTCACTGGCCGGACGGAGCTGTGGAAGCACGTTCTCGCGTTGAGCCCCAACGCACTGCTTGGAACCGGTTTCGAGAATTTTTGGCTTCCCGGTCGACTTGACGAGCTGTGGAGTCTGTACTGGTGGCATCCGAACGAGGCCCATAACGGCTACATCGAGGTCTTCATCAACTTGGGGGTGGTAGGGCTTGTGATGCTGGGCGCGGTCATCGTCACCAGCTATCGTAAGATTTTTGCCGCGGTCAGACGGAATCCCGAGGAAGGCGGGCTGTGGTTGGCCTATTTCGTGGTCGGGCTGGTCTACAACTTCACGGAATCAGCTATTAGAATTATGCACCCGGTCTGGATTTTCTTCCTTTTGGCGATAATGGCTGCCCCGGAAGTTCCCCCCTCCGAGAGTATGTCCTTGCTCGCCATCCAAGAGAGTAATGCCTTCTCTAGGCCTGAGCCTCAGGTTGAGCACGCGCTTTGTATCCAGTCCCGCCAGGGGGACGCTTGAAGCCCTTTGACGCAAGTGGCGCATTCCGGCCCCTTGCCGAGGGAGGCGCGCTGCGCCGTCTCGCCATCCGAGGTTCTGGTGTTACGCTCCTTTCGCAGGGCGCATCGCTGGCAGTTCAAATTGTCGCCACCGTGGTGCTGGCTCGGCTGCTAACTCCGGCAGATTTTGGGCTGGTGGCTATGGTTACCACCTTCAGCCTGCTGCTGATGAACTTTGGACAGAATGGTTTTACCGAGGCCATTCTCCAGCGGGACCAAATCGATCATTTCCTGGCCAGTAATCTGTTCTGGATCAACGTGGGTTTCGGCCTGCTTCTGACCATAGGGTTCGCCGCATGCGGATCATTACTAGCGAGGTTTTATGGCGAGCCGCGGCTGACGCTGATCACCCTGGGCCTGTCCGCAACGATCTTCTTAAACAGTACTTCGGTTGTTCATTTGGCTCTGCTCAAGCGCGCTATGAACTTCCATACGACCGCTGTGAATGACATTCTCGCGCGCACGGCCACCGTGGGCGTATCGATCCTTCTTGCCTGGAGGGGCTGGGGATATTGGTCACTGGTCGCAGGATCCGCGGCCTTGCCGCTCACTGCTTCGCTCTGCGCTTGGGCTCAGTGTCGATGGGTTCCCGCTTTTCCCCGTCCGGCGAAGCAAACGGGCTCGATGGTACAGTTTGCGCTAAACACGTATGGAAGGTTCGTCTTCGACTACTGCGCCCGCAACACGGACAACCTTCTGGTGGGATGGCGTTTCGGTGCGGGCTCTCTCGGCTTCTATAAGAAGGCCTACGACCTATTTGCTCTCCCGGCCGGCCAGCTTGTGTCACCGCTCACGGCCGTGGCTGTGTCCGCCATGAGCCGTTTGCAACGGGACAAGCTTCAATACCGGCGGTATTTTCTCGCCGGGTTATCCGTCTTGGCATTCCTAGGCATGGGCTTAGCTGCGGACCTCACTCTCGTTGGCAAGGATCTGATCCGCCTGCTGTTAGGGCCCGGGTGGCAGGAAGCAGGCCGGATCTTCACCTACTTCGGCCCTGGCATTGGCATCATGCTGGTCTACTACTCGAACGGCTGGATTCACCTTTCCATCGGAAGGCCAGACCGTTGGCTCCGCTGGGGGTTCGTGGAGGTCGG
>Ga0137382_10000215_pt1 | contig 24319 bp, 17 predicted proteins | sample SagtaG_15_FD_104816 | JGI IMG/M metagenome (GOLD analysis project Ga0137382, IMG submission 104816) | Vadose zone soil microbial communities from Sagehorn Ranch, Mendocino, California, USA - Sage2_R_20_16 metaG | ecosystem: Environmental > Terrestrial > Soil > Vadose zone | place: USA... | reverse complement strand
TGACCCTGCAACTGGTTTCGGCGCTCGAAACAGCCGCCGACCTCGAGCAAGCCTTAGGGGATTCCGTCCTGGCGCAACGCTACCGGCGCCAGGCACGAGCAGCGCGAGATGCTGTTTACAAGCAGTGCTGGGATCCACGATTTGGCCTTCTGGCGGACAATCCCAGAAAGGACTCTTACAGCCAGCACGCAAACATCGCTGCCGTGCTGTTGGACGTGATTCCCACAGCAGACCAGAAATCGGTTATGGAACGAATTCTGGACACCAGACTCCATGCGAAAAATGATTCTCCCAAGCTGGTGAAAGCTAGCTTCTTTTATCAGTTTTATATGGCGCGGGCACTCGAGCATGCCGGCATGGCGGAACGGTATGTTGGACTGCTTCAACCCTGGAGCGAAATGCTGGCGAAGGGCCTTACCACCACCCCCGAATTCGACGATCCTACCCGTTCCGACACACATGCGTGGAGCGCGCATCCTGCATTCGATTTGCCCACGCTTGTCGCCGGCATTCGACCGGCATCCCCAGGCTTCGAAACGGTGCAGATCGAGCCTGCTCTTGGTGACCTGCGGTGGGCTGAGGCTTCAATGCCCTACCCGCGCGGTGGCACGATCACGGTCAAGTATGAGCGGACACAAGCGGGAACCAAGGCTACGGTAACCTTGCCCGAAGCCCTGCACGGCGTCCTGGTGTGGCAGGGAAAATCTTATCCACTAAGGTCAGGCGAGCAACAAATATCGCTGCCCTAACAGCCTGTCGAAGGTTTTCTAACACCGCTGTCGTAGAGGTGTCGGGAAGCAAGGGCCACCTTGCTTTCGAGTGGTTGTCCTACCGGAAACAAATTTTGACGCGGTCCAGAAACGGCTTGGGGGAGATCAGCAGCAATTTCCTCGAAGCCGACTTATGGCGCATCTGGTTGTGCGTGGCTCAACTTCCGAGTGGCTCGTGGCTCGATCGCAATTCGACACCCAAGCAAAACGCGGAACACGTCTGGCTGCCTGGGAATGAAGAAACCCGAGAATCACCCCAATCAAAGAGAGATTCGAACGCTCTTCATCATCGGCGGGCGCGGCAAGGTCATCTACGGCGATGTCGGCTTCTGTCCCACCCTCGAATTCGCCGTCGCGCAAAAGGCCGGCCTTATTGACGAAGCAGCGGCAAGTGCCTAGGATGACCGGACAGAATGAGTTTGAGATGCGCTTAGGAGGCGGTGACGAATGCGAGCACCAAGGTGCTTAAGCTGGAGCGTGAGAACGGCAACCGCCGTGGTTGCCATCGGTTCGCTCGGTTGTTCAGCAGCGGCAACCCCACAGGGACTCGTGAGCAATGACCTGTCGCGGTTAAGGTCGGTGGGCGGAGTAGCTGCATCGCCCGATGGGAAGCGCGTCGCATACACCGTCGTCATGAGGGATCGTCCCGGGCGCACGTACGATCAACTGTGGATCATGGATTTGTCAGCCCAGAAATCCGTGCGCGTCGGGGGAGAAAAGGACAGCGGCGGAAGCGGAGTCTGGTCGCCGGACGGCAAGTGGATCGCATTTAAGGGACGTCAGGGCGACAAAGGCGGACTGTTCATCGTGCGGCTGGACGGATCGGAGGTGAGGATTCTGGCCGAGGCGCATGGAACCAACAGTCCCTTGCCGGGCATGGGCAACGAGATTTCCTGGTCCCCAGATAGCAAGCAGATTGCATTTGTTTCATCGACGCCGGATCCGCGAGCGGCCGAGGCCAGCGGCGATCCAATGGTGATTACTCGCTATCTTTACAAGCCAGACGCCGGCGAGGGCATGACCCGCTTCAACGACAATCAGCGGCTCCATATCTTTGTCGTCGACGCGGCGACAAAGCAGGTGCGGCAACTGACCCAGGGCGATTTCGACGAGCATTCCGTCGACTGGTCGCCGGATGGCAGGAAGATTTTGTTCGGCTCGAACCGCGAACCGAATCAGGATGAATTCTTCAACTACGATCTGTTCACCCTGAATGTCGCGGACGGAACCATTCAGCGCCTTACCGCCACGGAATACAACGAGTACGATGCTATCTGGTCCCCGGACGGAAAATGGATTGCTTATCGGGGCACGCGGCGTGGAATCACCGACCGCGAGACCACGATGGAGGACACCCACGTCTGGGTGATGAATGTCGACGGAAGCAGCCGCCGCGAAATTGGAGCGGTGGTCGACAACCGGCAAGGCGCGCCGCACTGGTCAGAGGATAGCAGCGCACTGTACTTCACATTGCAGGAGCGCGGCAACAATGTGCTAATGCGTCTGCCAGTCAGCGGCGGAACAGCGCAATATGTCGTGAAAGAAAGAGGGGGTGTCTTTTCATTTTCGGTGACCAAGGATGGCGGACTCTTCTACGCCTACAGTTCGCCAAGCGATTTGCCACAGCTCTACCAGAAGACCGGAAGCGGCGCGCCAAAAAAGCTAACCGACCTGAACGCGGACACACTGGCGGGAAAGCAGATGGGCGAAGTCGAATCGCTAACTTTTATCAGCAATGACAACAAGTTCGAAGTCGAAGCCTTTCTGACAAGGCCAATCGGCATGAGCGCCAGTTCAAAGCACCCGCTCATTGTGAACATTCACGGCGGGCCCCATGGACAGAACGGCCCGGCCTTCAATTTTCGCAATCAGGTCTTTGCGGGGCATGGCTACGCGGTGTTGAACGTGAACTTCCGGGGCTCGACCGGATATGGCCAGAAATTCGCCGATGCGGTCTTTGGCGACCAGAACGGAAATGAAGCGCAGGACGTGTTGTACGGTGTAAGTGCAGCGGTACGGCGAAATCTTTGGATCGACCGCGAGCGCATGGGTATCGAAGGCGTCAGCTACGGCGGCCAACTCACCGAATGGCTCATCACCCAGACGAATGAGTTCAAGGCAGCGATTCCCGCGGCCGGAATCGTGAATCTGGTCAGCTACAACTACATAACCTACTACAACCAATATGAAGAAATGGAATTCGGCCAATTCTTGCATCAGGGCACGCTGATGGACGAAGCCTGGAAACGCTCGGCCCTGAAATATGTGTCCGCTGCCCATACGCCGACGCTCATTATTCACGGCGAAAATGATAACGACGTTCCGATCGCCGAGGCCGAGCAATTCTTCATCGGATTGAAAGATGTCGGCACGGAAGCCGTCTTCGTCCGCTACCCTCGCGAAGGCCACGGGCTCCAAGAGGTCAAGCACCAGATCGACTGGACCGACCGTTCGATCGCCTGGTACGAAGAGCACTTCCCGAAGCCCGGCGCCGAAGGCGTCACCAACGTCCAGCCGTGAGCGTGCCGTTCATCAGCGAACCGTCGATGCCGTCTTGGTCTGGAAGCTAGATCGGTTCGCCCGGTCGCTCAAGCATCTGGTTAACGCTCTAGCTGAGTTCGATGCACTCGGCGTTGCCTTCATCAGCTTGCGCGACAACCTGGACCTTACCGCTCCATCCGGCAGGCTCATGTTTCAGATCGTCGGCCTGATTGGCGCGAAGGAGATCGCCTGTGCGGCAGCATCGCTGTTCCTCACCGGTGACCGCCCTTCGACTCGATCGGCGATCTCGGCGACTGCGGATGTTTCTCTGATCGCTCGGACAATCATAGTTCTGGCAATCAATTCAGCCCAAGTGGAGGAACTTCGCAGGTTAAGCTTCTTGCACAACTTTGCCAGTTCGGGCGAATCAGGAATTGGATGTTCTAGATCCCGCTCCAGCGCTGTAGTGATCGGCGTTCGTTTAGTTCGACCGGCTGGGTTTCCGCATTGGCCCGGTCGAAATGCATACATGTTCCCTTTCTGAAATTGCCCGCTGTTCTTCACTCTGTTTCCAGCGGTAACGGCTAGTGCGCTCATTTTCACGTGCTCCTCTTGGAACAGCCTAGGCCAAATGTCTGTCCGAACTCTGACCAACCGGTCATCGCAGGTCGGCCTCGGAACGCACCGGTTGACACTTGAAAAAAATGTAAGTGGCAGTAACTAAAGAGGAACCAGCAACCTAGAAGTGAACGGGGCGGGACTCAAAATCCGCCGGCAAAACGCCGCATAAACACTTATCGTTCATTCCAGTTTGACCGGAGCCTGTAAGCGCTTGGCATTAGGCGCTGTCCACCCCGCGATAGGGGCTATGTGCCGATTCGGACCGTCGCAATTGTCCCAAGGCTTCTTAGCGAATTCACCGCGGGATTTCCACAGTATCGCCGTGAGTCCAAGATTCCAGATTGGAGTCCAACGTCGGACTTTTGAGCGCACACAAATGTACGTACAGTGGGAGAGCCGAGACGAAAGTTCGTACCATTTGGTTCGCATGTCGCCACCAGCCGCCGAAGACTTGCTCCCCGAAATAATGGACATGCAGGGTACGCCACCCATCGGTATCAACGTCTCCCATCGGAACAAAAGGCAGGTCCTGTTGAGACTGGTCGGCGTGCGGCGGCAATCCATTATTGAAGCTGACATCCATGCAGTTGGTGTCGAGCCGAAGACCTACGTGCAGCGCTTTGAGGGCGCTTTCTTTCGCACTCCACAGCATATTCACTAGCAACGCCCGTTCCTCATCGAGTGTTTGCGCAACGAGTGCTTGCTCACGGGCCGTGAGGTAATCGGCGATGAAGGCATTGCTGCGCGGCTCGATCACTTCCAGATCACAGCCGATGCCAGTCCCGGGATGCGCGACGGCACACATGGCGATACCGGCACGGTGGCTGAGTGAAATAGTGACAGGCGCTGTTTGGTTGAACAGAAATACCTCGGGTGCCCCCGACGCCGCGGCTCGTATTTCTACGTTCGCCAGGGCGAGAAGATCGCGCGGCAGGTCAAGACAGGCAGCCAGCGCGCGTTTCGCGGTCCAGCGACCTAGCCGCCAGTCGTTCCGACGTTTAGGATAGCGCATGCGGCCAAGGGAAAGGATTTCTCCCGCGCTCAGCCAGTGATTTTCCGCTGGCACATCGGCGTCGCTCTGTTCCAGCCAGTAGGCGTTCATTGAAGCTATCCACTCCAAACTCGGCCTTTCCACAAATCCTTCTGCCGTAACTAGGCCGCTTCCACGACCTCGAGTTCTGCCCTCCCGCTTTCGCTCTCCTCGCTTCTCATCCCACGTTCCACCGCATGGACGAGATACTGGCGGAGGTTTGCGGGCGGAATAATATGATTCAATGCGCCCACGCTGAGCGCCCGGTGCACACTGTGGATGCGGTCAAACTCGCCGGCCATTTCACCTAGCTTCTCGGAATATACGACTTTGAAAAGTTCGCTCCACTGGGCACGCAGCCGTCCTTTCTCAACGCCGTCGGCCTGAAGCATCGCCTGATTCAGAGCCAGGAGCCGCTCGTCTTTGGCAGTTCGGGCCTCAACCTCACCAGCGAAGACAACCGCCGCAGCGGGAGCGCCGCCGATGACCGAGGCGTACGTACCCTCCAGAGCAGACACCTCAAGCTGATCGTTCAGAGCCCGCGAGAACACCACATACGCGCCGCCGTGATACCTCGAGATTACACAGAAGACGATAGGGCCCTTGAAGTTCACCACCGCCCTGCCAATTTCTGCGCCGTACTCAAGTTGCAATCGCCGCATCGACTCCGGTGAACCATCGAACCCTGACAAATTGGCTAAGACCACGACCGGGCGATTGTCGCTGGCAGCATTGATGGCCCGCGCCACCTTCTTGGAAGACTGTGGAAAGAGTGTTCCCGCGCACCAATGGTCGGGTCCGTCGGCGGGGACAAATCCCATGCGGAGCACCGAGCGAGACTCGATGCCGATAAGACACACCGGGTACCCACCAAGGTGAGCATCCCAAACCACGGCGGTTTCGGCGGCTCGCATTCCGGCCCAGCGCTCCAGGGGCACGTGGTCCTGGTCTATGGTTGCCATCATTACTCTGCGAATATCGAAAGGTCTCTTCAGTCCGGGATTCGTCTCGTTCGACAAGATCTCCCCAATCCGCGCGAACCCTTCCTCTCCATTCTTGTTGTGAGGATAGCTCTGCACATCGCGGTCGATGGGATCGGTTGTCTCAGCCCTGCGAGGAAACCTCTCCCCTTGCAAACGGTAGGAGTGCTCGTAGTATCGAAAGAGGATGTGACACGCTTCGTCGATGTCGCGGGCCCAGTATTGTGCCTGGCCGTTTACGCCCATGATGCGGTCGTAGCCGCCAATGCCTTGATTGTCTTCCGCCGAAATGCCGCCCGAGTAGTCGAGTGCACGCTTACCCGTAAGTACCATCGCTGCCTTCGGCGTCATCACCAGAATGCCTCGAGTGTGCATCAGCATGGTAGCCTCGGCGTTCCAGTATGGCTGTGCTCCCACGTTGATCCCATTAATAAGGAGATTGACTTCACCACCGGCTTGAGTGAACTGCACCAGCCTGCGCAAGACGTGGGCGATCCAGTCCATATTCTCGACGCCGCTGTCCATCGAGATCTTCGCTCCAGCTGAGATCGGGAACCACTCCACCGGGATGCCCTTTTCCTCGGCCAGATCGAGAGCGCCAATGATGAGTCGACACTCTGCTTCGGCGAGTGCTCCCAGGTCTTTACTCGGGTCTCCCAGCAGCAGAACACGTGTCATGCCCTCGGGGTATCGGCTCGTGTAGTTGCGGATGACTCCAACAATGATGTTTGCTTTGTTCTGACCATAGGGACGATTGACTGGGACCAGCCGCCCTTCGACGTCAAGATCGTGCTCCATAAAATCGCCGGGAGGAAATTCCGATCGTGTGTCTTCCCGGGCCGGAGTGAGCATCTTGATGATCTCGTAGGGGTAGACCATTCCGCGCCGACGGACACGAATTACTTTTTGATCGTAAGCACTTAGTGGTTTGAGCGGGAGCAGTTTGTCGGCGGGCCGAAATGTGATCAGCAGGCCACTGCCGACCGGGCTCGAGATGCGCACCACCATGTCGCGCAATTCCCCGGTGGCGGGGTTTGGAATACGCGCACGCACTACGACCTGCTCCAGCCCCAGACCTTCGGTCTCGGGTGCAAGTCTGCGCACAATATCGGTCAATTCATCTGCCTTGAGAGTGAGAAGAGGCCAGACATACAGAAAAACGCGATTCCAATACAAGCGATCCTGTGGCCGGCGCCGCGACTGAAATAGCCTGATCGCCCCCAGCGCTTCCATAAACATGCGTTCCAGATGCGGCAGCTGAACGATGCGCCCTGCGTCATCGCATACGGGCGTCACATCACGCACTTCCGCTGCCGAAAACAAACGTTCATCTTTGGGGTTGTCGTGGGCAACAGCATGCAGAAGGTAGACGTCCGCGACAGATGGCAGGCGCTCGATCTTGAAGTTGCTGAGGCGCCAGAGATGCAGCCGCTTGCCGATCATGGGATGCACTCCGCGGTACAGCGTTTCCTCCTCGTACCCTCCGTCTCTTGGACGATAGGTAAAGTGCTGCATGCCGCTTACGCGTTGACCCTGGCTCGCACCAGCAACAGCTACCACGATGCGCCGGATCGAACGAGGAAAAGGAATCTCATTCAGCATCGCCCGCACTTCCATTTGTGTCGTGTCCGCGGCGCTTAGCGTGCTGTTGGAGCAGACGTGAAAATCCAGGACGACATCGTGATCAGCCGGCATCCCCTCAATCACGGGAAGCAGGGCCTTCGCCACCGTAGAAAGACCGCGATATTCCGCGTAGGCAGCGAAGACGTGAATGCGCTTGCCCTCATGGGCATATTCGGCTGAGACATAACAATGTTCGTCCACCGCCGATGCCTTCAGGTTCTGGAGAGTCCGAATCTTGTAGTACCTCGAGGTGAGCACCTCCAACATCGTGACACGCAGGCCGAGGTCAGCAGTGGGGAACCACCCGGCGAACAGGCCCGCAAGAAGTTGCGGACAATCGATCAACGAGCGGATCCTGGCACGGCAGTCGGCAGCGTCGGGATATGCCGCCAGATATGCAAGATGCTCTTCCGCCTCCTCGTACACATTGCTTCTCGCCCGCTCAAACAAAGGCTGGTCGAAGTAGCGATAGCGTACCTCCCGGGCAAGATCGCTGACAGAAGGATAGAGCTCGCGAGTAATCGAGATCGTGCGATCAAGAAGCGTCCGAAAAGACCCGTTGGGAAGCGACTCCCTGGCTTTCACGAGCCGCAGACGACGCTCTAGGATGTCCAGAACGAACTGCGATTGCTGTTCCATTCGCTGGTGTGATTTGCAGATCCACAGCAAGCTCTCTTTCAGTTTGGGGGATCCGTCCAGAGTGTGTACACCATAATGCGCCAAAGCGCGCGTCAATGCGTCGACGAAGGCTGGAGGTAGTCCTTCACCGTTTGTCTCCACCATGCGCAAATAGGAAAAAAGGTAAGCCTCTGCGCTAGGCTCTTCTCGGGTCGTACGATGACCCACTTCTGGCTCGCGTTGAAACAGAGAACATAAGTCGACGAAACTATTAAGGATCTCGTTCTCGGACTCTCTTATTTCGTCGCTGTTTGCAGGACAGTCTTTCCTCCATGTGGAAAGCTGGCGAGCGCAATCGGCTGGGTCGATGTCGAAACCCAACATCAGTTGACGGAGTTCCTTGAGACTTTCTCTGCATCGGGAAACATCAGCCTGGCCGTTGTCACAAACATTTTGTGAAGCGCCAAAGACTACCCGGTTCAGCGGCGCAATCGTGTCATCGACGCCACTGACCTCAATTTGAAGCAGTGGTGCGCCAGTATCCACCTGCACATTCGGCATTGTCATCACGCTTCGGACTTTGCCAGAGAATGGAGCAACCACTTGGGCTTCCATTTTCATAGCTTCGAGCACGGCCAGCCGGTCCCCAACGGCCACCGTGTCCCCAGGCTTCACCGCAATCGAAACGACCACGGCTGGAGCCGGTGCATATACCACACCCCCGTCATCTCGATCTATTCGGTGCGATACTCCGTCGACTTCAATCCTGGAATTCATGCCTTGGGATATGGACACAACGTGGAAACGATGGCCGAGAGCGGTGAGCCAGCACTCGAAGGGACCCAGGCGGTCAATGTGCGCCTCGATTCGTACTTGGTCTACCTCGATTTTGTAGTCCCGTGGACTCAGTCGATGAGTCTTAATCAAGTAGTGCTGCCCGCGATAGCGCAGCGTTAAGTTGCGGCCAATATCGCTGCGCACCTGTGGCCGGCCACGCGCCGCAGATGCGTAGAACTGGGCTTGCTCCACGGCCAACGCTGCATCGTAAGCATCGATCCCAGCCTGCACCAAAGCAACGTCGGCGTGCTTGAGAGAGAGGTGATCACCGGCCGCCGCCAAGCGGTCGAGCCATCCAATATCCACTTCCCCGTCCTGTACTTCACTGCGGTTGAGCATTTCCAGAAGAAACGCTTTGTTACTCGCCCCACCTTTAATGACGACGACGCTATCCTGCAGCACTCGCCGAAGGCGGGACATTGCTTCCCTTCGGTTTTGGCCATAGGCGATGATCTTGGCGATCATGGAGTCGAACTCTGCGGGAACGCTCTCGCCCTCGGCTACACCCGTGTCAACACGCACACCCGGTCCTGTCCCAATCCTAAAACGCTCAATTAGGCCGGGAGCCGCGGTAAAGCCGTTGTCGCAGTCTTCCGCATTCAGCCGCACCTCAATCGCGTGACCGCTGCTTCGCGGGCATTCCGCCTCGAGACGACCGCCCCGCGCAACATGGATTTGAAGTTTTACGAGGTCGAGACCGGTCGTGCACTCGGTAACGGGATGTTCAACCTGCAGACGGGTATTCACCTCCATGAACCAGACGCGGTGGGTCTCCGGTTCGTAGAGAAACTCCACGGTGCCGGCATTGCAGTAGCGGGCGGCCTTACTCAGACGAACCGCGGACTCGCGAATTGCCTCATCTTCCTGCTGAGAAAGCACCGGGGACGGCGATTCCTCCAAGACTTTCTGATGGCGGCGCTGTATCGAGCAGTCACGGACGCCCAGCGCCCACGTCGCCCCATAGCGATCGGCAATAATCTGGACCTCGACATGGCGCGCGCGTTGGACCAGATGCTCAAGGTATACAGTGGGATCGCCGAAAGCCTTGGCGGCCTCGGCCCGAGCGCTCTCGAAAGCCTGGGGCAGTTGGGCCATAGATTGCACACGTCGAATTCCCCGGCCGCCTCCACCCGCCGTGGCCTTAATAAGGAGAGGAAAGCTCAAGCGCTCAGCATGAGAGCACGCATCCTCGAGAGTCTCGACAGGTCCGCCACTCCAAGGGGCGACCGGTATCTGTGACTGCTCTGCCAGACGTTTCGCGGCGATCTTGTCGCCAAGGGTGCGCATCACCTCTCCGGGTGGTCCGATGAACACAAGGCCCATATCCTGGCAGAGATCGGCGAACGCCGCGTGTTCCGCCACAAAACCCCATCCCACCCAAACCGCATCTGCGCGAGCGGCTGCGAGCGAACGTTCGAGCCGCCCGTAATCGAGGTAGCTACTCTTGGGTCGATGGGTGTCTGGGTCGATGAATTGGGCGGCGCCGAGAGACACCGCCTCGTCTGCTTCGCGGACGAACATGCCGTGACGGTCGGGATCTGTGAACAGCGCGATGGTATGCAACGGCACGCCGTGCTCGTCCCGGAACTCCCGCGCCGCGTGGATGAAGCGCATGGCGGCTTCGCCGCGATTGATAATGGCAACGCGTTGGAATTCGTCCTGCATAAGCGCCTTCGCGAACAAATCGTGGTCTTGTTGAGACGCGCGCTAAGCCACCAGAACGCTCTCTCCAGACATGATGGCCTGTAGATTCTTCAGATCTCCTTTGCCAATCGCATCGGAGAGATCTACTGTCTGGTAACTGACCGACCGACTTTGCTCGATAGACCGCCAGTACCGGAAACAACTTCTCGACGGACAGAGGATGTTCACGGCCCACACCTTGAATCGGTGCAATCAGAAGCTTGGTGCTGGACTTCACTGATAGACCGACGAATCGGGCGATATCAGTAGCCTTCTGGCCGACCGCCATTGGCTGCATAAATCCGGTTTGCGGATCAATCACCGCACGCTCCAGCAGCTTGGTTTCTTTCCCGCTGCAAATATGCGCACCCAAGTCCGCAAATTTTTTCAGTACCTCGTCGTAAATCTCGTCGTCGATCACCACTGTCTGCTCGGACGCACAGATGGTTCCGTTATCGAAGGTCTTGGAAATAATGATGTCGACCACCGCCGTATTCAGGTCCGCGGTCTTCTCCAAATAGACCGGCGTATTTCCTGGGCCGACACCTAAAGCGGGTTTGCCTGAACTGTACGCGGCCTTGACCATGCCTGGCCCACCGGTGGCATCAATCAATCCCACATCTTTATGCTTCATCAGGTAGGCGTTGTCCGGAAGAGTGGGCGATTCCAGGCAAGTAAACACGCCCTCTGGGGCGCCATGCTTCAAAGCGGTCTCGTACATGATCCGTACGGCCTCAGCGCAACAATGCCACGCCTTCGGGTGCGGGCTGAACACAACCGCATTCCGGGTCTTAATGGCCATGATGCACTTGAACAAGACCGTGGAGGTGGGGTTCGTGATAGGCGTCAGCGAGAAGAGGACTCCGATTGGTTCGGCCATCTCCACCAGATTGCGCTCGGGAAGGTTGCGGATGATGCCCACAGTACGTTTGTCTTTGACGTAGTTGTAGACAAACTCACTGGCCACCATATTCTTGATGACCTTGTCTTCCATTACTCCGAGCTTGGTTTCTTCAACGGCCAGGCGGGCGAGGTGTTGTGCCTGTTCCAGTCCGGCGAGGACCATCGCTTTGACGATGCGGTCGACGTCCTCCTGATTGAACTGGGTGAAGACTGCAGCGGCGGTCCTGGCTTGATGGACCAGTCCGTCGAGATAAGCTATGCGTTCCGCACTGAGGCTTTCTGGGTTAAGCGGGATCTGGACCCGCTCCTTAACTGCTTCGCTTGCGATCATTGCTGCCTCCGATGCGCTCTCTCACTTTCGCCGGTGCAAGCACGCTTCGCTCTTACTCTGTCTTTCTACGCGTAGTCGATCGGATTCTTCTCCAGCCAGTGTTCATCGCGGGTCTTGCTGACACGCTTCCATGAGTTGGAAGCGACAGTCGCGCTCAACTGCCGGCTCTCCCAAATCACGCCGGCGCCAAACGCGACTGCTCCACCTAATAAGCCACAGACCAGGGCTCTGGCTCTGGAACGCCGCCCGGTCCCGAAGTATCCACCCAACGCTCCCAGACACGCGCCAATACCGGCAGGTGCCAGCGCCTGCAGAGCAGACTCCCCGAGAAACGAAGCCAGCGATTCCTCTTTGAGGAATTCGCCTTCTCCTGCGCGTGCTCCCTCCAGTGCGGAATCTACTAGCTTGCGCCCGTAGTCAACGTTGGATTTTGACCATTCCATAACATTCATTGGACTACCTCACGGATGCAGCGGATCACTTTCACACGCTCACCCTTGGTGGTGATTACGCCGCCGTCTGCGAACTTTCCATTTTCGATTCGATGAGCTCGAGCGATTCTTCGAAGGTCATGCCTCGATCAAGCATGCCGATGAGATCGTGCACGTCAAAGCCTACCGCTTCCCCCGCATAAATGAATCTCTCGATCGCTTCGTAAACTGAAACTTCGTGGGATTCGCGCAAGCGCGTGAGAAGAGCTTCGAAGGTATTAGCTGACTGGATTCCTACGGGCACCACACCTCAACCTCGTTCCCAAAATAGAACTCCAGTGTGGGAGAGTCTGCAACCGATGTCACGTCGCGTTGTGACCTAGGTCACACGGTCTCGAATGACCTTGTGTCCGGTTGCGTACACTCGACGAAGTAAGGGCTGTGAATGGAGACGTGCTTCGCCAATGGGGGCGACTGGCTGACGGAGATTAAAGAGGATCGTAAAATTGCGCCCGGGCCTGAGTGTTCTAGACCCGGGCGCCCGCGGAGAGAAATCGGTTGTCGTTGGCCGTTGGGACTTAGTCGCCCGAAGGCATGAGCGACTCCTCCATCGGCATGATTTCCGGGATAACGGACGGGCACTCGCCCAGGATAGGCTGACAGGCCGCATTCGGGCCATGCTTTGACTGCGCTTGCGCCTTTGTCCCGGCAAACTGCTCCTGCTCGGTCGACCCTTCCAGTGCCGTGGTCGAGGCGGTGCCGGCTGCGATCACCTGCGTGAGCGCGTCGAAGTATCCGGTGCCCACAAAGCGCTGGTGCTTTACGGCCTGGTATCCATACTGGCTTTCACGGGCGAATTCTTTTTCCTGCAGGCGGGAGTACGCTGTCATGCCGCCGTCTTTATATCCGCGCGCCAGTTCGAACATGCTCAAGTTCAAAGCGTGGAATCCGGCCAGCGTAACAAACTGGAATTTGTATCCCATCTTCGCGAGTTCCCGTTGGAAGGTGGCGATGGTTCGATCGTCCAGGTTCTTCTTCCAATTGAAAGACGGCGAACAGTTGTATGCCAGCATCTTGCCCGGATACTGGGCATGCACGGCCTCTGCGAAGCGGCGCGCTTCCTCGAGATCAGGATGCGAAGTCTCACACCAGATCAGGTCAGCATACGGAGCATAGGCAATGCCGCGCGCAATGGCCGACTCCAGTCCTCCGCGAATTCGGAAGAAACCTTCCGCGGTCCGTTCTCCGGTGATGAACTTCCGGTCGCGCGGATCGATGTCGCTGGTTAACAGATGAGCGCTGTCAGCATCGGTGCGCGCCATGATCAGCGTGGGCACGCCTAGCACATCGGCGGCGAGACGAGCCGCAACCAGTTTTTGGATGGCTTCCGAGGTCGGGACCAGAACTTTTCCACCGAGGTGTCCGCACTTCTTCGCAGATGACAGCTGGTCTTCGAAGTGGACGCAAGCCACACCAGCCTCGATCATCGCTTTCATCAATTCGAAGGCGTTCAAGGCGCCACCAAATCCGGCTTCGGCATCGGCCACGATAGGAGCCATCCAGTAGATGCCGTTCTTTCCGTCAAGGTGATGAATCTGGTCGGCGCGCATCAGCGCATTGTTGATGCGACGCGCCACGTTGGGAACGCTATCGGCCGGGTACAGGCTCTGATCGGGGTACATGTGGCCTGCATCGTTGGCGTCGGCCGCAACTTGCCAACCACTAAGGTAGATCGCCTTTAAACCGGCCTGCACCTGCTGCACTGCCTGATTGCCGGTGAGTGCACCGAGAGCCGGCACGTAAGTTTCGTTGTGCAGCAGCCACCAGAGCCTCTCCGCACCGAGACGGGCTAACGTGTGCTCCACCTGGATTGAACCCCGCAATTTGACGACGTCCTGCACGCTGTACGGGCGTTTGACGCCTGTCCAGCGGGGATCCGTGTTCCATTGTGGTTCTGGTGTGGTTTGAGAATGCATGTGTGAAGTCTCCTCTGCCGTGTGTGCCGGCCGGGTTCCAGTAGAGCGCATCGCAGGAGGCATCACAAACGGGCTCGTCCGTTTTGACCCGGTCGCCCGTTTTGTTCTACTGGCAAGACACGCTCTCCTGAAGAGCCGTACCATAAGCACATGGCAACCATCGCAACCCGCAGTGAAATCGAAACCCAGATCCTTACCCCGCAAGCAAGCCGCTTCCTGACCCGCATGGCGCGTGAGTTCGAACCGCGCCGGCGCGAACTTCTTGAGCGCAGGCGGACTCGGCAGATGGAGATCGACGCCGGCGCTTTGCCTGGATTCCTTCCCGAGACAGCCCACATCCGCGAATCGGAATGGACGGTCGCGCCGATCCCGCGGGACTTGCTCGACCGGCGCGTCGAGATCACCGGCCCCGTCGACCGCAAGATGATCATCAATGCGTTGAATTCCGGCGCCAGCGTATTCATGGCGGACTTTGAAGATTCGAATTCACCCACCTGGATGAATAACCTCGAGGGACAGGCGAATCTCCGCGATGCGGTGGAAGGCACTATCAGCTTCGTGAGTCCGGAAGGAAAGCGCTATCAACTCAACGAGCGTGTGGCAACGTTGTTGGTGCGTCCTCGAGGCTGGCATTTGGACGAAAGACATTTCCTGGTGGATGGAAAGCCCATCTCCGGGTCCCTGTTCGACTTCGGACTCTACTTCTTTCACAATGCACACACGCTGATCCGCAAAGGAACGGGACCGTACTTCTATTTGCCAAAGTTAGAAAGTCATTTAGAAGCGCGCTTGTGGAACGATGTGTTCTGTTTTGCGCAGGATGAACTCGGCATCCCGCGCGGCACGATCCGCGCCACCGTGCTGATCGAAACGATACTGGCCGCTTTCGAGATGGACGAGATTCTCTACGAATTGAGGGAACACTCCTCGGGATTGAACTGCGGCCGCTGGGACTACATCTTCAGCTTCATCAAAAAGTTCCGGAACCGCCCAGACTTTGTGTTGCCCGATCGGTCCACTCTGACCATGGAAAAGCATTTCCTGAAGTCCTATGTAGAACTGCTGATCCAAACTTGTCACCGCCGCGGGATTCACGCCATGGGCGGCATGGCGGCACAGATTCCCATCAAGAACGATCCTGCCGCCAATGAGAAAGCGTTGGAGAAAGTGCGTCAGGACAAACTGCGGGAAGTGACTGCCGGACATGACGGTACATGGGTTGCGCACCCCGGCCTGGTACCGATCGCCAAAGAGGTTTTCGATCGGCAAATGACTGAACAAAATCAGATCAGCCTCCGACGCGATGACGTGCAGGTCAATGCCAATGATTTGCTAGCTGTCACTGAAGGCAAGATTACAGAAGAAGGTCTGCGCTGGAACATCGACGTCGGGTTGCAGTATCTGGAGTCCTGGCTGCGAGGTTCCGGCTGCGTTCCTATCTACAATCTGATGGAAGATGCGGCCACAGCCGAAATCTGCCGTTCCCAGGTATGGCAGTGGGTGAAACACGGGGCCACGCTTGCCGACAGCCGACCCGTCACGCAAGACATGGTTCGTCAAACTATCGCGGAGCAGAAAGGCAAGTTGAAGGGCGGGCGCATGGCGGAAGCGGCAGAGATCTTCGAGCGGATGATGACCAGCGCGGATTTCGCGGAATTCCTGACGCTGGAAGCATATGATTACATCGATTAGGAACAGGCAAGGCGCCTGCGCGGACGATGAGCCACTACTCCGCCGAGATCCCCGATGAGTTTTTCGCGCAACTCAAGCGAGATCTGGTGTGCCGGCGCGTGGGACGCGGTTTGGAGCGCCTGGAAGAACGTCGCTCCCTACTGACCTCGTTTGACCCCGAAAAGAAACATGCTGCTCTACTCGCCGGCTATTTGGCCCAGTGGGTGGACGTGGGATTTCAACGGCCAGGACTGGTCAAGGAAATCGTCGGGAAATTCTCTCGTGCTGTGCGCGCACACTTGCCTCTGCATGACTACTTGCATCTGCGCATGGCAGAAGGCATGGTGGCGATGGCGGAGGAGTCCACGGACGAAGCCATTCAGCACTTCGAACTTGTCCTCAGTCTCGAACAAGAGACGGATGATCAGGAACTGCTCTCGATCGCCAATTTCTGGAAGGGCCGCTGCCTGCGCATGAAGGGCGAGTACGACCAGGCCCTGGCGTTCGCGGTAAAGGGCAGAGACCTCGCCTGGAAACTGGGTCACCCGCCGATGGCGGCGGTTATGCGAGTACTCGAGAGCTGGCTCTTTTTCCAGAAGGGCAATGCCAATCATGCTCTCCAGATTTTGCAGGCGGCCGAAGCCATTCTGCGCAAGACGGACGACTATCTCACTCTGGGCAACATCCATTCCTCCTATGGGCGGATCGCCCGCCGCCAAGGGCGTTATCAGCACGCCATCGAGAGTTTCACAACCGCGATTGCGTTTTACCGCAAGCTCGATCCGCAGCATCGCAATGTAGCCCGGTCTCTCAACAATATGGCCTACGTCAAGCGGCTCATCGCGCTGCAATTGCGGCGCAAGATCGATGCAGACGCAGAACGCCGCCGGAAGACCGCTACGCGCGGCGGGGCTCGCAACGGCAAAGACAAGCCGTCTTATCGCAGTCGATTTGAGCAACTGCGGGATGAGGCATTGGCCGAACTCGGCGAGGCGAAGGCCATCTATGAACAGCATTGGAATCATCATGGATTGGGCAGCGTGCACTTGAACTACGGATTTCTCCACCTGGACAACGGGGATATGGAAGATGCGGAGGCGGAGGCGAAGACCGCTTTCCTCCTCGCAGATGAAAGACGCGACCATATCCTCATGGCACGCAGTCAGCTATTGCGCTGCATGATCGAAAACGCCCGCGTCGAAGAAGGGATCGGGGAGAGCACCGAACCCGGCGTCCATGCCCGGCTCGCACAGGATTATGTACAGGAGGCCATCGAACTCGCAAAGCACACCGAGAACCGGCGTCTCCTCGCTCACGCCTACGTCTGGCAGGGACTGACTTCCTGCAATCGCTTCTTTAATGACGCCGAGTCGGCGCGAGATTGGTATGACCAAGCACTCACCCTTTCAAAAGGCGTCCATGCCGAGGGCGCTTGGGACGATCTGCAAACGCTGAAGGCCCGAGTTCAACGCAGCGGCAAGGTCAACCCCACGCTGCGAGCTTGGTCCCAAGGTTCGGTTGGAGACAAGACGTTCCAGCAGATCACAGAGGAATTCGCGGAACTCATCATTCCCAAAGTTTGGGAGCGCGAGGGCCGAAAGATTTCGCGTGTGGCAGCTCGCCTCTGTGTTTCTCCCAAAAAGATTCGGGCCGTCCTCAGCCGCGCCGGACGAAGGAAGCCTCCAACGGGATGACTAATAGATAAGGCCGCGTTCAATTGATGACGCGTGTGCTGCGTCGCTCCAGGTTGTCTCCCCTGCAGGAGGGACGAAACTCATGGCCCGCTCGGCCAGAGCGGTGATCGTCAGGCTTGGGTTGACGCCGAGATTTGCCGCCAACACGGATCCGTCGCAGATGTACATATTGCGGTAGCCGAAGACACGGTGATGATAGTCCACCACGCCGCGATCGGGAGAACCCGCGATCACGCAACCACCGATGCAATGCGCGGTGCCGGGAACATCGAAGAGAATCTCCGGAAAGATGCTCATCGCCGTCCCCCCAGCGACTTGCGCAACAGTTCGTGCAAATTGATTTGCCCTTGGAATGTAGGTCGGCACTTTATCACCACGGCTGACCAGCATCTTGTGGAACGGCCAGAACCAGGGACGTTCCCAGCGCATCTCGATATGACCCTCCAGCGCTTGCATGCACAGGAGAATCACGTGCTCTCGCGCCCATCCCTTGGGCCAAAACAAACGCGCCGTCTTTATCGGGTGGCACAACAGAGAGCCCAGAACATTCTGCAGCCAGAGCCGTATGCGCTGCGCTCCGGGGCGGCCATCAGTCAGAATCGTGGTGAGAAGCCCCATCGTGTCTGAGCCGCTGGGATAGCGCACCGCTTCAATGTGAGTGTGTTCGTCGATGTAGATGCCGGAGCCGATGGCTATGCCTTGCGACAAATCCTCCGTGCACCCCGGCATGCGCGCCCCGATGAGTGACTCGGAATTGGTTCGCACATGCTTGCCCAGACGCCCGCTAGTCTCGGGTAACGAACCGTTACCTTTGAGACGGAAAAGCAGTTCCATGGTGCCTAGTGAGGATGCCGAGAAGACCACACCGCGGCAGGTAAGGGTGTGTGGTTGACGGCGAATCCACGCCGTCGACTTCACCGTATGAATTTGGTACCCAGCGCTCCCATCGCTCGCGCCGCCCAGCGGTTCGACGTTCACCACCTTCGTTTCTGGAAAGATCATGGCCCCGCGCTTTTCCGCTAAGTACAAATAAGTGAGATCGAGAGTGCTTTTCGCGCCATAGCGGCAACCCATCATGCAGCCGCCACAACTGGTACACGTAGTACGCGGCGGCCCCTCTCCGCCGAAGAATGGATCAGGAAAAGTTCTGTTACCCGGTTCCCCCTCGGCCGGTTGGAATATGCCCACGCTGGTACGGTAGAAGGTATGGCCACAGCCGGCGGCGTCTGCAGCTTTCTTTAAGAGATGATCGGCAGGCCCGAGGATGTTGTTTTGCGTCACTCCCAGCATGCGAGATGCCGTCTGAAAATAGCGAGGCATCTCCGCCTTCCAATTCGCCAAACCTGTCCACGATCCGGCATCCCAAACCTTCTCTGGAGGCGGAAGCAATGTACTAGCGTAGGTGATCGATCCGCCGCCGACCGCGCAGCCGTGGAAGATGGTGGCATGACGGAACAGACGCATGTTGAAAAAGCCGCGGAGGCCGAGTTTCGGACGCCAGAACCAGCGATGAATGGACCAACTCGTGAGCGGGAGAGACTGGGGCGTCCAGCGACGCCCCATCTCGATCACGGCGACCCGATAGCCTTTTTCCGCCAGACGAAGCGCGGAAACACTCCCCCCAAAGCCGGATCCGATCACGATGAAATCGAAATCGAATTGCTGGTCATCGGATTGATGCCTGCGCGGTTCCATGCTGCCCCGCTCGTCGCGCTTCAGCCGAGTCGACAGGAAGACAAGCGCGACCTATGCGACCATGTACTTGCCGGTTTCGATGACTCTTTGTGCGATCGTCCGCCGCAGGGCCAGCGTATTGAATGGTTCGTACTTGCACAGCCGGCGCAGAATTGCCAACTGCGAACGCAGCATGTCTCCTTCGGCGCACGCTGCGATGACCAGTCTCGCTACGCTTTCGATTTTCTCCATGGCGCCTGACATATAAACGCGCGTCATGGCGACGGCCAATGCGGCGCCCGCCTCGCCATTCCGCACCGCCAGTTTTTGCGCGCGCAGAACGGCGGACTCCATGGCATAGGTTTCGATGACCATGTTCGCAATTGCGCCCATGATCTCCTGCTGGTCCTGAATCGCTTGCATGTACTTTTGCGTGGCGATGCCGGCGGCGAACAGCCCAATCTTCTTGGCAGTCGCAACCAGCTTGCGCTCCTGGGCAAGCGGTCCATCCTCGCCCTCTTCGGTCGTTCCCGAAAGCACCTCATCCATGAGTTTCTTGATCGCTGCCATTAACGGGAGTTGCCCCGACATGGCCCGTTTCAGCAGAAACCCCGTGATGACCAACCGGTTGATCTCGTTCGTGCCTTCGAAGATCCGGTTCACACGGACGTCCCGGTAGTTGCGTTCGGCCGGGTACTCCTCGACGAAGCCGTATCCACCGTAGATCTGCACCGCTTCGTCGACCACATAGCTGATGAACTCCGATCCCCACGCCTTGAGGATCGAACACTCGACAGCGTATTCGTCGATGATCTTGCGAACTGGCGCCATGTCCGTGTGCCCGGAGTCCAGTGCGTCACTTTCGGCTTCCGCAGAACGGCGGGCGCTCCCTGGCAACTGTCGCCGTCGAAGCAGTCGATGAAGTTGGAAATCCCACGATTTTGGCGACCTTCGCGGTAATCGGTGCCATCCTTCCGATGGCGTTTGTCCGAGGGCTCATGGGCCCGTACATGCGGCCCATTCCCGTCGGCGCATCAGCCGCCATGTTGTTCTCGTTGATTGTGGCTTTTGTTGTCTCTCCCTGGGTCGCATTGCGGTTGCTTAATAAATATGCGGACCGCGCCGCTGGTTCCCACCACGAGACCGAAGGCTGGACGACACGACTCTATCGCAAAATGATGAACCCGCTTGTTCGCGACTCTCGCCCGCGATGGATGTTCCTCGCGGTAGTCGTGGTGCTCCTTCTCGCGGCGATTGCGTTTGTTCCCTTGAAATGGGTTCGGGTGAAGATGCTGCCCTTCGATAATAAAAGCGAATCCAGGTCATCATCGACATGCCCGATGGAACACCGCTGGAACAGACCACGCGAGTGGCCCAGGCGCTGGGACGCCATCTCAGCGAACAACCCGATGTTGTCAATTACCAGATTTACGCCGGGACTTCCGGTCCCTACAACTTTAATGGACTGGTGCGCCACTACTTCCTGCGCTCCCAGGCGAATCAGGCAGACATCCAGGTGAATCTCCTGCCGAGGCAGGCTCGGAAAGCACAGAGCCACGAAATTGCCCGACGGTTGCGACCACAGTTGGACAAGATTGCCGAATCGTTTGGAGCGCGTATCAAAGTCGCTGAGGTTCCTCCTGGCCCTCCAGTGCTGCAAACACTCGTAGCAGAAGTGTATGGTCCCGACTACAAGGGCCAGATCGCGCTGTCAGCGCAAATTAAGAAAATCTTTCAGCAGACGCCGGGCGTCGTCGACGTGGACTGGTACGTCGAAGATCCGCAAACGAAATACGACCTGAAAGTCGATCTCGCCAAGGCTGCGTTGCACGGAATATCCGCTGCCGACGTGAATCGTATTTTGCAGGTAGGACTGGGCGGTGTGAGCGCGGGTCTCCTGCACGATGCACGATCGCGCGAAGACATTCCCATCGAGGTCCGTTTAGCCCGCGCCGATCGGTCATCCATCGAAGATCTCAGCAACTTGAAGCTGCCCACATCCCAAGGCGGCCAGATTTCGCTACAAGAAGTCACTAACGTTCAGAAGACGACCATCGATACAAGTATCTATCGCAAGAATCTCGAGCCGGTGGTTTATGTCACCGGCGACGTCGCTGGAGGGGAAGAAAGCCCTGTCTACGCGATCATGAAAATGAGCGACGCCATTGATCAAATCAAGCTGCCCGGGGGCTATGTGGTGAAGCAGTACAAGGGAACATCCATGCCTGAGCGCACCGATCACTTCTCAATGAAGTGGGACGGAGAATGGCACATAACAGTGGAAGTGTTTCGCGATCTTGGCCTGGCATTCGCGGCAGTTCTAGTCTTGATCTACGTTCTGGTAGTCGGCTGGTTCCGCTCCTTCATCACACCACTGGTGATCATGGCTCCCATTCCGCTCACGCTGGTCGGAATCCTGCCGGCACATGCCTTGATGGGGGCCTTTTTCACAGCCACCTCGATGATCGGGTTCATCGCCGGAGCCGGCATCATCGTTCGCAATTCCATCATCCTCGTTGACTTTATCGAATTGCGCCGATCACAGGGGATGTCACTCGAAGAAGCCGTCGTGGATGCAGGTGCTGTTCGATTCCGTCCAATGCTGTTGACTGCCGCAGCCGTGGTGGTCGGAGCCAGCGTCATTCTATTCGATCCAATTTTTCAAGGATTAGCACTGTCACTCATGGCAGGAGAGGTTGCCTCCACGGTCCTGTCCCGCATGGCGGTGCCTGTACTTTACTACCTCTCGCAGAAACGAAAACAAGCGCCTCCGGCGCATCCTCATTCGCCGGAGAACATTGCCGAATGCCAAATGCCGCTGTGTGAAGTTACGCGATGACTTTTCTCGAGGAGAACAAACAATGACAATTGAACGGACCCTTCGCTTGATGGCCGGACTCTTCGTCCTCATCTCATTGGCCCTGGGCCATTGGGTGAACCAGTACTGGTATCTCTTCACCGCTTTCGTAGGGCTCAACTTGTTCCAGTCGGGTTTGACGAATTGGTGTCCCATGATGACGTTTCTGCGGAAACTTGGTGTTGGCGGCCAGGAGAAACCCAATCATGCCTGAATGGGTGTGGTTGATTGCATTGCTGGTCGGGTACCTGTTCTTGACGCAGTGGCTTCTGCCCAAGTTGGGAGTAGCCACTTGAAAGAGTGCTGGTTGCGCCGAGTCTCGACGTAATAGTAGTCACGGGGAGGAAGCCTCAAAAAAGGCCGTCACGCAGCATAGGGACTGAGCAAGCGTCACGCACCCGTTCGCTCTTCTTCAGAGATTAGCTCAAGGCCTTGAGAATATCCACGCGACGTGGACGAATCAGGGAGGCGGAGCAGAACTCCACCCAAGACTCTCGCGTACCAAGCTACGGAGTCGGGATCTTCAGGTTGGACACGATGTTCGAGTACGCACTCTCAACGCTGCTGGAGTCGACCGCCGTCGCGGCGTAACAGTATGCACTTCCATTCGTTACTGTCGAGTCCGTGTAGAGCGTGCCTGTATTCAATACCCCATTGATTTTCGAAAAGCTACCGCACGATGTCGTATATCCAGCACGGTAAATGTTATAGCCGGAGATGTTTGAAGAGGTACTCGCGTTCCAGGACAAGTTTACGGTGTGCGTTGGAGCGGGCGTGCCTGTTCCGGTAAGAGATTCAGTTGTCGTAGCCGGCTGTCCGTTGCTAGTAAGACTCAGTGAAGCGCTCGCTGATCCAGCAATCTGGGGACTGAACGTCACGGAGAATGAAGTACTTTGGCCAACCGGGATTGTAATCGGCAGTGAAAGACCTCCGACGCTGAACACAGAGTTGCCGGTGTTTGCGGCAGTCACCGTTACGTTCGCCCCGCTCGCAGTCAATGTGCCGGATGCAGTTCCGCTGCTGCCCACGACTACATTGCCAAGGCCTAGAGTAGACGGAGTCACCGTCAAGTTACCGGCCGTAGTTGTGCCAGTTCCCGACAAAGCGATGCTCAATGCCGGATTTGTCGCGTCCGACGTGATCGTAAGGCTCCCGCTCACTCCACCAGACCACTTCGGCGCGAAGGAAACATCGATGCCCGCGCTTTGCCCTGCAGCCAAACTTACTGGAACCGACATCCCACTAAAGCTGAATCCGGTTCCGCTGACTGTGACTTGAGAAACCGTGACACTCGACCCTCCCGCGTTGGTGATCACCTCGGTCAGGCTCCGGCTGCTTCCAACGATTACGCTGCCGAACGCTTCACTCGTTGCGCTCGGAGCAAGCTGGCCATCGGCGACCCCTGTTCCAGTCAGCGATAAATTTGGTACCGCGCTTGAGGCATCACTGGCGATCGTTGCTGAAGCGTCAAACGTTCCCGCAGCATTGGGCGTGAAACTGAAGGTGAGAGATACACTCTGCCCTGCCGCCAGTGCGGCCGGAAGGCTCGGTGACCTCAACGCAAAGTATTTGCTCGAAATGGCGGCAGCGCTGATGTTAACCGGCGCATTCCCGAAGTTTGTAGCACTCACCGTGAGAGCTTTACTAATGCCAGGTGCAACGCTACCGAAGTTCAAAGCCGAACTTGCAAGAGAAAGGCTCCCCTGCTGAGCGGGAGGGCCGCTACTTACACCTTGGCAGCCTGCGATCCAAGCCATGACAAGAGTGAGCAGGATTCCTTCGACTGCTTTGCGAAGAGCATGCCTGGTGGTTGTGCTCACTGGCTTTCGCCGAAACATGATTTCCTGAAATTGAACTTTTGCTTAAGGCAAGTACGTCTCATTGCAGTGTGAAACCAAAAGCCCCTTCAAACCAGATTTCGAAAGTGCATATGATCGACGTGTACGTAGTCCAGTACGCGTAACATGTTGCGAATTTCAACACGCTTTCATGCAGTGATGTAAAACGAAATTTTGTGATGTGTTGTTTTACAAAACTGCTGAATTCCTAGCTATGAACTGATCTCGAATGACCTCAACGACAATCGGGGTCTTCGTGTTTCTTGCCTCGCAGTTCGGACTGAGCATGAGTTCGGCGGCG
>Ga0137382_10000211_pt1 | contig 24417 bp, 23 predicted proteins | sample SagtaG_15_FD_104816 | JGI IMG/M metagenome (GOLD analysis project Ga0137382, IMG submission 104816) | Vadose zone soil microbial communities from Sagehorn Ranch, Mendocino, California, USA - Sage2_R_20_16 metaG | ecosystem: Environmental > Terrestrial > Soil > Vadose zone | place: USA... | reverse complement strand
GCGGCGCGCTCGCCGAAGCCGGTGAGTTGGGTGATCTCCCGTGGGAGCTGTTGCTCGGGGCTGCCGGTCTGCTTGGCCTGCGCCCGGAGCGGCGGCCCGACGCCGAGCAGGACCGCGGCAAGGCCCGCCCCCCCGAGCCTCACTCTGTCGCTTCCCATCGCTTGGCCCGCTCGAGCGCCTTGCGCCAGCCGGTCTCGAGCTGCTTGCGCTGCGGGGGCTTCATCGCGGGCGTGAAGCGGCGGTCGACCTGCCACTGCGCCGCGATCTGTTGCTGGTCCTTCCAGTAGCCGACGGCCAGCCCTGCCAGATATGCGGCGCCCAGCGCCGTCGTCTCGGTGACCTTCGGCCGCACTACGGGAACACCCAGCAGGTTCGATTGGAATTGCATCAGCAGGTTGTTCGCGGACGCGCCGCCATCCACGCGCAGCTCCTTCAGCTTGATCTTCGCGTCCGCCTCCATCGCCCGCAGCACATCGGCCACCTGAAACGCGATTCCCTCGAGCGCCGCGCGCGCGATATGCGCCGCGGTCGTGCCGCGCGTGATGCCGGCGAGCAGGCCGCGCGCGTACTGGTCCCAGTGCGGCGCACCCAGGCCGGCGAACGCGGGGACCAGATACACGCCCTGCGGATCCGTTACCTGCGAGGCCAGCGCCTCGACTTCAGAGGACGACTTGATGATGCCCAGTCCGTCGCGCAGCCATTGCACCACCGCCCCAGCGATGAAAATGCTGCCTTCGAGCGCGTACTCGGTGCGGTTGCCGATGCGCCACGCCACCGTCGTCAGGAGATTGTTCTTGGAGGCGATCGGTTTCGTGCCCGTGTTCATGAGCATGAAACACCCGGTGCCGTAGGTGTTCTTCACCATGCCGGGCTGGGTGCAGGCCTGGCCGAACAGCGCCGCCTGCTGGTCGCCCGCAATGCCGGCAATCGGCACGGCGCGGCCGCCTCCGAACAGCGTCGTCTCGCCGTACACTTCGCTCGACGAGCCGACGGCCGGCAACACCGAGCGCGGCACGCCGAACAGTTTCAGCAGCTCGTCGTCCCAGTCGCCGGTCCGCACGTTGAACAGCATCGTGCGCGACGCGTTGCTCGGATCAGTCACGTGCACTCGGCGGCCCGTGAGATTCCATACGAGCCACGAGTCCACGGTGCCGAACGCGAGTTTGCCGGCCTTCGCTTTGGCCCGCGCGCCCGGGACATTGCGCAGCAGCCACTCCAGTTTCGTGCCGGAGAAATAGGCGTCCACCACGAGACCGGTTTTGCGTTTGATCAACGGCGCGAGCCCGCGGGCCTTCAACTGGTCGCACCGGGCGGCCGTGCGGCGATCCTGCCACACGATGGCGTGATGCACCGGCTCGCCCGTCTCCCGGTCCCAGACTACGGTGGTTTCGCGCTGGTTCGTTATCCCGATCGCGGCGATGTCGGCGGCCGTCAAGCCGGCCTTGCCGAGCGCTTGCGTCGCCGTGTGCAGCTGCGTGGCCCAGATCTCCGTCGCATCGTGCTCCACCCAGCCGGGCTGGGGAAAGATCTGGCGAAACTCTTTCTGCGCCAACGCCATCACGCTCCCGCTGTGGTCGAACACCATGGCGCGCGAGCTGGTCGTGCCCTGGTCGAGGGCCAGGATGTGTTTCATGTGCCGGACCACGCGACCTTATACAGGAACGCCGCGATCAGGCCGCCGATGACCGGGCCCGCGATGGGGACCCACGCATAGCCCCAGTCCGAGTTTCCCTTGCCGGCGATCGGCAGGACCGCGTGCGCGAGGCGTGGGCCCAAATCGCGCGCCGGGTTGATCGCGTAGCCGGTCGGACCGCCCAACGACAGGCCGATGGCCCACACGATGATGCCGACGAGGCATGGCCCGAACCCCACGTCCCATCCATGGGCGGGGTTCAGGTTCTTCGGCGTGAGAATGGCCAGCACGCCCAGCACGAGGATGATCGTGCCAATGATCTCGGTCAGGAGATTCGCCCCCGAGTTGCGGATGGCGGGGGCGGTGCAAAAGACGGCCAGCTTGGATGACGGGTTGTCCGTGACCGACCAGTGGGGCAGGTACGCGAGCCACACGACGCCGGCACCGAGAAACGCGCCGAGCATTTGAGCCGCGATGTAAACGGGCACCGAGGCCCACGCGAACTTGCCGATGGAGGCGAGGCCGATCGTCACCGCGGGGTTCAAGTGCGCGCCGCTGAAGGTGCCGACGGCATACACGGCGACGGTCACCCCGAACGCCCAGCCCGCGGTGATGACGATCCACCCGGCGTTCTGGCCCTTGGTCTTCCCGAGCACGACGTTCGCGACCACGCCGTCGCCCAGGATGATCAGCAGCATGGTGCCGAGCAGTTCCGCAAGAAAAGGTGGCATAGGCTTGAATGGGGAAGCGGCGAAGCTATCAGTGCGGCAGCGGCTTGTCTACGCCACCGCCGCTTCCGTCCGGGCCCACAGCTCCTTCGCCAGCGCTTCATCTTCCGCCAGCGGATTGGGGCGCACTTCGCGGCGGCGGTCGTAATAGCGGCCGCTGGTGGTCGCAAGCTCGGGGGCGGTGGCACAGTAGAGCGGGGTCTCGGCACCCTGTTCGTTCGAGAGCATGAACAGCTTCCCGAACCATTGCAGCGGCCGCGGCAGGGCACGCCAGATGTTCGACGCCACTGCCCCGGGGTGGAGCGCGTAAGTCGTAACGCTGGTCCCCCCGACCCGGCGCGCCAACTCCTTCGCGTGCAGCACGTTCATGAGCTTGGTGACGGCGTAATCGGCGAAGCCGCTGCGTTTCGGGGTCGCACGCCGCTCCAGCACGGACCAGTCGATCCGCTTGACCATCATGTGGGCGGCGCTCGCCACATTGACGACCCGCCCTTGCGACGACTCGCGCAGCCGCGGCAGCAGCAGGCTCGTGAGCAGGAACGGCCCGATGTGGTTGGTCGCGTAGGTCGAGTCGAAGCCGTCCTTGCTGAGGGCGCGTGTCCCTGCGATGCCCGCATTGTTGACCAGGACGTCGATCGGGTGGCCGGACTCGAGGAACGTCTGGGCGGCGCGCCGCACCGAAGTGAGATCCGATACATCGAGGGACACGCATTGGGGCCGCGCGGCCGGGTAGCGGCTCTGGATCGCGCTCAGCACGGGTCTGGTCCGCTCCTCGGAGCGTGTCGCGAGCACGACCCCGCCGCCGCGTGCCGCGAGGGCCTCGACCAACGCGCGACCGATGCCGGAATTCGCTCCGGTGACGAAGAACGTCCGCCCTCGAAGATCCGTGGCGTTCACGGGGGGCGTTGTCGATCCGCTCGCCGCTGGCGCGGCAGTCGATTTGGTCTCAAGTTCACCAGCCGAGGCTTCCATGACCCAGACGGCGACCCAGCAGGCCACCACCTCGCGTCCCGACCATATCTATCCGACGCTCAGCGCGGCGCAAGTTGCCCGCATCGCGGCGGTGCATCAGGGGCTGCACGAGTAGCGGAGTGGCCGACCTGCCGCTGCTCACTCCGCCCGTCGCCCCGCGCGACCACGCTTTGGGACCGGCGACTGCCCCCGTGACGCTCGTGGAATACGGCGATTTCGAGTGCCCGTTCTGCGGCCGTGCCTACCCGGAGCTGAAGCAGGTGCTGCGCCGGGTCGGGGGCAAGGTGCGGTTCGTGTTCCGGCATTTTCCGCTGAGCGAGGAGCACCCGCATGCCCAACACGCGGCGGAGGTGGCGGAGGCCGCCGCCGCGCAAGGGAAGTTCTGGGAGATGCACGATCTCCTGTACCAGCGGCAGGCGGCGCTCGCGGACGAGGACTTGGTGCGGTACGCGCGCGAGCTGGGGCTCGACGCCGAGCGGGTGCGGCGCGAGCTCCAAGCCCACACGCACGCCGCGCGCGTGAAGCAGGACGTTGGGAGCGGCGTCGCGAGCGGCGTGACCGGCACGCCGCGCTTCTTCATCAACGGCCGTCCCCACGAAGAGCCGGGGGATGCCAAGACGCTCGCGGCCGCGTTGCGGCGCGCCCTCTAGCCCGCGCGATTCGTTCAAGTCACGACACCGGCAGCGCGCGGCGGCCGCGGCTCCAGGCCGGGAAGCCGGCCGCGAGCCCCAGCACCAGTGCCACGCCCAGGGCGGTCACCGACCCCGCGGCGCCGGGCTTGAGCGACATCACGAAGATCACGCCCAAGCCGAGGGCCGTTCTGAGCCACGCCGAGAGCACGAGCACCGGGTCGAGCAGCCGCTGGCGCAGGGCGCCCGAGATCGTCCCGGTCTCGCCGGCCACGGTCTGCATGATGGCGGCAGACCGGCGGCCGCTGAGCGCGCCGCCCAGCACGGCGATGAGCACCAGGCCGCCCAGGCCGGCGCCGATCCATCCCTGGCCGCCCCACCGGGTCGCCGCCATGTAGATGCCGGTCACGAGGATCGTGAGGGCCGAAGGGCCTCCCACGAACCGCAGCGCGCTCAACAATTTGGCCCACTCGCGGGCCTGCCCGGCGGTCGGCACGCGGCGGAGATTGTAGAGGCTGGCCCACTCGAGGGCGAGCGCGGCGAACAGGCCGAGGGCGCCGACGATGTGCAGGAATACGGCGATCGCGTACACAGACATGGGTCCTCCCGGGGTTATATTTAGGTAGACAGTATGTACAATTAACGCAGCAGTCTTGGCAAGGGTTTCATGAGCCCCCGTCCGTACCGGCTCGGCCGGCGCCGCCCCGCGGCTGAGCGCACCCGCGCCAGGGTACTGCGCGCGGCCCGGGCGCTACTCACCGCCCGGGCCGGCGCGGAGCCGTTCAGCCTCGAGGCCGTGGCGCGCCGGGCCGGGGTCGCCCGTATGACCGTGTACCACCAGTTCGGCTCGCGCCGGGGACTGCTCGAGGCGCTGTTCGATTCCTTCGCCGCCGGCGGCGAGCTGCCGGCCCACCTCGGCGCCGCGTTCCAGCGGCCCGATCCGCTCGATTCCCTGGCCGACGTCGTCGTGGCGTTCGCCCGGTTTTGGGACGCCGGGCGCCCCTGGATCCGCCGCGTCAGAGCGTTGGGTGTGCTCGATCCGGAGCTGGGAGACGCGGTGGAGGCGCGCAATGCCCGCCGTCGCGAGGTGGTGCGGGTTCTGGTGGAGCGCCTGGGGCAACGGTACGGACGGCCCGCTCTCGACGAACGGGCGCAGGCGGAGGAGCTGCTCTACACGCTGACGAGCTTTGAGACGTTCGACATGCTCGCGGGCCCGAAGCGTAAGCTCCCGGAGGTTGCGGGCGAGGTCCTGTTCCTCGCCCGCGCGGCCGTCGGGTGGTCGCGCGACTCCTGAAGGATTAGCGCCATGCCGCCGCCCGGAGCGGTCATCTCCTTCCCCTTGCGCTTCTACATGTCAGGTGGTAGTCTGAATCTCCTGTAGAAGTGCAAAGGGACAGCGTGACCGACCCACGACTCGATTTGCCACAGGGTACCCTCGACCTCCTGATGCTCAAGGCGCTCTCCCTCGCACCGATGCACGGGTGGGCGCTCTCCGAGCGGATCCGTCAAGTGTCGCACGCCGCGCTGCAAATCCCGCAAGGCTCGCTCTATCCGGCTCTCCACCGACTCGAGCGCCGCGGCTGGATTACCTCCCATTGGGGTGCCTCCGATAACAACCGCAAGGCCAAGTACTACGAGCTCACCCGCGTCGGTCGGAGACAGCTCGCAGCAGAAGCTCACCAGTGGGCGCGACTCATTTCCGCCGTCGGTCTCGTGCTCGACCTGACCTGAGGAGACGGGAGGACGTCTGCTGGCAGAACTGTGGGCTGACCTGCGCTACCGCCTCCGCGCCCTGATGCGGCGCGCCGAGCTCGATCAGGAACTCGAGGCCGAGCTCGAGTTTCACATCGCGCGCGAGGCGGAGGAGTATGAGCGCCAGGGAGTGCCCGCAGCCGAGGCCCGACGTCGGGCCCGCCTGGCCTTCGGAGGCCCGGAGCGGGTGAAGGAAGAGAGCCGTGACGCTCGGGGCACAGCGCTTCTCGAGTCCGTACTGCAGGACACCCGCTACGCCCTCCGGGGCCTGCGCGCCAAGCCAGCCTTCGCGGTCGGCGTCGGGCTCACTCTCGCGCTCGGGATCGGGGCCAACGCCACGATGTTCGGGATCGTGGACCGGCTGCTGTTCCGACCACCGGCCTATCTCCGCGATGCTGGCCGCGTGCACCGGGTATACCTGGCCCAGACCTTCGCGCGCACCGAATACACGGAGCGCTATACGTCGGTGGCGCGATACCTCGATCTGAAGCGCTGGACCCATGCGTTCTCATCGGTCGCGGCCTTTGCGACTTGGCACATCGCGGTTGGGGATGGGGACGCGACGCGGGAGCTGCCGGTGCTGGGCGCCACGGCCGCCTACCTCGGACTCTTCGACGCGCGCCCCGCGCTGGGACGCCTCTTCACCGCGAGTGAGGACAGTTTGCCCATGGGCGCGCCGGTCGCGGTGCTGGGGTACGCGTATTGGCAGGCCGTGTTCGGCGGCAGGTCCGACGTGCTGGGTCGCCAGGTGCGGATCGGGCGTCTGCCCTACACTGTCGTCGGCGTAGCGCCGGAGGGGTTCGTCGGCTTGGGGGACGGCGACGTACCCGCGATCTACATCCCCTTCGCATCGTTCGCCTGGAACGCCCGTCCCGAGGACCATACGGCGGACTACCACTGGCAGTGGCTGGAGATCGCCGCGCAGCGGGCGCCTGGAGTCACCCTGGCGACGGCCACCGCCGATCTGACTTCAGGGGCGGAGCGGAGCTGGACTGCGCGGTACGCCGGCGATCCCCGCGCCGCCGCCCTGGTGCGGGCGGCCCGGCCCCGGGGAGTGCTCGGTCCGGTCCGGGTCCAACGCGGCCCCCTTGCCGACCCCGAGGCCCGCGTGGCGGTGTGGGTGGCCGGCGTGGCCGTGATCGTGTTGCTGATCACCTGTGCCAACGTCGCCAATCTCCTGCTCGCTCGGGCGGTCACCCGACGCCGCGAGATCGCGTTGCGGCTCGCGCTGGGTAGTAGCCGAAGCAGGTTGGTGCGCCAGCTGATCACGGAGAGCTTGGTGCTCGCCGTGCTGGGCGGAATCGGAGGACTCGCGGTGGCGCAATGGGGCGGGTCGCTGATTCGCGCGCTCTTCCTTCCGGCCGACGCCGCGACGCCCGTGCTCGCCGACGCGCGCACCGTCGCGATCACGCTGCTCGCCACGGTAACGGCGGCGCTTGTCACAGGATTGGCGCCAGCCCTGCACGCGCTCCGCTCGGACCTGGCGCGCGCGCTCGGCGCCGGCGGACGGGATACTGACGCGCGGGCCTCCCGCACCCGCACCCTCCTGCTCACCTTCCAGGCCACGCTCTCTGTGGTGCTCTTGGTCGGGGCTGGGCTGTTCGTCCGCAGCCTCGAGCGGGTGCGGGCCCTGCGGTTGGGTTACGACGTGGACCCGGTCCTCGTCGTGACCCTCAACAAACGGGGGCTGCGGCTCTCCCCGCCGGAGCAAATCGCCCTGGAGCACGGCCTGGCGGAGGCGGCCGGGACAGTCCCCGGTGTGGTGAGTGCGACGCCCGCGCCGACCATCCCGTTCTGGGCATACGAGGGGCGTCCTCTGTTCGTAGCCGGGATCGATAGCGTCGATCTCTTGGGCGGGTTCGTCCTACAGGCTGGGAATTCCGAATACTTCCAGACCGTGGGCACGCGCATCGTCCGGGGTCGGGGATTCGGGCGGGGTGACCGCGCCGGCGCCCCGTTAGTCGTGGTGGTTAGCGAGGGGATGGGTCGGACCTTATGGCCGGGACGAGACCCCATCGGTCAATGCCTCCGCATCGGGGCGGACACTGCGCCGTGCGCTACGGTGGTCGGTGTCGCTGAGGATACGAGAACCGAGTCGCTGAACGGGCAGCACCAGTACACCTACTATATCCCGATCGAGCAGTACAGCAGCCCAACGAGCATGCTGCTGGTGCGAGTGGCGGGACGTGCCGACCAGCATGCGGAAACCGTGCGGAAGCGGCTGCAGCCCCTGATGCCCGGCGCCGCGTACGTCAAGGTGGTCCCGTTCGAGAGCATCGTGGACCCGCAGATGCGGAGCTGGCAGTCCGGGGCCACGATGTTCGTCGCGTTCGGGGCGCTGGCGCTCAGCCTTGCGGCCGTCGGTCTCTACAGCGTGATCGCCTACGGCGTAATTCAGCGGCGGCGGGAACTCGGTATCCGCATCGCCCTGGGCGCGCCACGGGGCAACGTGCTGGGGCTCGTGGTGCGAGGGGGGCTCCAAGTCGTGGTGATCGGGATCTGCCTGGGCAGTGTGATCGCGGCCGGCGCGGCGAAGCGGGCTGAGCCCCTCTTGTTCCACGAGTCGGCCACGGACCCAGCGGTCTATGCGGGGGTGGCGGGAGTGCTCCTTCTCGTAGGGCTAGTCGCGACGTGCGTGCCGGCGTTCGCAGCGGCGCGGGTGGATCCGAACGTGACGCTGCGGGCGGACTGACAATCACTCGTACATCTCCGCCGCATCGGCCTGCGCCAGCTCCACCAGGAAGCCGCCGATCTTCTCGCTCACCGCTTCGACGTACTTCCTTCCTTTCTCCGCCGTGGCGGCCGCCGGGTTCCCGACACCCGTGTCGTCGGTGACCTGGCGCCAGCGCCGCGGCGCCCAGGCCCACCCCTCCTTGAGCGCCGCGATCGTGAACCGGCGCGCGCGCCCGGGGCCGGCCTCGGCCAGGGGCCGCACCAGCTCGGGCGCGACATGGAGCATGACGCTCGTCTCGAGCTCACCCGCGTGGTCTCCCAGGTCGGAGAAGAACTGCTTCTGGTCCACGACCTTGTACCAGTTGACGGTGCAGAGGAATAGGGGCACCGCGGGCTGCAGCTCGCGGATCATCTGACGGAAATCGTTGCCGCCGTGCCCGTTCAGGATCACGAGCTTGGGGACGCCCTGACCCGCCAGCGAGGTCGCCAGGTCGCGCAGCACCAGCGCCTGGGTGCTCGGGTTCAGGTTCAAGCACAAGGGAATGTCGAGCTGGCCGGTATTCACGCCGAACGGCACCACCGGCAGTACCACGACCCGCGCGCCGCGCTCCGAGGCGTGCCGGGCCGCCAGGGCGGCGATCCGCTCGGTCTCGACGTTGTCGGTCGAGTAGGGCAGGTGCAGGTTGTGCGCCTCGGTCGCGCCCCACGGCAGGACGGCGACCTCGTAGCGTGCGTCCCGCACGGTTTTCCAGGTGAGCTCGTTCAGGATGTAGGGGCGCGGGGACGAGGGCGGCATGGGACTCGGTCGTGATGGGGACCATCGATACTAGCACGTCGCCCCCGCGCGCGCGCGAAGCGCGTCTCGGGGTCGAGCCCCGTCATCCCCGCGTACAGCGGCGGCTTGTGGGGGTCGTGGTCAGGATTGGCGGCGCGGAACTTGGCGTGGCCGAGCACCGCGGGATCGAGCTCGATAACGTAGACGTGGTGTCGCGGTGCCCGCTTAGTGGCGCCTCGCACCGCCTCGCGCCACCACCGTGCGGCTGCCGCCGGCACGCCAGGCGGCATGCGGGAGCGCCAGCGTCTGCGCTCCCGCCGGCGCGGCGACACTCGCGCGACCTGGCGTTCCCCCCCCAACGACCCCAGCCGCCCCGGTCACGCGAGCTTCCCCGGACGGCGTCGCCGCCCAAACGGCGGTGCGTGACCGTGGCGCCACGGTCACGCTCGCGCCCCGGGCGACACTGACGGCGCCGGGAGACACGACGATCACGCCGCCGCGGCTCACGTCCTCACTCGGGGTGGCCGGGGACAGCCGCGTGTATCGCACGTGGCTGCGCGGTGCCGGCATAGTCGGGCGAGCGGCCAGTACCGGCGTGGGCTCGGCAACTCGGCGCCGCGGCGCGATCGTCCCGCCGGTGGGACCGCGTGCGACGGGACGCTCCAGCACTGGTGAGCGCGGTCGCGGCTCGATCACGGGGTTCGCCAGGGTGCCCTTGGGGATCAGCACCGGCCGGCTGCGCGCTACTGGGGCTACGAGCGCCTGCGGTCGCAGGTTGAGCGCGAGCACGCTTTGTGGCGGAGGCGCCGCCGGCTCCCGGCGCTCGAACCGCCGGTGGAAGCGGGGGAAGGCGAGGCAGACACCGGTGAAGTCGTCACACCCGACGAATGGCGCCACCGCAACGAACTCGGTCCCGATGAAGCTGCAGTCCACGCACGTCGAGTACGGCACGTATTGCGGCGTCGAGTCCTGCTGAGCGTACAGGTCCTGCTGAGCGTAAACCGCCGGGGCGACGGTGTAGGTCACGAGATCGTAGTTGAACGTCCCGTCGCCCAGCATGCGCTGCACGATGTCGCTCAACGCCCCTTCCGCGTCCGCCCCGCTCCAGGAGGGGACCAGCGCGTCGGGGTTCCAATCGGCTTGCCGCGCGAATTCGTCGACCTGCAAAGGATCGGTCGTGAGCGCGGCGAGGATCATTCCCTCGCCATCCGGCTCGGCGACCACTAGCGCCGCCCCCTGACCGGGCCCATGGATCTCGTAGGTTCCGGCGCGGACGAACGGCGCGCCCGCGGGGCTTGCGGGGAAGAGGACGCTGATGCGGCCGTCGGTGCGTCGCTGCAGCACGACGAGGTTGCCGTCGCTGGCGACTTGGACGTACACGCGCACGGCGGAGCCGCGCGCCAGCGGGCTCGCGGACCCGAGCCACACGTGCACGGGTCTGTCCCCCCGTTCTGCGACAGGGACAGGCGCCGGGGCAGGCGGAGGCGTCGTCTGGAACTGCAACACGAGGAGCGGCACGATCGGTCCGATCATGGGGCCGCCTTTCCACTGTTACTAGAAACTAAACTACTTGGCGCGCTGGCCGGGAGGAGGCTGCGGCACTTCCGGCCGTTGCGTTGCCACGTAGGCCGCGGCATCCCACGAGTTGTGAATACCGATGAACAAGAGGAGCAGGGCGGTCGCGGCAATCACGAACAGAGAGTGCGGGGGATCTCGCTGCAGCATGAGCGCCGCTACCATCAGCGCCGCGTACGCGATCAACGGAAAGGCGCAGTGCCACAGCCAGTCCTCCAGCACCGGTGCGTACCCCGTCTGCCCGAGCGCCCGCCGCACCACGATGAGCGCATACACCAGCCCTGCCGCGCCGCAGATGCCGAGGGCGAGCGCGGCGCTCGAGACCGCGTGCCATGGCATGCTCAGGATCGCCGCGAGCAGCAGGACGGCGCAGAAATGGACGACCGTGGGCGTACCGAAGGCGCCGACCGACTGCGGGGTGCGCGTCGCACGCCCCTCGGCACTCAGGGCGATCACGACGAATTGCAGGCCCGTCAGGGCCGCGCCAGAAGAGCCGATGATGACGTAGAAGCTTTCCCAGGCGGCGAACGGCGAGACGGCTGGTTCCACGACGCATCTCCCCGGCGAGGGTACGAGCGCTAATCTGCAGACCGCGCCGCCGGGTGGCGAGGGATGGATGTGGACGCCGGACGGGCCCGCCAGCGGCGGGCGACGTGTCCGAGGGCGTCGACTACGCTCAGCACCGGAAGATACCCCAGGCCCATGACGGGATACACGAGGGTACTCACCCACAGCGCCGGTACCGCCAGCGCCCAGCCAAACGCGTGCCGAATTCTGTCCGCCACCCGCGGTATCTCCGAGCCAGTTCCCCAAGTGCATCGGTCCCACACAGCGAGGTCGTCCACACGAAGTACGGGCGTAGCGGCGCGGCTGCTGACAGCGGCAGCGACGGTTGTGCCACGGGGACCGCGTCGGCATCTTGCAAGCGACCGGACAGGAGGCTGGCGCGTGGTCGCACGCGGGCACCACCACGCGGCTGAGCGGCGGCTGCTGCCGCCGCGCCGCACCGACTTGGAACGTCGTGTCGGCGAGCGCCGTCTGGATCTCCTCGCACTCGAGCAGGAACGGCGCGATCAAGCCGAGCGACGCCAGCCGGTCGATCGGCGCCGGTCCACCGGCCGGCGCCAGGCGCACGCCGGGCACCACGCCGAGCTCGCGGTGCTGGTGGTGAGCGACGACGCTGCGGCCGCCCGGCGCGTGCGGGAGCTCCTGGATGGGGCTGCGCCCGATCGCTTCGCCGTCGCCGCGGTGGCGCCGCACGAGTCGCTCGCTCGCCTGGGGCGCGGCGCTGTCGACGTCGTGCTGCTCGCCATGGCGTTTTCCGCCCGCCGCGGATTCGCCACGTTCACCGAGCTGCGGGCGCGCGCGCCCACCACGCCCTTCCTCTTTCTCACCGACTTGGATGACGAGCGCCACGGACTCGAGGCCGTGCGCGCCGGCGCTCAGGACGTCCTCGTGAACAGCCAGCTCGACGGGGAGCGCCTCGCCCGCGCCCTGCGCCACGCGATCGAGCGCAACCTGCTCCACGCCGCGCTGCTCGACCTGGCCCTCGTGGACGAGCTGACCGGCTTGTACAACCGGCGGGGCTTCCTGACGCTCGCGACCCGGGATCTGCGCGTGGCCCGGCGCGGCGACGAGACGCTGCTGGTGGCGTTCGCCGACCTGGACGATTTGAAGACGGTGAACGACACCGCGGGTCACGCGGCGGGGGATCGCGCGCTGCGCGACACCGCCGTGTTACTGCGGCGGGCGTTTCGCGACTCGGATCTGGTGGCCCGGATCGGCGGCGACGAATACGCCGTGCTGGTGCGCCACGCGGGGCCCGAGAGCGCCGGCGTCCTCGCCGATCGCATGAAACGGCAGGTGCGGGAGTTCAACCGCCGCGCCGGCCGTGGCTACCAGCTTTCGGTCAGTCTGGGCTTCGCGACGCACACGGCGAGCACGCTGGGCTCGGTCGCGGGCCTGCTCGACCGCGCGGACCGGGCGCTCTACCGGGACAAGCGGCGCAAGCACGACCAAAGGACTGAGGGGTCCGACCCCGGCGCACCCTAGGTGTGTCCGGCCTCGAGCGCTTGCTTCACCTGCTCGATCAATGCCTTCGAGTCGACCGGCTTCGTGATCACGGCGATCACGCCCTTCGCCTTGGTATCCGCCTCGACCCCCGGGCCGCCGGTGCCTGTCACAACGATGACGGGGACGTTCTGAGTCTTGCGCGAATCCCGCAGCTTGTCGAGCAGCTGCATCCCGCCGCCCGCCGGCATGCTCAAGTCGAGCAGGATCAGCGCGGGCGACTCGCGCTGCGCGAACATGAACCCTTGCATCGCGTCGAATGCCACGACGGGGCTGTACCCCGCGCTGCGCAGCAGCGAGGCCGCCATGGCCGTGAACGTCTTGTCGTCGTCGATCACCAGGATCTTCGGCGCGGTTGCCATCGTGCGTCACCTCAGCGGGTGGGTGAATCGCTGACAGGCGCCAGGCCCCTCACGGCTGCGGCGCGGCATCCACCTATGATACAATCGATGGCGAAGTTGCGAGCGTTGATGGTGGCGTCAACGGCCCGACCGACCCCGGGGGGCGCGTCCCGAGCCCCCAATTCCCTATATTGCGTCCCCCGACTTCTCGAGCCGCCGCGTGACGCTGCCCAACCCCCAGCCCGATGATTCCTGGGCCGTCGATGAGCGGTCCCTGCAACTGTTCGTCGATCAGCTCCGGGGACCGCCGGCCGACCGCGCCTGGTACGAGCTGCGGCGCGAGGCGGAACGGGCCGCCCTGGTCCCGGGCTTCGACCGGCTCATCACGCTCGACGCCAACGCCATCAAGGAGCTGCCCCACCAGATCGACGTGGCCCAGCGGGTGCTGCGCGACATGGGCGGCCGCGCCATCCTCGCCGACGAAGTGGGGCTCGGCAAGACGATCGAAGCGAGCATCATCTATAAGGAACTGGCGATCCGCGGGCTGGCCCGCCGCGCGCTGATCCTCACCCCCGCCTCACTGGTGGGCCAATGGCAGGGGGAGCTCGAGGAGAAGTTCTTCGAGCGCTTCGAGACCCCGACCGATCCCGATGACTGGCCCCGCCTCACCAAGGCGATCGTGTCGCACGACCGGGCGCGGTCGCGCCACCACGCCGCGGAAATCCTGAGACACCGCTGGGACCTGGTGATCGTGGACGAGGCGCACAAGGTGAAGAGCGAGCGCAGCGCGACGTATCGCTTCATCGAGAAGATCGAGCGCGACTTCATCTTGTTGCTCACGGCCACGCCGCTGCAGAACGATTTGCGCGAGCTGTACAACCTCATCACCCTGCTCCGGCCCGGCCAACTCGGCACGTGGCAGGAGTTCAAGACCCGTCACCTCGTCTCGGGCGACCAGCGCCGACCCAGCGACCCCGAAGGCCTGCGCGCGCTCACGCACGAGGTGATGATCCGCACCCGGCGCTCGAGCGTGGTGGACGACCTGGACCTGCCTCCGCGGCGGCCGCGCCATCCCGAGGTCAAGCTGACGCGCGCCGAGGCGGACCTGTACGACCGCACCACCGACTTCCTGCGCCAGCTCTATCGGGAGGGCTTGATTCAGCCGGCCGAGGAGGAGGCACCGGAAAACGGGGCCCGGCGCAAGCAGACCAAGAAGGGGATGCTGCAGCTCGCGGTCATTCACCTGCGCCAGCGGCTGTGTTCCTCCTCCCGGGCGCTCGCCGAATCGCTCGAGCACCTGGCGCAGGGCGAGCATGTCAGCCCCGAGTACCGCACGATCGCGCGCCAGCTCGCCAAGCGGGCCCGGGGCATCAAGACGCACGCCAAGCTGGACGTGTTGACCAAGGTCCTGAAGGACACGCCGGACCGCGTGGTGGTTTTCAGCGACCACCGTCCGACGATTCAGCTGATCGAGGAGCGCGTCAAGAAGCTCGGCCGCCAGCCGATCGTCTACTGGGGCGCGCACGCGACGCCCGAACGGGACAAGCGCATCCGCGCGTTTCACGAGGACCGGCGCAGCGTGCTGCTCGCCACCCGCGCGGGCAGCGAAGGGCGCAATCTGCAGTTCTGCAACGTGCTCGTGAACTACGATCTGCCTTGGAACCCGATGATCGTGGAGCAGCGCATCGGCCGGCTGCACCGCATCGGGCAGAAGCGCGAGGTACACATCGTGAACCTCGCCGCGGCGGGGACGATCGAGTCGTATATCCTCCGGCTGCTCGACCGGAAGATCAAGCTGTTCGAGCTGGTGGTCGGCGAGCTGGACCTGATCCTGGGAGAATTCGGCGGCGCGCAGCGGTTCGAGGGCCGGCTGGCGACCGAGTGGCTCGCCGCCGAGAGCGAGGCCGACTTCGCGCGCCGGGTGGAGACGATCGGCACCGACATCGAAAAGAGCAGTGCGGTGGGCAAGGAGCAGGAACAGCTGAACTCCCTCATCGCGCCGGACGACAACGCCATGCGCCTCGAGCGCCGGTTCGAGACGCTGTCGGTCCCCGGCCGCCTGCGCCTCGGGCTGGGCACGAGCCGGCTCGTCAAGGCCGCCGGCTGGGAGGCGAAGCGCCGCCGGCTCGGCGTCCACGTGACGGAGCTGCTCGAGGCCCTCGAGTCGATCGAGCCGATCGGGGGCGTCACACCGCCGCTCGCACCGGCGGGCCGTCACGCGGAATACGGTGAGCTGGTCAAGCTCACCGGGTTGACCAGCGCCGGACGCGCCATCACGCTCGTGGCGCAGGTGGAACGCCTGCCGCTCGCGCTCGTGGACATCGCGGTGGAGGCCGTGTGAAACGGCGTCGCAAACCCCGCCCGAAGCGCGCGAGTAAACTCGCGGCTCGGCGTCTGCCCGTAAACGGGACTGGCGTCGCCGCTTCAGCGGTAGCGCCGAGCCGCGGCCTCAGCCGCGACTCGCCGGGGGGCGACGCCGAGCCGCTCGCCGACTCGGGGCTCAGGCCGCTGCTCGAGCGCTACTGCCGGCTCGCCGGCGTGAAGCGGGCCGCGCTCGGCCCCGATCATGCGGAGTTGAGCGTGCCGCCGGGAGAGCGCCCGTTTTTCCGGGACCGCGCATCGCTGCGCGTTGCGTTCTCGCTCGACGCGCTCGAGGGCGACCCAGACGCCGAGATCGCGGTGTTGGGCAGCCCGTTTCTCGCGCAGCTGATCGAGGCGATCCGCGCGCGCGGAGCGCGCCGGTCCCTGGGACTGATCGCGCCGGCGCTGTCCACCCCGGGCGATCCCCGCGACGTGGAGCTGACCATTCCCGTGCGCGACGGCACGGCCCGGCCGGGCGCGGCGCGGTCGGCCGTGCATCCGGTGGGGCGGCTCAGCGCGCGCGTCGTGCTGCGCGCGGGGGCCGGGGTCGAGGAAGCCGTGGTCGAGAGCGACGTGTACGACTTGTCGGCCGGCGTCAAGGTGAGCGACGATCTCGCGGCCGCGTTCCGGGACCTCGAGGCGGGCCGGGGCGCCCCCGCGGATCCGTCCGTGGCCGCCGACGCGGCGGGCATTGCCGCGCGGGAGCCCGCGGAGTTGCTCGGGCTGCTGCTGGCCCACCTCCGGGACAAGTCGGCCGAGCGCGTCGCCGCGCGCCGCGCCGTGGCGGAGCGGGAGCTCGCTGCCGAGCTCGGAAGGTTGGACCGCTACTTCGAGTCGGTTCTCAAAGAGCAGTCCGACCCGGAGGCCGTTGCCACCGTCACCGCGCTCGCCGAGCGGCGGCGGACCGAGGAGATCAGGCGCAGTCAGGTGAAGGCCGTCGTGCACCCCTTGCAGCTCATCGAGGCCGCCGTCCTGCTGCAGCGCGCCGAGTGGCAGCTCGAGTCGGCCCCGCCCCGCGAGCGTCGCGCCACGTTCAGCGCCCAGCGGGCCCTGGGCTCGGCCGGTGCGGCCCCCTGGATCATGGCGTGCCCGCACTGCGGCCGCCCGCCGGCGCTCCTGGTGATCTGCCGGCACGACCACTGCGCCTGCGAGGCGTGCGCCCACCGCTGCTCGGTGTGCGGCGATGACTTCTGCGCGGACCACGGCATCGCCCAATGCAGGGTGGATGCGCAGCCGGCGTGTGACGAGCACGTGCGCGTGTGCCCCTCGTGCCGGCTCGAGCATTGCACAGCACACGAGGGCGTCTGCAGCGAGGGAGAAGGGCATGCGGCGTGTTCCGCCTGCCTCGCGCCATGCGCCAGCTGCGGGCGGGTCGTGTGCAACCGGCACGCGGAGCGGAGCCACGCGGAGGCGCCGAAGGGCAGCCGTCACTTGTGCGCGACGTGCCTGCGGCACTGTGAGGGGGGCACGAACGAGCCGGTAGGCGTGGACGAGGTCGCGCAATGCGCGAGCTGCGGCAAGTCCGTCTGCACGGCGCATCAGGCCGTCTGCGTCGTGGATGGGCAGGTGCACTGCTCGCCGCACCTGCGCCGCACCGACACGTCGCAGCGGCTGGTGTGTGCGCGGCACCGCGGGGCTTGCGCGTATGAGCCGGGGGTGCTGTTCGCGACGGACGAGGTTGGGGCGTGCCCCATCTGCGGCAAGAGCGTGTGCGAAGGCCATCGCGCGGCGTGCCCGCATTGAAGCGCTCGCCGCTCGGGCCTAGAAAAAGATCACTGTGATCGCCACGAACAGCGGCAGCAGAATCCCGCAGCTGTACGCCATGTAGCCGAAGAACGAGGGCATCTTGATGCCGTTCTCCTCGGCGATGGCCTTGACCATGAAATTGGGCGCGTTCCCGATGTAGGTGTTCGCGCCCATACACACCGCCCCTGTGGAAATCGCGGCGAGGAGGCGTGCGGGCTCGGGGTGGAGCGTGAGCGCGCCGATGAACGGCCCATGCGGCGGAACGCCCTGCAGGCCGGCCGCGCTGGCGGCGAAGGCGAGGTAGGTGGGGGCGTTGTCGAGCACGCTCGACAGCGCCCCCGTCGTCCAGAAGAACTCCCAGGGGTGGGTCACCCCGAACCGCATGCCCAGCACGGTGCGCGCTCCCTGGCTCCAGCCGTTCAGGATCTCGAGCAGGGGCGCCATCGTCACGAAGATCGCCGCGAACAGGACCGCTACCTCGATGATCGGCCCGAAGGTGAACGCATTGCGCTCGCGGTGCTCGCTCGACGTCGCGCCGTACGCGAGGAGCGTGAGCAGCGCGATGATCGCCTCCTGCTTGCCAGCAACCCAGGGCTGGCCGTTCGCCGCGGCCCGGCCCGCGGCGATGATCGTGAGCATCACGCCGCCGAGCGCTGCTACGGAGATCGCGCCGTTCACCCGTAGCGGCTCGTGCACCATGGCACGCTCGAGCTGCGACCCGGGGCGCTCCCGCTCCTCACGGTCCAGGGCCCACTGATCCCACACGTTGAAGACGACGAGCAGCGCGCCCGTCAGCGTGAGCCACTGCGGCCACAGCCGCAGCGTCCACGCGAACGGCACCCCCTTCAGGAAGCCGAGCAGCAGGGGCGGGTCGCCGATGGGTGTGAGCAACCCGCCGCAGTTCGCCACGAGGAAGATGAAGAACACCACGATGTGCACGGTGCGCCGCCGGCTCTGGTTGGCGCGCAGCAGCGGCCGGATCAAGAGGACCGAGGCGCCCGTCGTCCCCAGGAGGTTCGCGAGCACGGCGCCCAGCCCGAGCATCCCCGTGTTCACGAGCGGCGTGCCCGACAGCGACCCCTGCACGTGAATACCGCCGGTGATCACGAACAGGGCGCCGATCACGACGATGAACCCGACATACTCGTGGAGCTTTTCTCCCAACACCGCCCGGCCCGGCTCCCCGAGTGCGATCCCCAGCTGCCAGAGAACCGGGAGCGAAACCACGACCGCAATGGCGGCCTTGTTGCGGTTCGGGTGCCACCAGCGCGGGGCGACGAGCGGCAGCAGCGCGATCGCGGCGAGCAGCGCCACGAACGGCAGGGCGCTCGCGAGCGGGAGTTGGGCGCCGAGCATGGGGCCGGACGCTAGGCCGCGCCGGCGCGATGGTCAAGCCGCCGCTCGACGCCTACTGCCGCACCCGCAGCGCGTCGGCGACAACCACGGATCCGGCCGCGCCGCCGCGCAGCAGCACGACGCGGTTCCAGCCGGCCGGAAACGCCCAGGTCCCGAGGGCTCGCCAGCCGCCCCCGCCCGTCCTCTGGTCGACTCGTACCAGGGCGAGCGTGTCCCCGGCCGAGCTGATCACGGCGTAGGCGGCTTGCGGGGAGCGGTTCGTCCCGCTCGTCCAGCGCGCGTCGACGGCGCGCGACGCCGGCGCGGCGAGCCGGAAGGAGAAGGCGGCGCCGTCCGTCGCGTCGGATTGCGTCGACGCCCAGCGGTACCCCCCGCCATAGTAACCCGGTGTCGAGTCCGACGCGGACCACGCGTCCGGGACCACCGCCGCCGCGAGGGCAGGATCGTTGAACGGGGCCGAGTCGTCCACCACCGTCTCTCCGCACAGCGCCTGCACACGATGGAGGTATGTGGTCCACGGCCAGTTCGGCCCCGGGTCCGTCCGGTTGGCGGGTTGGAGCTGGCCGTGACCCACGATGTGCTGCCAGTCGCGCGGGATGCCGCGGTCGCGCGTCACGTCGCAGGCGAGCGCGGCCGACGCCTCGATCTGGGAGGTGGGGAAGGAGCCTTGTGAGGCGAACCCCGCGTGCTCGATCCCCGTAGTGAAATCGTTGCTCTGCACTCCGTTGAGCCAGCAGTCGTGCCGACGATTGAGTGTACAGTCGTACGTCGCGGCGATGTGCCACGCCCGGTCGCCCTCGTGCACCAGCTGCGAGATCTCGTCGCCGTCCTCACTCACCACGTAGTGGACGCTCGCTTGTGAGGCTGGGTTCACGAGCCAGCTCCAGCAGCTCGCGTAGTTGCTCTCGCAGGTGTGAATGATCAAGAGATGCACGCGTCCGGTCGAGTCGCTCGGCCGCGCGTTGAAGTTGGGCGACGGGCGCCACACCGCAGGCCCATAGTCCGGTGCGCCGCCCGAGCCGGGAGGCGGCTGGCACGCGATCGGCGCCGCTGCGGGCGCCTGACCGAGCGGCGGCGACGCGCCGCCGAGCGCGCGATCGACCTCGCGCGTATACGCCGCGCGGCCGTCGGGGCGCTCGATCTCCGAGTAGCGCGCGATCACGTCGGACCATTGCCCGGTCCGCGACCGATCGATCGCCGCTTCATCAGCGAATGCGTCGAGCAGCGCCGCCGCGGCCCGGATGTTGGCCAAGGGATCACGCCGCGCCGCTTCCGGCGTCACCGCCGCGCGCGCGGCTCCTCGCTCGAGCGCGGTCCCGCGCAACGCCATCACGCCGAATGCGGGCGCTCGTCCCGCGAACTCCTCCGCCCCCTGGACCATTTCCCACCGCGTCTCCACCCAGCCGATCGCCTTGAGCAGGGCCGGCGGCACGTGAAACTCGGCTCCAGCCGCCGCAAACGCCGAGTCGAACGGAGTGGCCCGCGCGACCGGCGCTGCCCGCTCGGCCGCGATGCCCGCCACGCGCAGCGAGGGACAGGGCTCGACCGGTGCTTCGCGGCACGCGGCGACGAGAGCGATGACGACCGCTGTGAGCCGCGCCGTCATGGGTGGTGCCGGATATCCACGACCACCCTCCCCCCCCCGCGCCCCCCGCCCGGCGAGTCGAGCACGCGGTACGGTCCTGCCGCCACGACGCCCAGCACCCACTCGACCTGTCCCTCGAAGTCGCATATGAGCTTCATATCCTTGGCCGCCGGCAGGCCCAGCGTGCGCTCCCGCTCCGCGATCGTGGAATTGCCGCGCTCGTCGTGCGCCTGGGCGGGCTCGAAGCGCACCACGAGCTTGCCCGCACCCGCCACGGTCACCGGATCACCGGATCCGCAGCGCCGCACCGGCTTGGTGGTGTACTCGACGTGGTAGCCGGGGACGCTGTCCTCGGCGAACTCAAACACGACTCGGTCGTAGCCTGGGCCCGAGGCAGCCGTTACGCCGCGCAGCACGCGGGGGGGTGTGCCGGGCCGGGAAGCCCGCTGCACCGGGGCCGTCGTGCCCGCGAAGCTCGTGTCTTGCGGGGCGGAAACGCGCGCCGCCGCGGCGGACTGCCGGGGGGTCTCGCGCGGCTCATGTCCGCCGCAGGCGTTGCTGACGAGCGTGACGAGGGCGATGACGCTGGCGACGCGTGGCATCAGCGTCGTTATACCCGCCCCTCGGGACTTCGGAGGGACGGCATGGGGACGGCACCAGGGGTGTGGGGTATAAGAAGATGCGCCCGGACTTCGACTCGAGGAGGTCACATGAGCCGTCGAGTTCGTGCGCTCCCGCCTAGGGCGCTTGGCGCCGCCGCACAGCCGGTCGAGATCGACAGCTATTTCGACAAGGTGCTCAAGTACATCCCGGCGGACATCGTGGCCGCCTGGGTGGCGGTCACCGGCCTCGTCTCGAGTGCACAGGAAATCCCCCGGCAAACGGTGCTGTGGGTCGCGTTCGGAATCGGCCTGCTTCTCACCGCCTGGTGGACGTGGAAGCAAGCCTCGGTGCCGGGGCGCCGGCCGCCCGTCACGCAGGCGCTCATCTCGACGGGGGCGTTCGCCGTGTGGGTGTTCGCGCTGGGCGGGCCGTTCCAACACGTCCCGGGCCGCGAGGTGTACGGGTCGCTTCTGCTCATCCTGTACACGCTCGTCGCAGCCCTGGTCAATCCGCAAGAGGGATGAGAGGCGTCTATGCCACGTTGCATCGTGTTGATCCGCAGCCACGAGCTCCTGCAAGAGGGATGGCGTCAACGCACGTTCGGCCCTGCCGGATCGTTGCTCGATGGCATGGTCAAGGTCGCCGGCGTGAGGTTCGACCAGACTTACCACCCAGTCCACGTGCGGCGCCGCATCGGCGGCGGGGACGACCCACCTTCCGCGAGCGGCTTCAACTACGGCGCCGCCGGACTGGCGGACACCTACGCCGTGCGCGTGGACGCGGACGGCGAGGACTCGATCGAGCGGCTGCGGCGCGACCGCCAGGCCGACATCGTCGGGGTGTTCACCGACCCCGTCGTGTCCCCGTTCCCCAGCGCATACTGTGCCGACCCGCCCGTCGGCGCCACCGCAGATGTGGCCCGGCGGCTCGGCGTCGCGGCGTTGCGGCGGGCCGGGCTCACCGGCCGCGGCGTCCACGTCGCTGTCGTCGACACGGGAATCGACGGCTCACATATTCCCGTGGCCGGCGGTTGGGCGCCGAGACCGGGCTACGCGCCCGGCTCGAGCCCGCCGAACCACGGCACCATGGTGGCATACGACGTCCGCATCGCGGCGCCCGACGCGCAGCTCCTCGACTACGCGCTCCTCACGTCCCGCGCGGGGACCTGGGCCGCGTTCCTCTCGGACGCCATCGCCGCGTTCGCCGATCTCGTGGAGCGGGTGAACGCCACTCCGGGGCGATGGGTGGTCACCAACAGCTGGGGGTTGTTCGACCGTGCCGGCGACGCACCGATCGGCTCGGCGCAGAACTACTCCGCCAATCCCGACCATCCGTTCAATCAGATCACCGGCGCGCTCGTCGCGGCCGGCGCGGACGTGTTCTTCGCGGCGGGGAATTGCGGCGCCGACTGCCCCGACGGGCGGTGCGGCACGGGCGATACCGGCCCGGGAGCCTCGATCCACGGCGCGAACTCCCATCCTGACGTCGTGACCGTGGCCGCGGTCACCGTCACGGACCGGCGCCTCGGCTATTCGTCGCAAGGGCCCGGCGCGCTCTACTCTCGCAAACCCGACCTGGCGGGGTTGAGTCACTTCAAGGGCTCGGGCATCTACCCGGTGGACGGCGGCACATCCGCCGCGAGTCCCGTCGCCGCCGGCGTTGCGGCTGCCCTGCGCCAGGCCCGCCCCGCCGATCGCCTGGCGCCGGCGCAGCTGAAGGGCCTGCTGCAGCGAACCGCGCGGGACCTGGGGGGCGACGGCTGGGACTACGACCTGGGCTACGGCGTGATCGATGCGGCGGCGGCGGTGAAGGCCCTGCGGTTACAGCCGAAGGCACGACACAGGCAGCCGAAGGCACGACACAGAGCGAAGGCGATCCGCTAGCGGCCCCTCAGGAGGCGGACTCCTGGATCGCGTCGGCGAAGAAGCGCACGCCCGGAATCTGCTCGGCCCGCTGGCGCGCGTCGGGCGACGCTACGCCGCGGACCACGTAGCGACCGAGTTTGGGATCGATCGGGACCGGGCCGTAGTCGGGGTCCACCGCGACGCCAATCCCGTCGAGCAGGGAGCGGATCGTCGTCATGTCGACCCGTTCGCCGGGCCGGTCCACTTGAATGATGTAGCGCGTTGTTGGAGACATTCGCCGAGGAGACAGTAACCGCTCCAACAAAAAAGGGCTAGCCCGGTGTCGCGACGCCGACGTTGTAGACCGGATGTAACTCCCACAGCGCGCGCAACGAGGAGTTGCAGCGGCCGTGTTGGCTCGCCTGCGGCGGCCGGCCCGCTGCCGGCTGCTGCTGATGGAACCCGTCGAAGAAGGCGGCACCGGTGAAGCGGACTCGCACCGGCGAACCAAGATCGCCGCGGGGCCCGAGCCGCGTGGTGTCCACCAGGCTCGCGAGCGCCGCGCGGGCCTTGCTGTAGATGACACCGTAGCGCTCCGCCGGAATCTCCACGATGATGCAGGAGTCGACCCGCGTGGCACGGCCCTCTGTCAGCTCGACGTGCCAGTCGCCGTCGGACTCCTGCAGCCTCAGGCGCCGCACCCAGCCGACCAGCACGAACATGCTGTCCTCTCGGCCCCCGCGCGGGGCGCACATGTCTCTGCTCGTGAGGCTCAAGGGCAACCAGGCCGTCAGGATCGCAGCGATGTCCACGGGCGCGGCCCGGCGCGTTTGCAGCGTGGTGTCGACCTTCTCGCTCCAGCGATAGTGCGGCTCGGCGCACGCCTGTCCCCTCGCAGCCGCCGGGGCGAAGAGCAGGCCACACACCACGACTACGACCCAGCGCGCCACGTCTCCCCTTCCTTCACCTGCACGACTCCTCGAAGAACCTGCCGGTAGGCCGAAGCGTATCCCGAAGTCGAGCAGTCAGCGTCCCGCGGCCCATTCGAGCGAGATTCGGTTCCCCCGATCTCGCCGGGGGCGCCGCCGTAGAAGGTGATGGTGAGGCCGGCTCGCGACACGTTTCTACGTTGCACGCTTTGCATCACGTGAAGCAAACTCCACACGCCGCGCACACGCGTCACGCGAGTGCGCGACAACAACCGTGACCAACCCGCAGCGGCGCGGTACTGCAACGCCCGACCTATCTCCCGACGCGCCAACACGCTGCTGGATGCACATAGAATGGCACCGCGTTTGCTTTGGGGGCACGCAACCAACGTGTCACGAATCTAGGCGGAGGAGGCCGGAACTCATATGAAGCCGAGACCCACCATCTGCGCCATCCTGCCGGGCCTCGTTGCGGTCGCCCTGCTCGTCGCGGCCTGCCAGGACTCGTCGCGACCGTTTGCGCCGCCGCACAAGCCCAGCTTCTGGGCCGGAGGCGAGCAGCAATGCCCCATCGGGAAGTTCACCGGGGGCGGGCGCATCGATCCAACGCCCACGAACACCATGTACGGGAAGGTCACGTTCGGATTCAACATCTTCCTGGACCAGCACTGCAACGTGCTGAAGGGACAGCTTGAAGTGGTGCATCATCCGTCTCAGACGAAGTTTCACAGCGTGTCGTTCAGCAGTGCCTCCGAAGAGGGCACCTGTGTCACGTTCTTCGGCACGGTGCGCGCGAAGCACGCGAACGGCGATTGGCACGAGCACTCGTTCGGTGTACGTGCGTG
>Ga0137382_10000207_pt1 | contig 24684 bp, 16 predicted proteins | sample SagtaG_15_FD_104816 | JGI IMG/M metagenome (GOLD analysis project Ga0137382, IMG submission 104816) | Vadose zone soil microbial communities from Sagehorn Ranch, Mendocino, California, USA - Sage2_R_20_16 metaG | ecosystem: Environmental > Terrestrial > Soil > Vadose zone | place: USA... | reverse complement strand
GGGTACACGTTCGTCGTGGGCAGCACCGTCCTCCGGCCTCAGGTGTACGTAGAAAACGTCCTGGACCACAAGTATCTGCTGAAGGGCGCGTTTTTCAGTGGTGCGTCCCTCGGCCGGCCCCGCAGCGTTCAAGTACGCCTCAACGTGGGGTTGTAACCGCACGCCGTGGAGCCGTCATGAAGCGCTTCGCCACTGTAGCGATCCTGATCGCCGTCGCTGCCGCGTGCAGCGACGGCTCGGGACCCGTGCTCATTTCCTGTCTCGACGGCCGCGGCACCCCGATCGTCCTGGCGAACGTCGGCGACTACGTCACGATCGACCCGGGCACGGATTCGGGGTGTGTGCAGTTCGCGACGAGCGCGTTCCCCGACACCGCCGAGTACGTCTTCGTGCCGCAAGCAGCGGTCGGGACGTTCGGCGTGTCGTCGCCGTTTCAACTGCGGGGCGCCACGACGACCGTGGCCGCCGCCGCGGCGACGGTCGCACTGCCCGGCGGCCGGCTGCCGGGCCAATCGCCCGTGGCTGCGGCCTTCGACGGAGTATTGCGGGGCATCGGCCGGACGCGCGCGTACGGCGTGCCCGTCCCGCCGCCCGCCGCGCAGTCGCCGCGTACCCTCGCCCCGGCCCGCGCGACACCGCCCGTGACCGGGAGTGTGCGGTCGTTCAAGGTCTGCGCCACCTTGACATGCTCGTCGTTCAAGACCGTAGCGGCCAAGGCGCGCGGTGTGAGCCAGCACATCGCCGTTTACATCGACACGCTCGCGCCACAGCCCGGTCTCGACTCGGCCGACGTCGACACCGTCATGCAGGTGTTCGATACGCTGCTCTATCCGCTCGACACGGCGACGTTCGGCGGCGTGTCCGACATCGATACCAACGGCGTCGCGATCGTGCTAATGACGGGCGTCGTCAACAAGCTCGTCACCAAGACGCAGTGCACGTCGTCGGGATACATCGCCGGCTTTTTCTTCCCGGGCGACCTCGACCCGATATTCGCGTCACAGTACAATCATGGCGAGATCTTCTACTCTATCGTGGCGGATCCGGCGGCCACCCTGAGCTGCGCTCATTCGGCCACCTCGGTCAAACGCAGCACGCCGATCACGTTCACGCACGAATTCCAGCACATGATCAACTTCGTGCAGCACGTGGTGGTGCACAGCGGAAACTCCGAGGACGGTTGGCTCGACGAAGGACTCTCCAAGTACGCCGAGGAGCTCGCGGGACGCGCGTATCTCGTCGCCGGCGACAGCGCCAGCTTCAGCGACTACGCCATCGGTGACGTGTACGACGCCTACCAATACCTGCATACCACCGGCACGTCGCCGCTGTTGATCCAGTTCGACAACGGCACGCTCGCCGAGGTCGGGGCCAGCTGGCTCTTCACCCGCTACCTGGTGGACCAATACGGCGACTCGCTGCCGCACAAGCTCGCCTCCAGTGGATCGGTCGGCGCCGCCAACGTCGTCGCCCAGACGGGCCATGCCTTCGACACGACGGTCACACGCTGGGCGCTGGCCAATTGGGTATCGGACTTGACCGGCTTCGCCTTCACCGCGCCGCCGGAGCTCACCTACACCACGTGGCACTTCCGTACGACGTTCGCGTCGCTGCACACGCAGGACGCCACCGACTTTCCCTTGCCCTATCCGCTGGTTCCCACGATCAGCGCGGGCGCCGCCACCAACGTCAGTGGAGTGCTGCGGTCCGGTACGGGCGTCTTCCATCGCGCCTTCCAGGCCCCCGGGGCGCCAGGGTTTGCGCTGTTCTTCGTGCGCAGCGGCACCACGCCGCTGCCTGCCGCGATTGTGCCGCGCCTGAGCGTGATTCGGGTGCGTTAGCAGGGCTCCTTGACACCACGGTAGCCCCACCCTAGCATAACCCCTTCCGGAAAAAGGACTTGTGTCACCGATGTCCAATCGCCGGCAAGAGGCTCTCGACTATCACAGTCAGGGCCGGCCGGGGAAGATCCAGGTCTCCCCCACCAAGCCGTTCAAGAACCAGCGCGATCTCTCCCTGGCGTACACGCCAGGGGTGGCGGAGCCGTGCCTCGAGATCGCGAAGCGGCCGGAGGATGCCTACAAGTACACAGCCCGCGGCAACCTCGTGGCGGTGGTGTCGAACGGCACGGCGGTGCTCGGCCTGGGCAACATCGGCGCCCTGGCGGGGAAGCCGGTGATGGAGGGCAAAGGCATTCTATTCAAGGCCTTCGCCGACATCGACGTGTTCGACCTGGAAGTGGGGTCGGAAGACCCCGAAGACGTGATCCGCTTCTGCCAGCTGCTCGAGCCGACCGTCGGCGGCATCAACCTCGAGGACATCCGCTCTCCCGACTGCTTCTACATCGAGGAGAAGCTGCGGGAGACGCTCTCGATCCCCGTCTTCCACGACGACCAGCACGGCACCGCGATCATCTCGGGCGCGGCGCTGCTCAACGCACTCGAGGTCGGGAAGAAAGACATCGGCAAGATCAAGGTCGTGTTCGCGGGCGCGGGCGCTGCGGCGATCGCCACCGCGGAGCATTACGTGCGGCTGGGCGTGGCGCGGGAGCACATCGTGATGTGCGACAACCACGGCGTCATTCACAGCGAGCGCGACGACCTGGACCGCTACAAGCAGCGGTTCGCGCAGAAGCTCAAGATTCGCACGCTGGCCGAGGCGCTGCGGGACGCCGATGTGTTCGTCGGCCTGTCGGTCGCGGGCATCGTGACCGGCGACATGCTCGCCGGGATGGCCAAGCGGCCGATCGTGTTCGCGTTGGCGAATCCCACGCCGAGATCATGCCGGACGAGGTGCGCAAGGCTCGCCCCGACGCCATCGTCGCGACGGGCCGCTCCGACTTTCCTAACCAGGTGAACAACGTCCTGGGCTTCCCGTTCATCTTCCGCGGCGCGCTCGACGCGCGCGCCAAGAAGATCAACGAGGAAATGGAGATGGCGGCGACCCGGGCGCTGGCCGCGCTCGCCAAGGAAGAGGTCCCCGACTCGGTGATGCGGGCCTACGGCCTCGAGCGCCTGCGCTTCGGTCCGGAGTACCTGATCCCCAAGCCGTTCGACCCGCGCGTGCTGCTGTGGGTGGCGCCCGCCGTCGCGTGGGCGGCCGTCGGCTCGGGGGTCGCCGGGGTCGTGATCGACGCCGAGGAATACCGCGCCACGCTCGACGCCCGCCTGGGACGCGCGCGCGAGGTGATGCGCGGGCTGTCCACGCGCGCACAGGAAGACGCCCAGCGCATCGCGTTCCCGGAGGGCGAGGATCCGCGCGTGATCCGGGCTGCCCGGATTCTCGCCGACGACGGCGCGGCGCACCCCATCCTGCTGGGGGACCCGGACGTGATTCGCCGCCAGGCCGACGACGCGGCCGTGACACTCGAGGACGTCGAGCTCCTGAATCACCGCCAGGCGCCGGGCCGCGAGGAATTCGCGCAGGCCCTGTGGACCGCGCGACAGCGCCGCGGCATCACGCTGCGCGAAGCGCGGGCGCGCGTGCTCGACCCGATGTATTACGCGCTGCTGATGCTCAAGACGGGGCGGGTGGACGCGGTCGTGGGAGGCGTCGAAACGTACTATGCCGACGCGATCCGGCCGGCGCTCGAGGTGATCGGCGCCGCTCCCGAACGCCGCCACGTCTCGGGCATCTACATGCTGGTCTTCCAGCAGCAGACGTACTTCTTCGCCGACTGCACCGTGAACATCGACCCCGACGCCGAGACGCTCGCCGAAATCGCCTCGGCCACGGCGGAGTTCGTGTGGCGACTGGGCATCGAGCCGCGGGTGGCGCTCTTGTCCTTCTCCAACTTCGGCTCCGTGAAGCATCCCACGGTCGACAAGGTGCGGCGGGCGGTCGAGCTGCTGCACGAACGCGAGCCGGCGCTGCAGGCGGACGGTGAGATGCAGGCGGACACGGCGGTGGTGGAGCAGATTCTGACCGGCCGCTACCCGTTCGCGCGGCTGCGCGGCGCGGCTAACGTGTTGATCTGTCCCAACCTGGACGCGGCCAACATCGCCTACAAGCTGTTGGATCGGCTCGGCGGCGCCCAGGCAATCGGCCCGATTCTCGTGGGCATGGCCCAGCCGGTCCATTTGTTGCAACGCGGGCCCGATGTGAACGAAATCGTCAACATGGCGATCATCGCCGCCGTGGACGCCCAGGAGCACGGGCGCCCCGCGCGACCGTCCCGTTAGGCCGGAGCGACGCATGGCCGCACCCGTCACCCGACCCTCCGGTGCCGCGCGCCGCTCCGGCGCCGCCGGCCTCGACACCGCGGGGCTGGCACCGCAGCGCGAGGTGCACTGGAACCTCACGCCGGCCGAGCTTTACGAGCACGCCGTGCGGCGGCGCGAGGGCGTGATCGCCGCCGCAGGCCCCTTCTGCGCCGTCACCACCCCGCACACCGGCCGCAGCCCCGGCGACAAGTTCGTGGTGCGCGAGGCCTCGTCCGAGGCGCGCATCTGGTGGGGCAAGGTCAATCAGCCGCTCGCGCCGGAGCACTACGAGCATCTCGAGCGCGACGTCCTGGCGCATCTCAACGCGCAGGAGCTGTTCGTGCGCGACCTGCACGCCGGAGCGGACCCGGCGTACCGCCTCCCGGTGCGCTTCGTCACTCCCAACGCGTGGCAGTCGCTGTTCGTCTCCAACATGTTCCTGCGGCCCGGCGTGTCGGACCTGGCGAGTTTCGTCCCCGGCTTCCTGGTGCTGCACGCGCCGGAGATGCAGGCCGATCCCACGATCCACGGGACCAAGAGCGGCACGTTCATCGTACTGAACTTCGCCCGCAGGACGATCCTTATCGGCGGCACGCGCTACGCCGGCGAGCTGAAGAAGGCGATTTTCACGATTCTCAATTACCTGCTCCCCGGCCAGGGCGTGTTGCCGATGCACTGCTCGGCGAACCTGGGCGAGGGTGGCGACGTGGCGCTGTTCTTCGGCCTCTCCGGCACGGGCAAGACGACGCTCTCAGCCGATCCCGAGCGCGGCCTCATCGGCGACGACGAGCACGGCTGGTCCGATCAAGGGGTGTTCAACTTCGAGGGCGGCTGCTACGCCAAAGTGATCCGGCTGTCGCGCGAGGGTGAGCCCGAGATCTACGAGACCACGCGCATGTTCGGCACGGTGCTCGAGAACGTGGTGGTCGACCCGGACTCGCGCGCCATCGATCTCGATTCCGCCGAGCTCACCGAGAACACGCGCGCCTGCTATCCCATTCACTTCATCCCCAACCATGTGCCCGGCGGCATGGGCGGGCACCCCTCGCACATCGTCTTCCTCACGTGCGACGCCTACGGCGTGATGCCGCCGGTGGCGCGGCTCACTCCGGCGCAGGCGATGTACCACTTTCTCTCGGGCTACACGGCGAAGGTCGCCGGCACCGAGCGCGGCGTCACCGAACCGCAGACCACGTTCTCGGCCTGCTTCGGCGCGCCGTTCCTGCCGCTGCACCCCAACGCGTACGCCGAGCTGCTGGGCGCGCGGATCGCGCGGCACGGCGTGCAATGCTGGCTCGTCAATACCGGCTGGACCGGCGGCCCGTATGGAACGGGCCAGCGCATGCGCCTGCCGCTCACGCGCGCGATGATCCGCGCGGCGCTCGCGGGCAAGCTCGACCGCGTGGCGACCGTCACCGAGCCGGTGTTCGGCCTCGCGGTGCCGCAGCACGTGCCCGGCGTGCCCGACGACGTCCTCTTGCCGCGCGCCACGTGGCGCGACGCCGCGGCCTACGACGCCCAGGCGAAGAAGCTGTCCGAGATGTTCCGCAAGAATTTCGCGCAGTTCACGGACACAGCGCACGCCGCGGTGGCGGAGGCCGGCCCGGTCCTTTGAGCTCGCTCGAAGTCGTCCGCGACCTCCTGTGGAACAACATCCGGGTGGAGCGCGACGCGTTGGCGCTGGTCGATACGCCCGCCGTGCAGCGTCTCCGGTACGTGCGCCAACTGGGCCACGCGTTCCTCGTCTATCCCGGCGCCACCCACACGCGCTTCGAGCACGCGCTCGGCGCCTACCACCTGGCGCGACGGGCGCTGGCGCAGCTGGAAGAATCGGGTGTCGCCGCCGCCGTGGACGCCGGCGCGCGGCGCCGCCTGCCCCTCGCTGCCCTGCTGCACGACATCGGCCATTACCCGTTCTCGCACGCCCTCGAGGAAGCGGGTCTGCCGGGCCACGAGACGCTGGCCGAGCGCCACTTGGGCCGGGGCGCGCTCGCGGAGGCGCTGGACCGGATCGGCGTGCCGGCGCAGGACCTGCTGGAATTGATCCAGGGCTCGAGTGCGGCGCCGCTCGGCGGGCTCATCGCGGGATCGCTCGACGTCGACAAGCTCGACTACCTGTCGCGCGACGCGGCGATGTGCGGCGTGCCGTACGGCGTGATCGACGTGGACCGGCTGCTGGCGTCGCTCACCGTCGCGACCGGGCCGGCGGGAAAACCGGCGCTGGCGTTGCACGAGAAGGGATTGGCGGCGTGGGAGTCGCTGCTGTTCGCCAAGTACCAGATGTACCGCAACGTCTACTGGCACCACGCGGTCCGTAGCGCCACGGCGATGTTCAAACGGCTGGTGCGGGGCGCCATTGCCGCGGGAGTGCTGACGCCCGCCGCCGTCGCCGACGAAACCGACGACGGTCTCATCCGCGGCCTCTTGGAGCGCGACACTACCGGTCTCGCCCTCGCCTTGCGCGACCGCCGTCTCGCCAAGCGCGCGCTCGACGTCCCTGCTGCCGAGCTGCCGGCGGGCACCGCCAACTGGCCGTCGGCCGATCCCGATCTGTGCGAGCGCGTGGAAGACCGGCTCGCCCGCGAAGTGGGGCTCGCGCCGGGCGAGCTGTTCCTCGACTTCCCCGCCAAGGCCAACATGCTGGAGCTGGACTTGCCGTTGGTGCGGCGGGACGGCCAAGTGACGCAGATCGCCGGCGCCCAGGCAGCCCTCGGCCTGCCCCGCGTCGCCGCGGAGCTGTACCGCTCGGCGCGGCATCTGCGGGTGTTCGTGTTGCGGCCGGCGACTCTGCCGGTCAAGCGGGTGATCGAGCTGGTGACGTGGCCGCGCGATGAAGTCGCCGCGCGCGTCGGCGGAGAGCGGAGCCTGCTTAGCGCTTGATCGGTTGCGTCGCCGTCGTGTGCTCGGGCGGCGGCGCGTCTACGGAATCGACCCGGACCAGAATGGCCGTGATGTTGTCCAACCCGCCGTGGCGGTTCGCTTCCTCGATCAGACGGTCCACTTGCTGCTGCGGCATCTCCCCGGGGGCCAGCGATTCCGCCAGCTGGTGGTCTTCCAGCATCCCCGTCAGCCCGTCCGACGCCAGCAGGAAGAGGTCGCCCGGCTTCACGGTCCCGACATAAATGTCGGGGATGACGTCGCTGTTGGCGCCGACGCAGCGTGTGATCACGTTGCTGTAGGGGTGGGTGCGCGCCTGCTCGGGGGTGAGGTAGCCGGCGTCCACCTGCTCCTGAACGTAGGAGTGATCCTTGGTGACCTGGGTGAGCCGGGCATCGCGCTGCAAGTAAGCGCGGCTGTCCCCGACCTGGCCGATGAGAAACCGCGTCTCGAACAAAACCAGCGCGGTGACCGTGGTGCCCATGCCGCGCTTGTCGTGCTCGGTGAGCGTGCGCTGGAAGATCGCCGCGTTGGCCGAGCGGATGGCGTTGCGCATGCGGTCGGCGACTTGCTCGTCATTGAGGCCGCGCAGCGAGTCCAGCTCCCGCGCGATCAACCGCACCGCCATCTCGCTCGCCACCTCACCCGCCGCGTGGCCGCCCATGCCGTCGGCCACGAGGAAGATCCCCCGCTCGGGGATCATGAGGTAGCTATCCTCGTTCCCCGACCGGATGATGCCGACGTCGGTCCGGCCTGCGCAGGTGATGTGCACGATCGCTACGTCAGAATCCAATACGCCACCGCCACGAAACCAAGCAGGAACACCGCCGCGCTCGCGCCACATCCCTTCCCCTTCTTTTCCGCGACCGGTGGCGGCACAGGCCGTTTCGGCGTTGCCTTGGCAGGCGGGGCGGCCTTGGGTGCAGGTGCCGACGGCGCCGGTGGGGGGGCCGGAGCCTTGAACGCTTCGATCATTTTGGTGCCGCCGCCCTTGGCGACGCCCATCGCATCGTCGGTCGGCTCGAACACGAGCTGCACGTCGCCGAAGCGCACCATGGCTCCCGGCGCCAGCGGCGCATCGCCCTGCACGCGTTCGCCGTCCACGAACGTCCCGTTGGTGGATTCGACGTCGGTCAGGATCCACACGCCCTCGCGGCGCTGCAGCTTGGCATGGGACGTGGAGACGGATTCGTCCGGCAGCACGACGTCGTTGTAGTCGGCCCGGCCGATGTTGATCACCGGCGTGCGCAGCTGGATGCGTTGCCCCTTGAGCGTGCCGGAGCGCACCAGCATGTTCGCCAGCGGTCCCGCCTGGCTGGCCCGGCCCGCCGGGGGCGGAGCCGCCGGCATGCCGAACGAGGTGTTCTTGAGCCGCTCGCCGGAGCTGCCCGTTGCGGGCGCCGGACTGGACGGGGGCGCGGCTGGCGGCTGGCTAACAGCCGGCCCCGGCGGAGGGGGGCTTGGAGCGGCGGGCGCGACGTCGGCGTAAAATCGGAAGCTGTCTTCGCCCAACTTGATGACGTCGCCGCGGGCCAGCACGCGCTGACCCTGAACCCGCTCGTCGTTCACCCACGTCCCGTTGGTGCTCGAATCGACGATGGCGTAACCCTTCGGCGTCACCATGATCTCGGCGTGCCGGCGCGATATGTCCTTCCCGGTGACGACCACGTCGCACGTCGCTTCGCGCCCGAACACCAGGGACGCTCCGGCCACGGCATACTCGCGGCCGTCGGTCAAGCTCACCACCCGACCGCCGGTATTCCCGGTCTTGCCCGCTTTGGCCTTCGCGGCCTGCGCCAGCATCTGCGGAAGGTTGACCGCCTCGACGTATTGGGTGCTGCCGGAGCGGCGCTCGTCCACGAACGTCAACTCGTTGGGGCCGACCTGCACCTTGTCGCCGTGCAGCAGCGGCGTCGGCTCGGCGCCGAGGCGCACGCCGTTGATGAGGACTTCGGCTTCGGGGACGGCCTTCCGGATCACGACCTGGCCGTCGGGCGTGCCCTCGAACAGCGCATGTTTGGGAAGGACGTCGGCGCCGCCGACTTGTATGGCGCAGCCGGCGTCGCTCCCCAGAGCGACGGTGCCGGGCGGGATGGTGAACTTTTTGCCGCCGAGTTCAAGCAACGACATCGGGAGCACTCCTCGCGGGAAAATCCGAGCCGGAAACTACTCCCGGTCACGTAACCACGCAACCGACCGGGGGTTACGTGCTCTCCACTTCCTCCTCCATACCGATCAGTCCGCTGCGCAACCAGCGCCAGAACAACACCGACCCGAAGATCACCGTCGCGTAGCTGTTGATGAACCGCCAGATGAGCGTGTAGCTCGGGACCAGCGGACGCGGCACGTAGAGCGACATCACCGCCGCCGACAACAGCTCGGCGAGCCCCGACGCCCCGGTCGTCGGCGCGAAGTACAGCAGGAACGGGATGAAGGTCTGCAGCAGCAGAATGTCGACGAAATTCGCCTCAATTCCCAGGCAGCGCAGCGCGATATAGCCGGCCAACAGCTTGTTGGCGTGCGACGGCCCCGAGAGCACGATCGCCCAGATGAGGGCCAGGAAGCCGCGCGGAGACGAGAACGCCACCATGCATTCGTGGGCCCGGTCGATCCCGGCGCGTAGACCGGCGATGCGCCCGGCGATGCGCTGGTTGCGGCGCTCGAGGCGCGTGGCCAGCCGGTGCACCAGGTCGCGCAGCAGTCGCGGGAACACCATCGCGAACGCCATCAACACGCCCAACAGCGCGAAGATGCCGAGGCTCGTCTTGAAGAGCCCGTACAGGGTGATGCCCAGCGGCAGGCCGAACTTCTCGAGCGCGTGCCCCGCGCCGAAGGCGATGGCGACCGGACCGGCGATCGCGAAGAAGGCGACCGTGGCGACGAACGTCATGAAGGTGGACGTCATCGCCTCGGGCAGACTGACCCCGGCGCGCCGCATGGTCCACATCATCATCGGTCCGGCGCCGGTCTGGAACGGCGTCAGATACGCGCCCCAGGCACTCATGCCGCCGGACACGATCATGTCACGCCAGCGCACGCCGGGGTGGACGTGGCGAGCCACCACCCACAGCCGCGTGCCGCCGCCCAGCCAGTCCATGGACGCGAGCCCCAGGCCGACGACGAACCAGCCCCAGTGCAGGCCCACCAGGGCGGACACGAATGCCTGGAAGTTGTCGCCGTAAAACAGCAGGCCGACCACGCCGGCGAGCGAGATGAGAGCGAACAGCTCCAGACCACGGCGGAGCAGGCGGGGGGTAAGGGCGAGCGGCATGCCGGGGCCAAACTAAGGGACAATCGGTTAAGTTTCCAGGTTATGCGCGCCGTACCTGACCGCATCGTTCTTCGCAATGCACGCCAGCACAACCTGAAGGGGATCACGGTCGAGTTCCCGCGCCGGGCGCTCACCGTGATCACGGGTCCGTCCGGGTCGGGGAAGAGCTCCCTGGCGTTCGACACGCTGTACGCCGAGGGCCAGCGGCGCTACGTCGAGTCGCTTTCGACCTATGCCAAGCAGTTCCTCGAGCGCATGCCCAAGCCGCTGCTGGACGCCCTCGAGGGCATCTCGCCGGCCGTGGCGATCGAGCAGAAGAACCCCACCACGTCGAGCCGTTCCACCGTCGGGACGGCGACCGAGATCTACGACTATTTGCGCCTGCTCTGGGCGCGATGCGGCACGACCTTTTGCCGCAATTGCGGCGCGATCGTCAAGAGCGACACGGTGCAGGCGGTGGTGGATGCGCTCATTGCGGAAGTCGGAACGCGGAACGCGGAACAGGTGGCCGAACCCAGTTCCGCGTTCCACGTTCCGCGTTCCGAGATTACCATCGGTTTCCCCCTCCCCGCCTCCGCCCACCGTCCCGACGTCGACGCAGCGGCGCAGCTGCGGGCCGCGGGGTTCGTGCGCGCGGAGGTCGACGGCACCGCGTTGCGGCTCGACGAGGCGGACGCCCACGCCCGCGTCCGCGACGGCACCGACGTGGTGGTTCTGGTGGATCGTCTCGCCGCTACGGACGGAGCGCGGGGGCGCCTGGCGGATGCGGTCGCCACGGCCTTCAACGAGGGTGAGGGCGTGGCGGTCGCCTCGAGCAACGGCTCGCGGCGACGCTTCTCCGAACATCCCACCTGCTCGAACTGCGGTACGCCCGCCCCGACCCCGACACCGGCGCTCTTTTCCTTTAATAACCCGCGCGGCGCCTGCCCCGGCTGTAATGGCTTCGGCGCCGTGCTGGAGTACGACGAATCACTGATCGTGCCGGACCGGCGCCGGTCGCTCGCCGACGGCGCGCTCGACCCGTGGACCAAGCCGCGCTACGAGGGCCGCCGCCGGCTGTTGCGCGAAACCGCCCGCTCGAAGGGGATCGCGGTGGACGCGCCCTGGCGCGACCTCACGGCAAAGCAGCGCGACTTCCTGCTGCACGGCGTCGCCGGACGCTACATCGGCATGTTTCCGTTTCTCGAACGCCTCGAGGAGAAGCGCTACAAGCAATACATCCGCGTATTCCTGCGGCAGTATCAGCTCGCCAAGCGCTGCCCGGCGTGCGGCGGTGCCCGCCTCAAACCCGAAGCGCTGGCGGTGAAAGTGGCGGGCGAGACGATCGCCGCTGCCGCGGCCCGCACCGCGACGGACCTTGCGGCCTGGCTCGCCGGGCTGGCGTTGCCCCCCTTCGAGCAGCAGGTGGCCGAGCACATCCTGCGCGAGCTCGCGGCGCGCGTCGGCTTCGTCAACGACGTGGGCCTGGGCTACCTCACACTCGACCGTTTGACGCGCACGCTGTCGGGCGGCGAAGCACAGCGCATCGCTCTCTCCAACGCACTCGGCTCGCGTCTGGTCGACACGCTGTATGTGCTGGACGAACCGTCGATCGGACTGCACCCGCACGACATCGACCGGCTGCTCGCCCTGCTGCGCCGCCTCGCGACGGCGGGCAATACGGTCGTCGTGGTGGAGCACGACCCCGCCGCGATGGCCGTGGCCGACTGGATGGTGGAGCTCGGTCCGGGCAGCGGCGAGGCCGGCGGGCAGCTCGTCTATCAGGGACCGGCCGCGGGCGTGCGCGCCGCGAACACGCTCACCGGTCAGTACCTGTCCGGCGAAAAACGGATCGGTGTGCCGTCCGCCCGCCGCCCGCCGGGCGGTTGGCTCAAGATCCGGGGCGCGCGGCTGCACAACCTGCAGGGTGTGGACGTGGATCTGCCGCTGCGCGTCCTGACCGTCGTCACGGGGGTGTCGGGCTCGGGCAAGTCGACGCTGGTGCACGACGTGTTGTACCGCCAGCTCGAGTCGAAGTTGAAAGGCGGCCACAGCGCCAAGGAGCACCTCGGCGAGGCCGTGGGCGACGTGGCGGAGCTGCGCGGATGGGAGCGGCTGGGCGACGTCGTGCTGATCGACCAGCAACCCATCGGCCGCACGCCGCGCTCCAATCCCATCACGTACGTCAAGGCGTTCGACGAGCTGCGGGAGCTGTTCGCCGCAGAGCCCCTGGCGCGCGCGCGCGGCTGGTCGCCCAGCACGTTCTCCTTCAACGTCCCGGGCGGCCGCTGCGAGACGTGCGAAGGCGCGGGCTACGTCCTGGTCGAGATGGTGTTCCTCGCGAACGTCTTCGTGCCCTGCGAGATCTGCGGCGGCACGCGGTTCAAGCGCGAGGTCCTGGACGTGAAGGTCCAAGGCGCGTCGATTCACGACGTGCTCAACTGGACCGTCGACCAGGCGCTGCAGCGCTTCCACCGCCAACCGCGGCTGGCGCGTGCGTTATGGCACCTGCAGCAGGTGGGCCTCGGCTACCTGCGCCTGGGCCAGCCCGCCACCACGCTGTCGGGCGGCGAGGCGCAACGCCTGAAGATCGCGCGCGAGCTCGCGCAGGCGAGCGGCTCGCGCCACGGCACACACAAGCTGTACATCCTGGATGAGCCGACCACCGGCCTGCACCTCGACGACGTGCGCACGCTGTGCAAGGTCCTCGACCGCCTGGTGGACGCGGGGCACTCGGTGCTCATCATCGAGCATCACCTCGACGTCATCAAACGCGCCGACTGGATCGTGGACCTGGGGCCGGGCGCGGGGGCCGAGGGCGGTCGCGTCGTCGCCGCGGGCACACCGGAGGACCTGGCGCGCACGCCCGCGTCCGTCACGGGCCGCTACCTGCAGGATCTCGCGTGACGCGGCGCCGTGCCGATGTCTTGCTCGTCGCCGCCACGCTCTTGTGGGGCTCGAGCTTCGTGGTCGTGAAGGGAGCGCTCGCGCACAGCAGCCCGCTCGCGTTCCTGGCGCTGCGCTTCGGCATCGCGGCCCTGCTGCTGGCGCCCTTCGTGCGGTGGCGCCCGCTCCCCGACGCTCGCGAGCTCGCCGCCGGCGTGCTGCTGGGAACGCTGCTCGCCACGGGCTTCGCGGCCAACACGGTCGGGCTCGTGTACACCACGCCGTCGCGCTCGGCATTCATCGTCGCCAGCTCGTCGGTGCTCGCCCCGCTGGTCGCGTTCCTGGTCGTGCGCGAGCGCCCACGCTGGACCGCACTGGCGGCGCTCGCCGTCGCCACGGTCGGGATGTACTTCCTCACCGATCCCAGCGCCGGCGGCCTGAACCGCGGCGATCTTTGGACGCTGGTGACGGCCGTCGCGTTCGGCGGGCAGATCGTAGCGGTGGCCGAGTTGGGGCGTCGCTTCGACGTCGGTCGCCTCGTGTGGATGCAGACGGCCATCACCGCCGCCGTGGCAGCGATCCTGGCGGGGACGGCCGAGCAGGTCCGGGTGGACTGGGCGCCAGCGTTTCTCGGCGCCGTCGCCTACTGCGGCGTGGTCGCCACCGCCGTCGCCCTGTGGTGGCAGATGCGGGCGCAGCGGGAGATGTCGTCCACACGCGCGGCATTGCTGTTCTGCTGCGAGCCCGTGTTCGCCGCGGCCGCGTCGTGGCTGGTGTGGGGCGAGCGGCTGTCGGGCGCGCAATGGCTCGGCGGCGCCCTGATCCTCGGCGGAATGATCCTCGCGGACCTGCCGCAGCGCCCGGCGGCGGCGCCGCCTTGCTGAGCGGTGCGCGGGGGTGGAACATATGACCATGCGCGCCGCCCCGAGGCCTGACGCCCCACCAGGGCCGTTGCCGCCCCAGTTCGAACACTGGTGGAACAGCTTGTTCGAGCACGTTCCCGAATTCATCTACGTCATTAGTCCGGACGGCCATCTCCTCTACTTCAACCGCACACTGCCCACCGAGACCCCCGAGCGCGTGCTGGGGACCTCGTTGTACGACTGGCTGCCCGCACCGGTGGCCGAGGCAATGCGGCAAGGCGTGGCCGACGTGATTCGCACGCGTCAGCCCGGGCTCGTCGAGCAACCGACGTCGGCGCTCATGGGCGGGCGGTGGTTCGCCCGGCGCATCGCGCCGGTGATCGAGGGCGATGTCGTGGTGGCGCTGATCGTCATCGCCACCGACGTCACCGACAAGCGCAAAGCGGAAGAGGCGCTGCGTGAAGCCCGCGATGAAATGGAAGCGCGCGTGCGGCGCCGCACGGCCGAGCTGGAGCGCGTGATCACCGAGCTGCGCCACAGCGAGCTGCGACTCTCCGAAGCGCAGCAGCTCGCCCATACCGGCAGCTGGGAGTGGGACCCGGACGACGAACAGCTCGTGTGGTCGGATGAGATGTACCGCATCGCCGGGCTGGTGCCCGGCACCACAACTCCCACCATCGCTCTGTTTCTCTCGCTGGTGCACCCCGACGACCGCGACCGCACCGAGGAGGCCGTGGCCACGCTGCGACGGGACGGCGGGCCCATCGACCTCGAGTTCCGCATCGTGCGCCCAAATGGCGGCGTGCGGCTCATTCACTCGCACGGTGCCCTCGTGCGGCTGCGCGGCAGAACCGGCCGGCGCGTGCTCGGCGTCGCTCAAGACGTCACCGAGATTCGCGAGGCCGACCAGGCCCTGCGCCGGGAGAAGGCGTTCGTGGAAGTCCTGGAGGCCGTCGCCGTGGCGGCCAACCAGGCCCGCGTGGTCGACGACGCGCTGCGCGCCGGCCTGGAGCAGGTCTGCGCCCTGACCAGATGGCCGGTGGGCCACGCACTGCTCGTGCAGCGCGACGGCCGCCTGTTGTCGAGCGGCGTGTGGGAGCTCCACGATCCGGAGCGGTTCGCCGAGCTGCGCCGTGTGTCCGAAGCCCTGAGCTTGAGCGACACGGCGGGCGCGGCCGCGCTGGTCCTCGAGCGCGCCACGCCCGTCTGGCTGCGCGAGCTGCCGCTCAACATCGACTTTCGCCGCGCCGCCGCCGCCCAGGAAGCCGGCTTGCGCGCTGCGGTGGCCTTCCCCGTCTGGGTCGGGCGCGAGATCGCGGCGGTGCTCGAGTTCTTCGCGACCGAGGACGCCGTGCCCGACCCCGCCCTGCTGCACGTGATGACGCACCTCGGCACGCAGCTGGGCCGCGTGCTCGAGCGCCAGCGCGCCGAGGAGCGGTTGGCCAACTCGGAAGCGCAGCTGCGCGAGCTGGCCGCACGTCTCGTCTCGGTGCGCGAAGAGGAGCGCAAGCACATGGCCCGCGAGCTGCACGACGAGCTGGGCCAGTCGCTCACCGCGCTGAAGATCGATCTCCGCACGCTGCAGCGGCGCCTGCCCAACCCCGCGGACCTGCCGGCGCGGCTCGACGCGATGCTCGGTCTGGTCGACGGGACGATCGCGGCCACGCAGCGCCTCGCGACCGAGCTGCGGCCGGGCATTCTCGACGACCTGGGGCTCGTTCCCGCGATCCAATGGCAAGTGGAAGAGTTCGGCCGGCGCACCGGCGTCCCGGCCACCCTGCGCATCGACGGGGCGCCCGTGCCGCTGGACGACCGCATCGCGACCGCGGCGTTCCGCGTGCTGCAGGAGTCGCTCACCAACATCGCGCGGCATGCGCGTGCCAGCACGGTGACAGTCACACTGCAGCTCGACGCCGGAGGGCTGGCCCTCGCCGTGCACGACGACGGCGTCGGCATCGCGGCCGCGCGCCGCGACGATCCCCACGCGCTCGGCCTGCTCGGCATGCGCGAGCGCGCCATGCGCTGGGGCGGCCAGTTCACGATCGAGCCGCGCGACGGCGGCGGCACCACCGTCCGCCTGCGCGTGCCGCTGACGCCGGCGCCCGAATGATTCGCATCGTCATCGCCGACGATCACCCGATCGTGCGCGCGGGCTTCCGGCAGCTCGTGGCGGAGGACCCGCAGCTGCGCGTGGTCGCCGAAGCGGGCGACACCGCCGAGCTACTGAGCGTGCTCGCCGCCCACGAAGCCGACGTCGTGCTGCTCGATATCAGCATGCCGGGCATCGCCTTCCTCGAGCTGGTCCAGCGCATCCGCACGACCCGGCCGCGCGCGCGTATCCTCGTCGTGAGCATGCACCCCGAGGACCAGGTGGCCGTCCGGGCCATCGAAGCGGGCGCGGACGGCTACGTGATGAAGACGCAATCGGCCGACGAGCTCGTCGGCGCGATTCGCAAAGTGCACGCCGGCGGTAAGCACGTCGGCCCGGCGCTGGCCGAGCGGCTCGCCGCGGAGCTGGCCGCCCGCCGCGACGGCCGCGCGCGCCGCGACCTGTCCGCCCGGGAGCGCGAGATTTTGATGTTGCTCGGGAGCGGCAAGAGTCTCAAAGAGATCGGCGCGCGCCTCACGCTGAGCCCCAAGACGGTGAGCACCTACCGCAGCCGGATCCTGACGAAGCTGGCGCTCAAGACCAACGCCGACCTCGTCCGGTACGTGATCGAGCAGGGCCTGACCGCCTAGAGTCCTGGCGTCAGGAAAATCCCACACGATGGTCAGGCCCCGGCTTCTGGCCCGGGGTGTCCTCAGACGCCACCCTAGTGCACCTGGGGGTGGTGCCGTGCTCACGGTCTTACTGGTGGACGATTCGCCGCTGCTGCTGTCGCGCGTCGCCGAAGCGTTGGCGGACGTGCCCGACGTGTGCGTGGTGGGCGAAGCGACGACGCTGGCGCAATCCCTCCAGCTCATTTCGGCGCTGCATCCCGACGTGGTGGTCGCGGATCTCCACCTGCCCGACGGCGACGGGCGCCAGGTTCTGGCCGCCGCCAAGCGCGAGCTGCCGTCGAGCCACGTGCTCATCCTCACCAACTACACCTATCCGCCGCTGCGCCAGAGCTGTCTCGCGCTCGGCGCCGACGCGTTCGTCGACAAGTCGAGCGAGTTCGAGCAGGTCTCAGCCATCGTCGGCAGCTGGAGTCACGCCGCATGAGCCGCTTGCAAGTCCTTCATTTAGAGGACAGCGAGCCGGACGGCGAGCTGGTCGCGCGCCGGCTCACGACCGAGGGAGTCGCGGCGCAGATCGTGCGCGTCGCCACGCTGCCGGCGTTCCGCAGCGCGTTGGCGGCCGGCGGTTTCGATCTCATCATCTCGGATTACTCGCTGCCGGGCGCGGACGGCCTGCAGGCGCTGGCCGTGGCGATCGAGCTGGCTCCGCACATTCCCTTCCTTATGGTCACCGGCACGATCGGTGAAGAGAAGGCCGCCGCCGCGCTCAAAGCCGGCGCCACGGACTTCATTCTGAAGGATCGCCTCGAGCGCCTGGCGCCGGCGGCGCGGCGCGCGCTGGCGGAGGTGGCCGAGCGCCGCCAACGGCAGCTGGCCGAGGAAGCCCTGCGCCAGAACGAGGCGCAGCTGCGCGCGGTGTTCGACGGCGCGCCGATCGGCATGACCATTCTCACGGCCGATCTGGGCTTCGCGCGGGTCAACGCCGCGCTGTGCCGGCTGCTCGGCTACACCGTCCTCGAGCTGCACGAGCGCACGCTCGCGGCGGTGGCGCATACAGAGGATCGCAAGGATCTCGGGCAGCGTCTGACACGTCTCTTCGACGACGGCGTGCCGGTCTCCGCCGAGTACCGGCTCCGGACCAAGGCGGACGAGATCGTCACGGTCAAGATCACCACGGCACTGTTGCGGGCTCAGCCGGACGCGCAGGCGGTCGCGATGATCGAGGACGTCTCGGAGCAGAAGCGTCTCGGCTCCCAGCTGCGCCAAGCGCAAAAGATGGAAGCGGTGGGCCAGCTGACGAGCGGCATCGCCCACGACTTCAACAACCTGCTCACGGTCATCCTCGGCTGCGCCGAGCTGCTCAGCGACACGGTGTCCCCCGAAGGACGGGAGGACCTCGACGCCGTGGGCGTGGCCGCCGAGCGGGGCCGCGAGATGATCAAGAAGCTGATGGGATTCAGCCGCCACATGGCGCTGGAGCTCAAGCCGCTCGATCTCGGCGCGCTGCTGGCCGACATGGCCAACACGCTCACGCGCGTGCTCCCGGCGTCCATCAAGGTACGGTTCGCACCCGCGACCGGCTCACAGGTCGTCATCGCCGATGCGGGCGCCGTCGAGCAGATCCTCTTCAACTTGGCGACCAATGCGCGCGACGCGATGCCGGAGGGCGGCACGCTCACGATTGTGACGCGCTATCCGCCCGCCACGCGCGGGGCCTACCTCAGCATGGCCGTGACCGACTCGGGGCACGGCATGGACAGCGCCACCCTCGAGCGCGCCTTCGAGCCGTTCTTCACGACCAAGCCCGCGGGCCGCGGCACCGGGCTGGGAATGGCGATGATCAAGAGCCTGATGGACCAGCAGCACGGCAGCGTCACGGTCGAGAGCAGTCCCGGACGGGGCACGACCGTGGAATGCTTCCTGCCGTTGGCGCCGGCGGGCGCCGCCCGGTCCCCGAGCGGCGAGTGGCGCGCGCCGACCGCCGTCCGCGCCTCCGGGACCATCCTCATCGCCGAGGACGAGGAGCCGCTGCGCCGCGTGGCCAAGCGCGTGCTGGAGCGCGAGGGCTACACCGTCATCGTCGCGACCAACGGGAGCGAGGCGTTGGACCTCATTCGCGCCCGCCCCGTGGACCTCGTCATCTCGGACCTGATGATGCCGAAGATGACGGGGCTCGAGTTCTACCACGCGCTGCGGGGCGACCGCATCAACGTCAAGTTCCTCTTCACGAGCGGCCACGCGCCCGACGACCTGCGCTCCAGTCCGGAGTTCGGCACCATCCTCCACATGATGCCCAAGCCCTGGGACGTCCCGCACCTGCTCGCGAAGGTCCGCGAGTTGCTCGGGGGCTGACGCTTGGCCGGGGGAGGGCGGGTCGGTATATTTCGCCCCCGCTTTCCCGAGTAGCTCAGTTGGTAGAGCAGCCGGCTGTTAACCGGCGGGTCGCAGGTTCGAGTCCTGCCTCGGGAGTTCTCTGGCGTTCTGCGTCCGGCCTGCAACTGCCGGTCCCGGAGGCGTGACGGCGCGGCTCGCGCTCGCTACGCTCGCGTCGAGTCCTGCCTCGGGAGTTTGGTGCGACGTGCTGACCAGTCGCCGATGACGTAGCTTCCCTCAGCCATGCCCAAGCAGCCCCGCAGCCGCACATCGCCACCCGCTCGCGCACGACCCAAGCGCGCGGCGCCCGACCTCGAGCAGACGATGTCCCTGCTCGCGGCGACGCTCGATTCCACGGCCGATGGCATTCTCGTGGTGAACGGCGACGGCCGTGTCACGACGTGCAACCGCACGTTCGCCGAGCTGTGGCGCATCCCGCCCGCCCTGCTCGCCACGCACGATGATGAGCGTCTGATCGACCACGTCGCCGACCAGGTCGCAGACCCCGACGCCTTTCGCCGCAAGGTCCGCGACGTCTACGCCCACCCCGAGGCCGTGACCAAGGACGAGCTGCTGTTCAAGGACGGCCGTGTGTTCGAGCGCTACTCCATGCCGCAACGCCTCGACGGCCGCATCATCGGGCGCGTCTGGAGCTTCCGCGACGTCACCGACCGGCGTCGCGCCGAAGCGCGCCTGGCCGACAGCGAAGCGCGGCTGCGGGCCATCATTCACTCCGAGCCGGAGTGCGTGAAGTTGATGGCCGCCGACGGTACGCTGCTCGAGATGAACCCCGCCGGCCTGGCCATGCTGGAGGCGGACCGCGCCGACCAGGTGGTGGGCCAAAACGCGCTGCCGATCGTCGTCGCAGCCGATCGCGACGCGTTCTCCGAGCTCCTGGCCCGCGTGTTTCGCGGTGAGTCCGGCCTGCTCGAGTTCGGGGTGGTCGGACTGAAGGGCACACCGCGGCGCCTCGAAATGCGCGCGGTGCCGCTGCGCGACCCCGCGGGCACGGTCACCGCCGTACTGGCCGTGACGCGCGACGTCACCGAACGACGCCGCTCGGCCGAGATCCTGCGCCAGAGTGAGGAACGGTTCCGGGCGCTGGTCGAAAACAGCTCCGATTCGATCGCCTTGGTGTCGCGCGACGGACGCATTCTGTTCACCACCGGCGCGGGGCCGCGGTCGCTCGGCGAGGGACCGGACACGGCGGTGGGACGCCACATGTTCGAGCGCGTGCACGCCGAGGATATCCCGCTGCTGCAGAGCACGTTCACGGAGCTGTTGCGCCAGCCGGGCGCCGTCCGGACCGTGGAATGCCGCGCACGCAATCTCGACGGGTCGTGGCGCTGGCTCGAGGCGGTGGCGGTCAACCGCCTCGACGACGCGAGCGTGGGCGCCGTCGTCGTCAACTACCGGGACATCACCCACCGCAAGGAAGCGGAGCAGCGGGTGCGCACGTCCGAGGCCGAGCTGCGCGCGCTGTTCGCGGCGATGACCGACGTGATCCTGGTGCTCGACGCGCAGGGCCGATACATCAAAATCGCGCCGTCGTCGCCCGAGCTGCTCTACCGCCCGGCCCCCGAGCTGCTCGGCCGCACCCTGCACGACGTACTCCCCAAGGCGCGTGCCGATTGGTTTCTCAACGAGGTGCGCACCGCCCTGGCGGAACGCCGCACGCGGCGCGTCGAGTACACCATGCCGATCGGCAACGACGAGGTCTGGTTCGGCGCCGCGATCACACCCATGCTCGCCGATCAGGTCGTCTGGGTGGCGCGCGACATCACGGACCGCAAGCGCTCCGAGCGCCTGCAGGCGGCGACGTACCGCATCTCGGAGGCCGCCAATGCCGCGTCCAATCTGCGCGAGCTGTTGGGCCAGATTCACGACATCGTCGGCGAGCTCATGCCGGCGAAGAACTTCTATGTCGCGCTGGTCGACGAAGAGACGGCGACCCTCAGCTTCCCCTACTTCGTGGACGAGCAGGATCCCGATTTCCCGCCCAAGCCGCTCGGCAAGGGTTTGACCGAGTACGTCTATCGCACCGGCGAGCCGTTGCTCGCGACCCCGGACGTGTACAACGCCCTGGTCCGGCGCGGCGAGGTCGAGCTGATCGGCGCGCCGTCCATCGATTGGGTCGGCGTGCCGCTCAAGTCCGGCGACAAGACCATCGGCGTCGTCGTGGCACAGAGCTACACGGAAGGCGTGCGCTACGGCGAAATCGAGCGCAACATCCTGCAGTTCGTGTCCAGTCAGATCGCGCGCGCCATCGAGCGGCGCCGCGCCGCCGAGCAGCTGGAGCAAAGCGAGGTGAAGTACCGCCAGTTGTTCGAAGCCAATCCCGAAGCCGTGTGGGTCTACGACGGCGAGACGCTCAAGTTCCTGGCCGTGAACGCCGCCGCCGTCGCGCGCTACGGCTACGCCCAGGACGAGTTTGCCGGTCTGACGCAGCGCGACATCCGGGCGCCGGACGAAATCGCGCAGCTCGATCGCGAGGTGGCCCGCAGCCTCCAGGGACCGCATCACATCGGCGGCGTCCGCCACCGCACCCGCGATGGCCGCCTGCTCGATGTCGAGCTGCAGGTGCATCCCATCGAGTTCGGCGGGCGGCGCGCCGTCCTCGTGCTGGCGCGCGACGTCACCGAGCGGCACCGGTTGGAAGAGCAGCTGCGCCAGGCGCAGAAGATGGAAGCGGTGGGGCAGCTCGCCGGCGGGATCGCGCACGATTTCAACAACATCCTCACGGCGATTCTCGGCACCACCCAGCTGCTGATGCGGGACGTGGCCGCCGAGCACCCCATGCGCGACGACCTCGAGGAGATTCGCAAGGCGGCCACGCGTGCCGCCGACCTCACGCGCCAGCTGCTCGCGTACAGTCGTCGCCAGGTGCTCGCGCCCAAGTTGCTCGAGCTCAATGCGGTCATCGCCAACCTGCAACCCATGCTGCGGCGGCTGATCGGCGAGGACATCCAGCTCGCTACCGCCCTCGCCCCCGACCTGGCGAGCGTGCGGGCGGACCCGAGCCAGCTCGAGCAGGTCATCTTGAACCTCGCCGTCAATGCGCGCGACGCCATGCCCAACGGCGGCCGCCTCACCATCGAGACCAGCAACGTCGTCCTCGATGAGGCCTATGCCCGCGAGCATCCTTCCGTGGTGCCGGGCACATACGTGCTCCTCGGCGTGACCGACAGCGGCGTCGGCATGGACCCCGACACCAAGGCCCATTTATTCGAGCCGTTTTTCACAACCAAACCCCCCGGCCAGGGAACAGGCCTCGGGCTCGCCACCGTGTACGGCGTCGTGAAGCAGAGCGGCGGCTACGTGTGGGTCTACAGCGAGCTGGGCCGCGGCAGCTCGTTCAAGGTGTACCTGCCGCAGGTGGAAGGACGGGTGGAACCGGGCGCCATACCGATCCCGGCCCCGCGACCACGCCACACGGGCGAGACCGTGTTGCTCGTGGAGGATGAACCGGCCGTGCGCCTGTTCGCGCGCAAGGCGCTCGAGCTGGCGGGTTACCAGGTGCTCGTCGCGCCCGACGGCATGGAGGCGCTGCGGCTCGCCGAGCAACACTCGGGGCCCATCCAGCTGCTACTCACCGATGTCGTGATGCCCGGAATGAGCGGACGTATGCTTGCCGAGCGACTGTGTCAGCAGCGCCCCACCCTGAAAGTCCTCTATACGTCCGGCTATACGGACGATGCCATCGTGCGACACGGCGTCCTGGACGCCAGCGCGGCTTTTCTGCAGAAACCGTTCAGCCCGGAAACTCTGGAGCGCAAGATCCGCGACGTGCTCGATCACTGACGCAGGGGCGCGACACTTGCGACCAGCAGATCAGGGCATACGTTAAAGGGACGTCGGATGTATGAGTACTTCGTCGCGTCGCGCTCTCCACTCGGGGCGACGCGCGGCCTCGGCGACCGCGTCGCCCGAGCGAAAACTCCGCAGTGCCCTTGAACTGCGGACTCGACGGAGTCTAGCCCAGCCACGTTTTTTCCCCGTCGCCAGCCGCATTGTCACAGGGTCGCAGCCGTCAGGTATCCCCCGATGGAAATTTCCTCATCGGGGAGCAACTTGTAGGTCGACCCCATGACGCCCATCCTCAACGTATTGCTCGCTGAAGACCCGACCCGGGCGCCGGTGCGACCGTTCCTGCGGGAGATCCCGACGGTCGCGATCGTCGCTGAGGCGACCGATGGCCGCGTCGCGTTGCCCCTGATCGCCGCGCATCAACCCGATGTCGCCATTGTGGACACGGCACTTCCGGGCCTCAACGGATTCGACGTGGCGGAGCGCGCGTCGCGCGACCACCCGCGCACGCGCGTGCTGGTCGTCTCGACCGAGCCCGAGATCGCCCATGTCGCGCAAGCGGTTCGCGTCGGAGCGTCCGGGTACTTGCTCAAGACGACGGCCGACCGTGCCGAGGTGGACGTGGCCATCCGCGCCGTCGCCAAAGGTCACATCTTCCTGAGCCCAGCCATCACGAAGCCCGTCGTGGAAGTGTTCGTCCGCAGCCTCACGAGTGATGCGATGCAGGGGCCATTTCCGCAACTTTCGCCGCGGCAACACGAGATCCTGCAGTTGATCGCCCAGGGCAACTCGACTCGTGAGATCGCCCAGCGCCTGGGGCTGAGCGTCAAAACGGTCGAGACGCACCGCGCCCAGCTGATGCGGCGCCTGGATATCCGCGAGGTCGCCGGCCTGGTCCGTTATGCCATCCGGGCAGGAATCATCACATCGGAAAAATGACGGGCGGAACGGCCTGTTTCGGGCTTGACTAGTGCGAGTGTGCGCTCGCTTTCGCGTGTAATCAACTGCAGCATACATCGTTAAGACCACGCAAGTCCCACCTTGATATCGTAACTGACTACTCTGTAGTGACTTGAGGCGTCGCTGTCCCGCCACACGGGCAATTCCCGGTATCTTTCCGCATGTCGTTGAGTCCGATCTACGGGCACGACGCGGTTCGTAACCGGCTGGCAGGCGCTGTCGCCTCCGGCCGGTTACCGCAAGTGCTGTTGTTTGAGGGACCCCGGGGTGTCGGAAAACAGCGCCTGGCGCTGTGGCTCGCGCAGTTGTTGTTGTGCGAGCGCCGCACGTCGGACGCGGTCGAGCCCTGTGGCGCATGTCAGCCCTGCCGTCTGGTCGGCACGCTGAGTCACCCGGACGTGCATTGGTTCGTGCCGCTGGAGCTGGTGAAGAAAGGCGCGGACGCTGACAAGCAGGTCGAGCTGGTCGAAGAAGCGCTGGCTGAGGAGATGACGGCGCGTCGCGAGCGGCCGTTGTACGAGGCGCCAGGCGGCTTGGCCACGCATTCGATGGCCGCCGTGCGATTGTTGTTGCGCCGGCTCGCAGTCACACCGGCCATGGCGGTGCGGAAGGTGTTCATCGTCGGGGACGCGGAGCGACTGATCCCGCAGCGCGCCAACCCCGAGGCGGCCAATGCACTGCTCAAGGCGCTCGAGGAGCCGCCCGCGGATACCGTCTTCATCCTGACCGCGGCTGAGCCCGAGGC
>Ga0137382_10000195_pt1 | contig 25202 bp, 37 predicted proteins | sample SagtaG_15_FD_104816 | JGI IMG/M metagenome (GOLD analysis project Ga0137382, IMG submission 104816) | Vadose zone soil microbial communities from Sagehorn Ranch, Mendocino, California, USA - Sage2_R_20_16 metaG | ecosystem: Environmental > Terrestrial > Soil > Vadose zone | place: USA... | reverse complement strand
GTAGTCGGCCACACCGTAGGGATACTCGCCCACGTGACCTGGAACGATCGAGGTATCCACGAAGATGCGATACCCCAGGCGCCGCGCCTTCCAGCAGAACGAAACGTCTTCTCCCCATTCCTTGTTTTGGGGGCCTCTCAAAAACTCGAACCAAAAGCCGTCACCGTACTCGGCATACGATTCAGGGTGGTATGCCTGAGCCATCTCCTCGATGACCTTTCGGGAGATTAAGAGAAGCCCCGTCCCAGTGGCATCTACCTCGACCAGCTTTCCTTCCTGCCACTTGAGAATCGTTCCGTAGTTCTGGATCTCGTCCAGCCACTGGCGGAAGACTGGCTCGGGGGGATCGACACGCTTGGTACAAAGCCCAGCCACGATGTCCTTCTTGTGCGCGAGCAGCCGCTCAAGAGTGTCCTTTTCGAGCACGATGTCGTCGTCGCTGAAGAGAACGAATTCGGCATCCTTGCGACTTCTGGCCAGGAGGTCATTGCGTGCCCAGTGAATCACGCAAGCGTTCACCTGCGGGATAACGCGAATATCGTGCTTTCCGTATGGACAATGGCCTGGGTCGTGGAATGGGTTGTGCTTCGGGAGGGTGATGCTAACGCGCTTGCCGGCGCCCTTCTCGATCGCTTCGAACATCTGCCTGGCAAGTTCCGCGTTCTGCGCGAAGCAGGAGCACGTCGAGTATTGGAGCAGGCTATCCATGGCGTTCTTCGCCTGTGGATTCATCAGCCCGCGGTAGACGGGAACGGCGAGGTCAATTCGCAAAGCCCGCCGCCTTTCGATTGACGCCTAGCCGCGTTTTCTCGATCGCCTCGAGCGTATCCTTCGGGATGGTTGGGTGCTCTTCTTTCAAGCAGGCATCCTCGATATCTTGCCGCACCTCGTCGGAGTTCACTCTCTTGCCGTGGACTTCGGAACCTAACCAGATGCGATTCGGGTTGGAATTGCCCGGCGCCGTCTGCAGGAAGAGGTGAGCCTTCTTTCTGCAACGCGGGTTATTGAAGGAGCATTGCACCGTCTCTGTGAGTTTTGAGATGGTGCGGAACTTTTCGGTCACATGACCGTCGGAACACTTCCAGGTGTAGAACGGCATCGTCAGTTCTTCGCGGCTTTGCTTTTCCCCTTCGCCCCGCTCATCACCGCGTCAGCATCTTCGGAAGTAGAAGCATTTTCCCTGCGCTGCGCTTCCAGCTCTTCGTTCTTGGCTCTCAACTCGTCAATCAGGGCCTGCTGCTGAGAAATGATGGCGCGGTCGCGGCCAGCTTTCAACTCGGGAGTTGTGCGCTTCTCGGCCCATTGCTCCTTGCTCTGCGGGACGCGCACGTCAAGGACTTCCTGAACCTGCGGATCGCTCGTGGAAAACGTGCCGTTGTGGAATTGGGCAATGAAACCAGGGATGTGGATTGGATTTCCATTATTGCCAAGCACTCTGGTTTCTACGATCGCCTGAACCTGCAAGGAATCGCTGTCGCTGTAATACGTTTTGCTCTCGACAACGTGTTTCCGCGCGGGATTATCCTCGCAGTTGAACCAGGCTCCAAGCCTGAATTCCTTCTCACAGTTGATGCACCGCAGCGTCTTGCTCATGCAAGAACCTCCAGGTTTATGCAAAAAAGAGGGGGAAGGCCCCAGCCCTACATACCTTCCCCCAATCTTCTCGCTGAGGAGAAGTTCTAGCCGTATGCCTTGGCGTCGTACATCCGGCTGTGGCTCTTCTCCTGGGTGAATATCCAGCCGATCTCCCCTTTGTACTCATGGGATTGGCCGTCCGTACCGTCCTTCTTCACGTCGCGGTACAGCTTCACATCGCGGTTCACTCCGTTGGCGCTGAGGTAGCGGTACTCCACGTTGGCAAGGTCCACCGCATAGGCTTCATCCTCATAGCCAGACTGACCGGAGATACCGGCCTCCAGCAGGAAGTTATTCGCCAGCATCAGCGTACCGTGCGGCAAATACAGTGTTTTCACCTTAACGCCAAACACCGTTTGCCCGACCTCGGTAAGAAGTTTGTTCTGTGAGAAGAAGTTGATGCCGGAAATGTAGATCGGCGCGGCAATGAACAGCCTTGGCCGGCCCTGGTTGTATCGGAAGGCGGTCTGCCCGAACGTGTTGAATAGCGTCAACGTCAGCGTGGTGACCGCATCGGTGACGTTGGTGGTGACGCGCGGCTTGAAACCCATGGTCGTCCGGATGGTGCCCGGGCCCGCCAGCGTTTCAGACTTACGCCCCCACAGTGCCATGGCTTCCGACTGCTTCTTCCAGTTCAGAAGCGCCATACGTTCCTGGTAGTCCTCTTCCGGCCCACCGTAAGTCTTCGAGGCACGCATCGTCTCCGAAAGCACGAATGGCTCGCGGATAATTTGCGTGTACGAGAGAATGGTGGTCTTCGAAGTGCTGCGAGGCGTTCCGTATGCCGCGTTTTCCGCGTAGGCGCTGCCCATGATTCTCAGCGACTGCGAGGTGACCAAAGTGTCGGCTCCACTTCCGCCAACTCCGCGGGTTACCGTAAGGGTGTTCGTGGCGATCGCCGTGACGCGCATCACTTCGTCGGCGGTGCTTACGCTCATCGTCTGAGGGGCACAAAGCAAATCGCCCACGGCGAACAGCGTGCCGTCGTTCACCAGAATGTTGGTGACCGCCGAAGAGACCGCCGCCGCGTTCATAAAGCCCCACAGCGTCCGGAGGTCGTCCTCGAACTTCTCAATGCGCGGACTGAAACACGCTCTCTTACGTTTGGCGTTTACCGACATGACCGTCAGAGGCGTGATGTCGCCGTCCAAGACCATGACTTCATCCGGAACATCGCGAACGAGTACGGTCTCAGAGATTGCTTCGTTGGTGGACCTGGCGGTGGATACGAGTCCAAACGCGAACATGGTCATGGCCGCAAAATGCGCGGGACAGAACATGAACGCGAGGACGATCACCGCAAAGCCGACCACCCAGAAAAACCTACTTTCCAGAAACTTGTTCATTTCCCCTCTTGGAGCTATTTCGTGTTGTCCAGGAACGCGCCCAGTGGGTTAGCGGCGTCAGAAGCCCGCTTCATGCGCTCTGCCCACTCCTTCGGTGCGTACCTGTCTGTAGTGCCACCCATGTTCCCGCGCGTGCGCCCGGTGCTCAACTTGCCGTTGGCTTTCTTCTCTGCCAAAACAGCGGCCTGGCGCTTCCCTGCATCCATGCCCTTCTTGACCATCTCGATTGGCGGCCGGTAGTTCTGACCGCGGATCTGGTTGACTACATACCGGTATCTCGCCATTTCGAGTTTCACCGGGTCTGTAATCCGCCGTCCTTCCTGGTCCACAAACCTCTTCTCCAGGATTTCAGGATTCTCCTTGACGAAGTTATAGATTTGGCGCGACTTCACCATCTGCGGTAGGTCGGTATAGCGCGGGTCCTTTGCAAGCATCTCGCGTGCAGACAGGTGGGTTTCCCTCATCTCCTCGCGTTGCTCAAGTTTTCCACCGACAATGCCATCCCAGAGTTCCGAGGGCATACTCTTGAGCATGTACGGAAGAAGTGCCGGGACGATATTCGCAAACATCGACGTGGCGAAGGCCGCGTGAGTCTCAGTGAGTTTCACGCTTGCGTCGTCTATCTTCTTCTGATCGCCGGATTCTAGCGCGGTCTGCATATCCGTGTAGGCATCCGTCAATGTCGAAGCGTAGAGTTTCGAGCCTTCCCTCGTGATGATTGGAGTATTCCCGTCGGGACCGTGGCGCAGAAGGTTCAGTGTTGCTTGGAGTTGCTGTTCCGGGGAAATGGCAACAGGTTCTGCCGCCGCCCGGGCCGGCTGCTCCTCGTCTTCCGCCACCGCCTCATCTTCTTCCGCCCCGGTGTCCATCCGGTCGCGGAGATTACGGATCTCGATGTCAGCGTTGATCTTTCCTTTCAGGAGGTCCTTAACCGATTTGTTCTCAAGCAGGGCTGCATCTACACCGAATTTCTTCGCTGCCAACTGGTAGAGCTCGTCCGGATAGTTCTTTAGCTGCTGGTTTGGCAGCATCAAGTCGTATCCCTGCGGTTGCTCTTCTTCAGCCGCGGCTTCGTCTCCCTCCGCAGTTTCAGAGGAGGTTGATTCTTCTGAACCTTCCTCAGCGCCTTCTTCGCGGGTTTCTTCGGCGGTTTCTTCGGAGGTGGACTCTTCGGTTTCGGCTGTCTCTGCTGCAGCGGAGGAAGCGGTTTCCTCTTCGTTTGCATCAGGGGTGAAGCCGGTATTGTTCAAACTGGTTTCGAGTGAGTTGGTGGGACTAGCCATCTAGCCTCCGTCGGATGGGGCGGTCCCAATTCCGACAATGCAGGCAAAAGTCTACCGCGCGGCAACCCTGTATTGTCAACAATGCAGTTAACTGGGGCCTGGTAACTCTGTACCGGTGGTGGTCCATTTCAGGACGCGAGGAATCCAGACCATCGCTTCCCGGCTGGCAATGATGGCTAAAGCAGACTTCAGGAGGTTGAGCCATCCGGCCATGGTGTGAATTTGAAAGGTGGCCGGAAAGAGCGCGAGGAAAGCGGAGTTCACAAGTAGTGAGTTCACAGCATGTTTCGCTGAGATGATGAGCACCAGTTTTAGCGTCGGATTCATGGTTTTCTCCTAGGGAGCTTTGAAGGCTACCGCGGTGGTGTTCGCGAAACCGGTGACGGAATTGGCGCTCACCGTGTAGTTCCCAGAACTGACGTTGCGCGTGTCTCCTCCGCTAACACCGCTTACTGACTCGTAATAAGTTGCTGTGCCTGTCCTGTCGGTAAGCGTGTCCCATGGCGCTGATGTGCCTGTACAGACACCAAACGCCACTATCAAATCGTTGGCCAGAAGAGATGATAAGACCAGCGAGTTCCCAACGCCACCGCCTCCGGTGTCTATCGGGTCAGACAACCAACCGCCGTGGTACTCCAGAATGGAAATGCCTACGTAGGTTGGGGTAGTTCCAACAGTCATCGTGACTGTGCCCGTGCCTCCTATAATGTTCCAGGCATACCAGATCTCGAATCGCTGCCCTCCGAAGACATTGGTGTTGAAAGTGCTGCTGAGAGGCGATTGGACAAAGGTGTCACCCATCGTGTCGGTGACAGTGGCAGTGATGATGTTGCGGGGATCCCCGCTTAATGTCTTCACCACCAGAAGATTGCCAGCAGTCAGAGTAATGGTGTCTGTGGAAGTGGTCGCGGTAATGTTGCAGCACGAACCTGCCCCATGGTCGTACTGTACGAATGTGCCGCTGCCACCGCCGCCCCCCTTGTGCTTCACGACTACGGTCTGAGGGAGAAGAGGCAGGCTCGCCAGAGCCAGTAGCAGAGCGATGCGGAGGTAGTTCATTAGTCCACCGTGTACTCGACACTGACCTGGAGGGCGGTCGGCGTGCCAGTGACGGTCCCTATGTGCATGGTCACCGGCGCGTGCGCGGCTACGGCGCAGCTCGAGGTGCCTCCGCATTGAGAACTTCCATTCGCCCAGGTCGTTACGACAACGGTGTTCGAGTCTCCCGCGGTGCAGGTCGCATCGGCAATAAGCGAGGTCGCAGCCTTCACGAGGTTGACGACTACGCTCGTAGAGCCTTGGACTCCGCAGGAAAATCTCGTCAGATGAATCGCGCTCGCCGGGTCAATTACCAGGACCAACCCGTCGTCGCCTGCTACCGGAGCCAGATCGCTCACCGATAGAACTCTGGTTCCTGGTTTCCAAGAGAGTTGTTGAGGAGTGCCGCCGTCGCTCGTAAGAACAGAGTTAGCGGCTCCAGTGGCGATCGGAAGATTGACACGGGCTGGAGACCCTGCAACGTCCGCTACGCCAAAATCAGCGAATCCGGAGGTAGTTCCTTGGTAGCGATGATGGCCTGAATTACTTTGCGACGGGCCTCCGACGGTTATGTGCTTAGTGGCTCCAGGGTCCATGGCGATGTTGCCTGAAGCAGTGAAGATGCTGACCGTTCCTCCGGTGGAATTAGCATCTACGTTCACACCACCGCCCAGAGCTTCGAGCACATTGAGGCCACCAGTTCCATTGACTGACAGATAAGTGTCGCCGGCAGAGGTAGCGCTCACCACAAGGCTGCCGGTCACCTTGTCAAAAGTCATCTTGGAGCTGCCAGCAAAGGCTCCGGCGTCGTTGAATTGAACTTGTGTGGTTGCGCCGCCGATGATGCTCGAAGCGCCCGCCCCGCAAGTAGCTCCTGTGCAAGTCAGGTTTCCGTCCACCGTGATCGTGTTATCGGAAGTCTTCTGGATGCTGACGTCCGTCTTGGTTACATCCCCGAACACCAATTTGTAGATAGAAGGAATTCTGATGTTCCCGGAGGCTTGGCCGGAAAGTTGAGCAAACACTGGAGGCACTATCTCGATCGGCGCCGGATCTGGAACCTTCGGATGGTTGTACGCGCCGCTATAGTCTCGCCCTAACAAAGGAATCGCGGTAAGCCCTAAGAGCCCGCAAAGAAGAAGTGCTTTTTTCATTTTCGTGTTTTCCTAGTTCAGATATTCCACGATCAACTGCGTCAAGGTGGCGCTGTTGCCGGCCGTCGCGCCATTCGCCTGGTACTTCGGCTGCAAGATGAGTGATGCTATTCGCTCCAGTTGTTCCCTGCGTCCTGATTCCGTCCACGATGACCGTGGCTCCAGTTGCGTTCATCACGACTGGCAACTGATCTTGAAAGCTGCGATAGCCGCTGATGGTGATGAGCCCCCCGCCGACGATATTTATTCCGTCTCCGGTGTTCCCTTCCGTTTCGCAGTTGGTGATGCGAACGTTTCCCTTTACGCGAAAAGCCTGAGAGTTGCTGTCGGCGTAGCACGAGGTAAAGCTAACGGTGCCCCCGCCAGCTCCCCCGATGTCGTAGCCGATCGCAGGGGAACCTCCCGTAGCGTTCGCATAGGTGTTGTTCCAGTCAGCGACACATCCGATCGCGCATTGGAAGTTCCAGGCTTGGTTCTGCGCCGAATCCACGCGCACGTGATCGAAGCTCACTCTTGTGTAGTTCCCGGCTGTACCGTCAAATCCTGCGCCGCTGACGAAAAGGTGTCTGAACTTGAAGTCCCCAATGTTGGCGTTGAGCTGGAATGTGCTGGTGGCAGAATTTGTCGTAGCTACGAAACGAAGGTTTTCAACGATGCCACCGCGAAGTGCGACCACTCCATCACCAACGGTCATCATCTTCGCGCCGCTGGTGTCCTGCGTGATCGTAGGAACTGAGTCGGAGACCAGTTTCCCGGTCGGTCCATCCCCACCGCCCTCGATCAAAATGCCTCCGGTTCCGGTGATGGCGAAGATCGGGTCAGCCGTCGAGTTGATATTGCTCTGGATTATCAGGTGCAGGGCATGGGCAATGGTGACCGTGGACGTCAAACTCAGCGCCGTCCCTGGAGGCACGGTAACTATGCCGCCGTTTCCAGCATTGTTGATCGCTGTTTGTAAGTCGGGATCGGTTTGCCCGACGATTCGGCCCCCTGCTCCTCCGCATGGAACTTTTGTGCAGATTAAGCTGCCTCCAACTGTGATTTGCCAGTCGGCGGTTTTCTGGATGGTGACATCGGTTTTGGTCACGTCACCGAAAACTAGCTTGTAGATGGAGGGAATCCGGATGTTCCCGGACACTTGAGCGAGGATCGGTGGGGTTATCTCAATCGAGACCGGCTCCGGAATTCTGGGATGATTATAGGCCCCGCTGTAGTCCCTGCCGAATGATGCGCCAGCGAAAACGAGGCAGGCAACAAACAGGGTTAGACGCTTCATCTTTGGAACTCCTCAGTTGCTGGTCTGCGCCACAACTTGCAAAAAACTGTTCGGACCGGCTTGGTTCGCTGCAGCCCTAATGGTGATTGCATTTTCAGCTTTGACCTTCAGCGTAAACGTCACCGTCGCACCGTTCGAATAAGTTACGTTGGTGTATCCCGAACCGTTGATCCCGCCGACTAAAACGCCTGCCGAAGTAGATTTTGTCGGCGTGTGGATGAAGTCGTTTGTGCCGTCTGTCACATAGAAGTCCACCGCACCAGATAGCGTATAGGTCCAGCCCATGCCGAAAGCCATGTACACACGGCATGGACAGCCAGCGCTTGGCATGGTGATAGCCTGCGAGCCTACGGTAGTGAGAGTTGCCGCGCTTACGCTCACATCTCCGCTGAGAAGATTTTCGGCAAAGGTTTGGACGCCAACAGTCGATGGGGCCGCCGTACAAATGGCCACGCTGCCGGCGCTCACCCCCTGCATGAAGTTGGTGCCGGTGCAGTTTCCTCCAGGAGTAGTTCCTGGCTCGTCAGCATAGGCTATAAGCCTGACCGTTGGGATATCTGGGGAAGCGGCACCATTGCTTGGCCCAGCCCAAAAAGTGTTGTGCGCGAAAGTCGGAGGAACGCTGTTGAGAGGAATGGGAAGGTCGGCAATCTGAATGTTGCGGAATCCTGGGTCACTGTTCTGCGTCGAGAGGCCGGTAAGCTCCATGAATAAAGCGTCGGAACAGCACCAACTCGTCTCTGGCGGATAGAATGTGAGGGTTGGCGTTGTCCCTCCCACGATGTTCGAACTGAGGAACGCGATGCAACTTGAGAGTCCGTTCGGAACGTAGCCAACGAGAGTGTACTCGTCCCCTTGATTGTCCACAGCCGTGCCTTGCCCGTTCCCGCTCGTTGACTGGCCGCAGTGGATGAACAACAAACTGCTGCCGGCCAAAGTGTTCCCTGGCATGACCGCGGTAAAAGCGCTGGCTCCGCTCGGATGAGTCTGCTGCCTGACAGTTGGTGAACCACTCGGATACTTCAGGGCAACCATTAGCGCCATGTTGGCGATAGCGTCTGTGTACACCTCTGTCGCTGTGATTGCTCCTCCGGAGCTGAAAGTCTTGGTGAGGTACTGACCGTTGTTTCCAATCGTCCCGAGGCTCGACCATCCAGCCGGAGGAGTAGGAGCCCCGCTTTGGCCAGCGCCAGACCCACGGTTGATGGAACTGTAAGTCGTGAAGAACGCCATGGTGTGCGAGGTTGTCGGCGTGACGGTAGCTGTGGAGTTGACCGTGCCTGAGATTCCCGAGCCTTCCACGTCGAAGACTCCGCTGATGGTATTCGCGCCATTGCCGGCGAGGAATGTCCTGGATGGAGGCTGCACCCAGGCGCCGGTGAGGGTTCCTGAAGTGGTCACTGGCGAACCGCTGACGTTGAATTCCTTCGGGAGGCCTAACCCTACGCTGGTCACCCCGCCGACTCCCACGCCACAGGCATTCGCCGCGCTGACCAGGTGTCCTCCTGCAGCTATCTCGACGCACTTTCCAGTCGTGAGTTGCGTGACGTTCAGGTCTCCGGTGAGCGTCAGCGGCTGAATGTAGATCGTCTGCAACCCAGTTGGGTGAGACACGATCGCATCAGGCTGGTTAGTGGCGATGTTGATTTGCGCCGCATGGCACACCAGCGCGTGACCGGCCTGGGGGGCAATCCATGTCAAGACGGTCACGTTCGGGTCGCTGATGTCCGCGTGGTCGGGGAAAGTCACAATGCCGTTGGCGTCGCTGGTTTCGACGAACACGTTGTTGTCCTGAAAATTGTGCGTGATCGTCCAGGTAACGTTCGCGGCGAGCTGCACGAACCGGAAGCACTGGGTAAAGATCGAGCCCGGGCCTACGTTCTCAGTCCCGTTCAGAGGCGTCGCGGTATTCAAGTTGAACGAGCCGTTGATGAGGTAGTTGTTGCAGCGGAGAGTTTGACCCTGGAAGATGATGCAGACGCTATAGAACGTGCCCGTCGGGGTCACGTCGATATTCCTGTACAGCGTGTCTGTGCAACCGCTCCCCACGCAATGAATCGCCCCGGTGTTGTCCGGTTTGAAGACTTTCTTGACCTGCGCGATTACTCCGGTGGCTGCGATTCTAGGGATGATGCCCTTGTAGTTTTGGAGTTCAAAATCCACTTCAGAGTTGGACACCACGCTAGTTCCGGTGATGTCCTTGAGATTCCCGGTGACGGCAACCTGCGCCCGCGCCGGCAGGACGAAGAGGAGTAGGAAGAAGAGTGTTTTCAGGGAAAACTTCACGGCCAAAAGTCTAACCGATTGGCTGGCTGTAATGTCAACAAGGCTGGACGTATTTTGCCTTGGGGCCTCGCTTACCAGTCACTACGTTGAACTTCACGCGCTGATCGGCTTCCGGACGCCACTCCTGGTCCGCGAAGTCGGTGACGTGGTAGAAGTACTCGTCTCCGTTGTCGGCTCTGATGAAGCCGTAACCTTTCTCAGAGCTGTAGAATTTGATCTTTCCGATCTTGAAATTCTCAGCCATGTAGTTACTCCTTCCGCTTCGTGGCCATCATTTTGATTACATATTGGCCCATGGCGAACGAGGTCTGGTCCACGATTTGGTGCCCGCCAATCTCCACGAAATTCTTGAAGTCCGCCTCGTCGAAGCTCCACACGTGCTCCCCGCCGCTTAGGTCCACCTCGAGGTCCCCGCGCAGCGGAGAAGATATCAGCGCGTAGTTCGCGAGGGGCAACCACTTCTTGACCAGTTCATTCGGGTCCGTCAGGTGCTCCAAGATCTCGCAGAGGATGAGCAAGTCCGCCTTCATAGGCTCGGCGTGCTCGAGGTCTTCGGTGTGCAGATTCACCCACGGATAGGTCTTCTTGATGTACGCGACGCAGGCCGGCGCAATCTCCCAGACATGGACGTGGTGTCCCATGGAGATACTGCCGCTGATGTCGCAAGAGTTCGCGCCAAGCTCCACCACGGTCCTCATCGTGTGCGCGGTCGAGACGTACTCGCTCTTGAAGGCCAGCAGGATTTTCTTCACGGCGTTTCGCGCGTGCAGGATGCGGATGTGCTGGATGCGGTCGTTCGAATACACCCGCGCCGGCGAGGCCATCTGCCTGGCGAGGATGCCGTCGCTATTTAGGTCGTGGAGTCTTTGCACGTTTTTTCCCTGGTGGCTGAAGAATTGAGGTGAAACGCTCCTTATGGTCGTAGCGTTTCGGGTCCAGCACTTCCCCGAGATACCCGGCCAGGTGCACCTTGGCGTCAATTCTGGCCTCATTGATCTTGCGGATGACGATAGCCCGGCGTCCGACCTCCGAAGGAGAGAGTTCTTTGTTCGTCCGGATGGCCCATTCGAGATTGGCGATGTCCACATTAGCAACCGTCAACTCGATCGCGGCCACGATTACGTTGGCCATGAACAGCCCGCACTTATCCGCAATGGCTCGGACGTAGTTCTGACGTAATTCATAGTTCTTTGCGCCGTACTGCGCCTTGCGCGTCTCGATCGTCAACCGGTCGAAGATCTCAGACAGTGGATAAACCATCGCTCTCCCTTTGAGCCACGTAGGTTACCGCGTCTTCATGCCGCCTCATCAAGGCGTATATTCGTTGGCAAGCGTCAAAGGAGACCGTGGTACAGCCAATGCGAACTTCTTTCCTCGCTCCGTTGATTACAACTCTGCTCTTCTTGCCATCGCGGAGGATGGTTGTTCTGTCGTTCGCCATGTAGATGTGGTGGCTAAACTCGCCATGGTCTGAAGATGCTGCTGTTCCTGGTCCTGCTGTCATCTCACGCTCCTTTGGCGAAGCCCTTCCTGGCGTCCGCGATGCACTTCTGGACGCCTTCCTCGAGCGTCACCTTGGTTTCGAAGCCAAACTCCTTAGAGATTCCGGTGAGCGCCACACGGTACATCCCGCCGACCGGCTTACTCGTGTCGGCCTGGATAACCGGCTCATATCCAACCAGATGAGCAATCAGTTTCGCCAGACCTGCGAAGGTCGTTCCAACGCCAGTTCCGATCGGGATAGCAGCTCCAGAAGGGAACTTACCATCCGCGGCCATGAGGACTGCCTCCACGAGGTCGTCGATGTAGATCCAATCGCGCACGGTGTTCAAGTTTCCCCAGATTGCTAGAGGGTCATCACGGCGAAGCGCTCGGTCGATGATGGCCGGCATGGGGTAGTACAGGCTTTGCCCGGGCCCATAGCCGGCGTAAGGCTTGAGGATGGCCACCGGAACCTTCTGCTTTCCGAGCCAACGCGCGAAGCGCTCCGACACGTACTTCACGAAAGCGTAGTTCTCGGTGTCCTTGGCATCCGTCGCAGCGGAAGACATCCAGACAACCCGTTCCAGCGGAGGGTTCAGTTCCAGATATGCCGCAACGTGGAAGTCTAACTGGGTGTCCCAGAACGCTGACATCCCCAGATGGTTCCGCTGGCTGATGTCGAATTGTGTCAGGTAGGCCGCGAGGTGAAACACGTAATCGTACTTCTTCTGTGCAAATGCTCCCCTAATCCACTCTTCGAAGCGCAGTTTGGAATTACCGAACTTCGTCTCAAGGACATGGTGCCGCGGGTCCACCGAATGGACGTCGTAGCCGCGCTCAAGGAGTTTTGGGATTAGGTGGCTGCCGATAAATCCGGCGCCTCCCAGGACCAGCGCAGTTGTCATAGGGCTCCTCGCCAAATCTTGATTAGAAGCACGATGCAAAGAAAGAAAAACCCACCACACAAAAAACCTACAGCCACATTCTGCTTCCGCAAGCGACCGTACTCCTTCGTGCCAATGACGAAGAATTCTACTTCCTCGACTGGAGACAATATCGGACGTTCGAGCATGAGGTTGGTCGGAGAAATTAGTTTGCAACGGTTCATCATCCCCTCCACGGCCACACAGCGTACAACCTGTGCTCATCTGGACGCTGCTCTGCGAAGAATGCTTGCTTGCTGTCTTCGGCGGCGCCCTCACGTAGCATCAGCAGCGGCGTTCTACCTTTGAATCCAGTTTCTTGGTCCTCGAATATCCAACAACCAAATGTCGGTGAAGGTACACACCAAGTCGTTCTGTCTTTGTCCCGATAGTAGCCGCAGTACTTACAGAGCCAGCGCCACCGCGGTTCTGGCGCGTGGAGTTTGTACGTGCCGACCGCTTTGCAGTTCGGGCACCGCAGCCGATCACGAAGGCGCGTCACAATGAGCAGGAGCCAGAGCCAACGATTCAGCATCACAGCCTCTTCAACCTGAAGGAATTGCCTTCCCGCTCGATAAGTCCGTTCTTCTGCATCAGGACTATAGAATTCCTCGCTGTGTAGTAGTTCATCTTGCAGATCGTGGACATCTGCGTCAGGTTCAACGGCTGGACCAACAATGCATCGATGACGCGGCCACAGCTTGGCGTCAGACGAGCTTTCCAAGCATCATAGGCCGCTGCGCTGACTGGCTGAGAAATGCTCGTCATCACCGGGGTACTAGTCCCTTCCTCAATCCCGGCGCCGTCGAGTTCACCGAAAACTTCCTTCAGCGCCATGTGCCAGGGTTGCAGGTAGGACCGCAGCCGCGCCAGCGCCCGGCCGGAAGCCACTGACCTTTGCCGTACCTCCTCGACCTTGAGGCGCTCGATGCGTAGTTCGTCTTCCAGCTCTTCGACGCGCCGGCGTAGGAGGTCTAACTCGCTCGGTTCACCCATCTCAAGCAGTTTTGGCACCGGCCACCTCCGTGATCGCTTCGAACCCCTTGAAGGCTCGCTCGAGCAGTGAGGACGTTCCACAGCGTTCCATCTGGCGAATCGCCGCGATGGTCAACCGGATGGCTGTGATGTTGTGCCGCACCTCTTTGAACTGGTCGCAGGCAATCACGTATTGGTGTTCCTGGTTCTCCCGCATGTTCACCCAGGCCTTCGCTCGATCGCGGGCAGTCGTAATCATCTTGAAGGTTTCCATGTCACCGCCAGAGTCCGGATGGTGCAGCCGGGCTTTCTCGCGGTACGCGCGGTCGATCATATCGTGTGACGGCGCCGGGTCGTTGATGCCAAGAATATCCTGCCAGGAGTAGTCCTCCTTCAACTTCCGAGAGAAGTAGACCGCAACGCCAGGGTCGCGCGGTTCCTGGACCGACTGGAGCGCTCCACCGAGCTTTACCGGGATGTTCGTGGAGATGAGCATTCCCTCGACGCCCATACGCTCCAACTCCTTAATCAGCGCCTCGCGGGATTCGTTTGCCAACTTCTTCCATTGGGCATTGCCCTTGCGCTGGTCAATCCTGGTCCGGATCCAGCCATCCGGCCAGGCCAGCGGGTACGCTTCCTTCATTGGATTACCTCTTTCGCCATTCCGAGCTTGCATTGCTCCAAAATCTGCTTCACCTGGACCTTCAGCGCGTACTTCTCGACCACCTTGGACATACCGGCCATGGCAATTCTCTCGCGCATGTCGTCGCGCTCGACGAATTCCCGCACCGTCTGAACCAGGAACGGCAGGTTGGTGGGATGGTAGTAGGCTAGTTCTTTGGCGTGCTGGAAGATATCGCAGTTAGCCTCCGCTGCACCGCTCAACGCTGGCGTGACGATGAATGTCCCGCAAGCCATAATCTCCACCACCTTGCTTACCAAGAGTTCTGAGTAGGCCGGGAGATTCAGAAACACCTTGATGCGCCGGTAGTTCATAGCCAGGCGCAGGGCTTGATCGGTCCACGCTGGACCGTCCATGTCCAAAACTTGGACATTGCCAATGACCAGCCAGGGGTCGCGTCCCTGCTTCATGTGCTGCGACAGGCTGTGCAGGAATTGATTGCGCTTGGGATAGATCAACCCGATGAATCCGGCGTCGATATCCTTCGGGCTGCGAACGATGCCAGAGCCTAAGCAGGTAGGACACAGCTTGCCGTCTTGCAGTTCCTGGACACTGAAGCCAGAGAGGCCGGTGACTGGAGAGATTCTGCCTGGACCAAAACCTTTGAGCCCACACGTGCAGCGCGGACAACTCAGCGGCTTGAAGACGTCGGTGTCTACACCAAACGGCAAATAGAACGATCGGCCCTTGGCGAAGTGCTCCTGGTCGTAGGTCTCCGCATCCTGGACGGCCGGAAAGAAGTGGTAGTCACCGAGGCTCAGGTAGTCCTCAAAACCGAAGGTCTGGTCCTCGCGGTGGTTGGACTCGTGGTACATGAAGATTTTGGGAGGTTTTACTTCGTGCTTCCACTCGTAGATGGTGAGTTCATTCTCTGCCAGGGAGTAGCCGTTGGGAGGTTCGCCTTTGACGTGGCTCCGGAAGATGTGTTCGGGACCGCTGACAATGATCGCGTCAGCCATGTTTAAAGATTGGACTGTCAGGTTGGGGCAATCGTGCCGGCTGCGTGCGATTGGAAGAATCTGATGCCCGGCTTTTCTGAAGGCATTGGCGAGACCATCGCCAGCGCTCCAGCCCGCCGTTACAGCTCCGCAGAAAATGACAGCTATCTTCATAAAGCAAGCAAACAAGCACTCAATCTACTGCAATGTGGAGCGACTTCAAAAACTTCCGGTCCTTCGTGGTCAGAACCAACTCCTCAGAAACACCTTTCAACGCGAACAACCTCACGTCGCCATTGCATTCGCTCCCAACGTACCGATAGAGCACCCACTGGATTTCCACGCCTTGCACGAAAGAAACCGATCGGCAATGGATCTCGAAGACATCGTCTGGAATACTCCGAACGTCCCCTTCAAATGGGCCGTTGATGAACTTGGCGAACATCACTCGACGCGACCTAGGCACTCTACTTCGACCGACAGTTTTTCGCAACCGTAGTTGCCGTGGTTTTTCCCGTTCGAACCGTTGCGAATGCGGCTCTGGTGGAACGCCTTGACGATCGCACCTTGCGGAGACCTATCGACCACCCGCTTGTACACCTGTTCCTCTACCGGCTCGCCGGCTTTGATGAAGACAATCCGGACCAGATAGCAATTATTCATTGCTTCTTTTTTTGGCTTCCACGAGATAACGCTTCACGCCTTCTCGGCGCTCGGCCAGTTTCGACGCCAGTTGAATGATCTTGTACAGGTTGGGCTGGGCGGATTGAGTTTCATCGATCAATTCCCGCTGGTACTGGATGCAGCGGTCGGCGTCCAGAGCTCGCAAGAGCGACAGGAGTTCTTCGTCATCGGTGAGTCGGCCAAGAACCAACTGTTCAGAAAGTCCTAGGTCCACTTATTGCCCCACTGGTTGCGGCTGTGGTTGCTCCTCCGGGTCACCTTCCGCGAGATACTTTGCCGACCTGGCGGACTCCTCGGCCATCTTAGTGTGATCGTGCAGGTTCCGCAGTTCCGTCTCGGCAGGCGGGGACGGACTGATCTGGAAGACCTTGGTCAGTAACTCATCGGACTGCATAGCGTTGGCCTCGACCTTCACCGAGACCGTACCACTGACACGCGGCTCCTGCGGTGGTGGCACTGGGGGCGGCATCGGCTTAGCCAGCAACTCTTCTGGATTAGACACTCCGGAAGCTGTGGCCAGCCTCTTGGCGGCCTCCATAACGTCCCAAACTTGCGGTGCCTGGATGGCGCGGTCGTAGATTTCCTGCGCCTGCTGCTTCTTCATGGCGTCGTCTAGCGCCAGCGTAGACCCCAACTCCGGGAACACCTCAAAGTCCTCTTGCAGCTCGAGGGGATCGCTGAAGGACTTCCGCGGGTTGCTTGGGCCGCCGCCTCCGGTGAGCGTCCAGAACGCTTTGTCGTTCTTGGGGGTCCACTGCTGCATCTTCTCAAGCTCGCGATCAGTTATCACCTGCTGCCACATCGCCAGCTTAATGTCGGTCTCTTCCCCGATCGCATCGTTCAGACATTCCAACTCGTCTCCGCTGATAACGTCGGCGGACCGCTGCTGCAGCATCCCGAGCGTGGCAGTCTTCCCGGTATTCGGAACCGCCTGGCTCTGCTCTCCGAAGTCGATGATGGCCGGCTCAAGCATTTGGAGCATCCGCATGACCTGAGATTCCGTCTCAAAGGCAGCCGGAGGAATCGTCGTCCCAGGCGCGGCAAACGCGGCGAGGATTTCCTTGTGGTAGTCGCTCAACACCACGCGGAACAGCCCCAGGTCCATGACTTCGTTGGGAACGTCCGCGCCCTTCGGCAAGGCGATTAGCTTCTTCAGCGCGTTGGTCACGAGGTCGGTGCGCTGAGACACGGTGACGTTGTGCAGTTTCCACAGGTGCCGCCCCTTCCGCGCGGTCGAATCGCCAATCCCATGGAGCAGCGAAGGCATCGGGGTATAAGAGCTGATCGGATACCGGCCTCCGAGGTCCCACGGCAACGGCATCTCACCGAGGAAAACTTTCTCGTTCCCGATAAAGCGGATCCAGCAAAGCCCTTTTCTGAAGGTGTAATCGGTGTGGATGAGGTAGCGCCGGACAGGGATAAGCCGGGCGTGGAATACAGGACGAGACTTGAAGATAACGTCGCGGAGGGTTTGCTTGAAGTCGCGATCAGCTCCGGACACCTCGCTCTTGTTCATCGTATCGAGAGGACGGTACTCTTCCAACTCGTCGAGGAACTTCGGGTCGATAACCGGTTTCTTCTCCCCAGTGTTCGGGTCCGTATACTCCTGGCTTGCCCAGTAGGCCAGCCATTCGGCATCCTTGATCCCTTCGAAAATGTTCCAAGCGGCTGTGTGGATGGAGTCAAACTCCGGCTCGGGATACCAGTCTCCTATGAACTTCCACTCAGACACTGGACCGTCGAACCGCGTGAAATTCTTTTGTTGGGTAACTTCTGGACCGAGCTGCGCCAGAACGTTGCCCTGCATTTCGGCGTTCATGGTGCTGACTTTTACGGCGCCCTGCTCGTCATCATCCGCGGTCAGCCAGTTGTTCCGCGTCTTATCGTGCTCGTCGATCTTGACGTAGAGGTCGTTCAGGATTTTGTCGGTGCTGTATCGCAGCGTGCGTTGCTGGCTCACCTGGTCGTAGTAATGCACCTTGAGGGAAATGCCCAGAAGATCGCCCTGGAGGACGTGGCGCCGCTGATAGCGCTGCTCGTTGGCGCGGTCCCACTGGTAGGTGGCCATCTTCGACATCATCTCGCCTACTTCGTCACTCTCCGCGCGAACCTTGATCGAAGGCGGCCGTCTGGCCTTGCGTGCTGCCTTCTTGCGGACGCCTATAAACATCTCAGGCATAGCCACGTTGGTGCGTGTCTTGTCTTCCTGGCCGGCTTGTGGATGTCCTTTGGGATACTTCAGGTCTTCGGTGCGGACTTCGTAAGAGCGGAAGGCTTCTTGCCACTCACCCCAGAAGTTGTCATGGAGCCAGTTCGAGCTTGCGCGGATGCGCTCTCTGGTCTGCTCGACCTTGTGCCGTTCTGCATCCGACATCCGGCTACCGAGGCCGACAAAACCTGGTCCAGTGGTCGCCATGGCTCAATAACTTATCCCACTTTCGAGCTGTCTGACACTTTTAATTCTCTGGTTTGGTTCTAGATAGGTAGGGTCCTCCATTTCGATGTAGCGAATCAAGTCCGTTTCGTGGCAGCGCTTCTGCATCACCTTGTCCACCGGGTCCATCTTCTCAGCTTGCGCCGGCGTGAGGCTCGGCCAGCGTACCGTTCGCATCTCGTGAATTAGTTCTGGAAGCGTATCGAAGATGTGGATGACCGCTTCCTGCTTCTCCTCGTTCGCCAGCATCACCCGCCGCGGTCGTAACCGCATCCCTACGGTATCTCGTCCACTGCCAACGTCTTTGATCGCCTCCTTGCAGCGGATTCCTAACTTCTCATATCGGTCCCAGAAGGTTTCTGGCTCATCCTTGCCGGCAGTCGTCGTGGTGAAGATGGCCTTGCCGTGCGTGTCCATCACGCGCAGGCGAATCTTCTCTTCCCTCCCACCATTGTCCGCAAAGCCACCCGGGGAGAAATGCTTGACCGTGGGGCCTTCCATGAACTTGATAGCCTCGACGTACTCATCCACTTTGTACAAGCGGTCGTCTTCCGGGGTGTCTCCCTTTTTGCCATAGATGCGCGAAGGCCAATACTCGCGGTAGTACCAATGGTCTCCGTCTGGAGACACTGCCATCCACAGGAAGGCGTGAGGCCGGCGCTTGTGCGGGTCGATCGCCATGTAGCGAGTCCACTCGTGCGGGATGGGGAATGGTTTGCAGACGTGGAGAGCTTTCAAGAACTCCGGATACATCGCCGCGCCAGATCCAGCGTAATGGTCTATCTCGAACTCTCTCCGGTAGGTGTTCTCGGAAGGACTCTTCTTCTTCTGTGCTTCCGCCCATGCCGTCGTCTTCGAAGGGTCCGCCGACCAGTGCACCTTGAAAATGTCGTAACCGTGCTCCTCGATCCATTGTTCGCACCCTTTTGGAGTCTCGGGCTCTTCACCAAGCGGCTGCCGAACTTCTTTGAGCGTTATTTGTCTAGCCACGCATCTACCCTGGCAAAGAATTCCCGCAGGACTTTGAAACGGCAGAGCAGCCAGAAGATCGCTTTAGCCAGCACACAGATTGCCAGCATGATGGAGAAGGTCAGCGCCCAGAGTTGGTCATTCATCGTCTTTGCGCTTCCTAAATACGAAACGTACAGCAACCACCACCAGGACAGCGAGTACCACCGAACCTACCGAAACTAGGAGCTGTTCCATCAGTTGACGCTTTGGGAGGGCTGTTGCTGTGCTGCCAGTTCCGGTTCTCCAATCATCCTTCGCACCAATTCAGTCTGTGCGCCGTAGGCCCCGCAGGCCAATTTCTCTCGAATCTTCATCCTGACATCCTGGAACGCTCTCAACAGGATTGTGTCGTAAACCCAGGCTTGCCCCGGAAATCCAATTTCCTCGATGTGCACGTTTACGCCAACAGGACTGTGCTCCACAAGAACGTTGTCGAGAGTCGCAGTGAAGATATAACCAGCGTGGCAATCCTCGATGGCTGCGTGGGCAAGGGCTCGGACTTCTACGCCAGAGACATTCCGTGTTGACCGCGTGGCGGGCCGAACTTTTTTCTTTTTCTTGGTCATAGCAGCTCCGGATTCATGGCTACAACGAATTGCGTGCCGGCCTCAGCGCGGATGAAGTGGCGCTTCACGATCCAGCCGGCGCGAGTGAACATCTGCGCGAAACTCTCGCCCGTCCAGGCCCACAGGTGATACTCGTAATGGTTTTGGAAGTCCTCAAAGCCTGGCGTGCTGGCAACAATCCACCTGGTTTGTGGCTCCGGATGTAAAAGCCTGTCGAGTAAGTCGTGAGGACTGAGCAGGTGCTCGAGCAACTCCGTCAGCACAACGATGTCCGCGGGAATCGGGTCTCCTTCGACTATGTTCATCAACTTCAGGTCCACGTGGTAGTGCTCGTTGCCGTAAGCCACGTTCTTCGGGCAAAGATCGTAACCCCAGAACTTCATGTTGTGGGAGTTTCTGCCGAACTCGGAGAGGAGCCCACCGTTGCCGGCGCCCCAGTCGGCTAGGGTTGTCAGCTCGAGGTCTTCCCGTTCGATGATGTGGTAGATGAGCTTGAGGGATTCGAGTAGGCGTATCCGGTGGAGGGGCTCGTGGATGTGGTCCGCGGCCTCGCGGTTCTCGTACCATGCTTCATCGTGGAACTGCGGAGTCCCGAAAAGTTTGAATTCCAAAGCGACGCCTCGTCCCTAGGTAGTCTCGGCAGCGGTCGTACCATGTCAGCCAAGCATACACAGCTTTCTTATAGCCATTCCGCTCCTGCCTCTTGAAAAAGTTGAAGTTGTGTGAAAGTGGGAACCCTATCCAAGTTTGGAAACCTCGCATCATCCTGATGCGTTGTATCTTGATCGAGCACGATCGGCAGAACGGCGAGTTTCCCCATTTACACTTCCTGCAAACCGGACAAACGTCCGAGTCCCAGTCCCGCTTGAACAGGTTGAGCGTGTCTACCAGAGCCTGGCTCGGAATCGGCGTCACGGATAGACCATTCCATGCCGAAGTTGGATGTGAATGTGCTCGTTCGGCGTGTCCTCGTCCTCAATCCACGCGAAAAACTTGTTGTAGTCGATCAGCGACTTAATGGTTGCCAGCGCCAGGTGTTTGTCGCGTAGACCGTGTGTCCTCACGTCGTAAGCCTTTCCCAGGTGGTGGGGATCTTCCGGCCCAGAGTGCTCGCCATCACAGGCGGAAGTGATTTCCATGTCCTCCCCGATGATGACCGCAGCTCTGCAAAGAGCGCTGATGATCTGGAAACCAGCAGCAGAGATTTCTGTGAAGAGAACTCCAGGCTTATGAGTCAGTACTGGCATTGGTCCTCTAGGGAGCAGTATATCCCGTTAGGGTCGCACCGAAGGCCGTGGCCGCGCTAGGACGTACACAGATGGCGTTAGCGGCCGTGGGAATCAATGGCGAGTTCAGGTCCGCCACGATCGACTGAGGACTGGTGGTTGTAGCAACAGTCCCCATCTGGAACTTGTGAGTGAGTGCGGTTGTCCCTGTCGCGCAGTTGGTTCCAGTCCCGAATACGATGTCCAGAGTTTGGACGGTAGCAACCTGGTTAGAGAATGCGAAGTCTGTAACGTAGGCGCGAAGGCCAGCGGCTGGCGCGGCCTGGCATTGCGTGGTGACCGTGACTGCCTGAACGAAGCAACTGAACTTGGTAATCGGTGCGGAGAGTTGCTGCTGCCCGTCGGCTGACAGACTTAGGCACAGAAGAATTAACAGGGGGGTTAAGATTTTCGCAGGGTGTAAAGTTTTAACCACCATTGTCCGATCACTGCACTCCGGAGACCTGGAGATTCAGTGCTGATGCGGTCCCCGCAATCGCCGTAATGCCGCTGGCAAAGCTAACCCCACCGAGGGGAAAAGTCACGTTGGAATTTGCAGGGATGGAGAAGTCCGCGTTGCCGCCCACCCAGATGATCGGCGTCCCAGTCTTGTCCTGGAGGCGGAAGGTGACCGCGGAGTTGGTGATGTTGTTGACGTAGACCAGGGTCACGCAGGTGGTCGTCGACGTCACGGAGGTACCGGCTCCGGTGGCCACGCCAACCGTGCTACTCGTGAAATTGGTGGACTGGGTACAGGAAGATGGGAGAGACCGGGTATAGCCGACGTTGGCGGTCCCGCCGACAAGCGCCGGCAGGGTCGTCACCGCAGTAGTCGAGCCAGAGTCCGCTATCACGTGCCCGATGACCGCGCTACTCGCATCGTTGATGACGTGCCCGACGACCGCCGACCCTGCCAGCAACCCCACTGTACCAGTCGAACCGATCGACACGAGGTTGGTGGTTCCAGGAGTTGTCTGGTCGATACCAACCTTGCCGATGACGTTGGTGCCCGTCGGTAGAGCTGCGTTGATCGACACGCTGCTGCCGGCGCCCCCGGACTGCTGCTGCTGGGGCCGCAGGGGATACGAGAACACCAAGCCTGCCACCGTCAGCACGAAGGCAATGCCCAGCCACCTAGGGAAAGATAGATCGCGCCGCGGAGGTCTTCCGTAAGTGTAGCTGGCCCCGGTTTTCGGATAACGGTTCATAGAGTTCTCCTCATCTTGCGAATTGCACGTGGACATCTGTGCTGCTGCCAACTGACTGGACGTAAGCGATAGTTTGCCCCGGGCCGAACCTGTTTCCTGGGTAGGCGTGAGGGACTTGAAAACTGATTTGCACTCCATCTGCGATAACGTCTTCCGTCGAAGCGTCCCCTTGGTCTGTACGGATTTTGACTGCCACTTCTGGACGGATGCTGAAGGTGTTGCAATAGATGGGGCAGGTAATCGGACTCCAGGACGTTGAGTCCGCGTGAATTACTCGGATTGCAAAGAAACTGCTGGCGTCAGCCACTAGTCGCGAATCCTATCACCGCATGAACTTGTCGTACCACTGTAAGTCCGGAGGCAGCGGACCAGAAGTAAACACCGAAAGCACGCGCTCCGTACAACGGCAGCGCTTGTTCCAAAGTAGTTCGGCTCGTCCGGTTCCAGCTATTTTCTTCAGAGCAGACTCCTCGAGCTTAGAAGCGAACGGCTTACCGCAGACTCGGCACCTAGTCTTCACTTCGCCACGTCCCATTGCCACACCCCAATAATGAGCGTAGCGTTGAACCAATCGATGTTGGGATAGCGCAACAACTTAAGGCGGTTCCCATTGGAGCGATGGAATATCCTCCTGGGGGCACACAACCACGTGATGGCTGATCGTGGCTGGACGGTAGCGGTGCGCATCGAGACCTGCCGAACACTTCGAAAGAAAATGCTCGAACTCGGTACACTGAAACCTCTTCCTCCTCCAAGAGCGCAAGCAGCGAAAGCTTCGTAGTCACTTCCAATGGATGATATCGCCGTGGAAGGGCAGACGGTTCTTAGGCGTCCGCCAGAACTGAATCATCGAAGCGAAGTCTGGAAACCCATCCTTGCGTGCAAGGGCTTCGCGCTCGTCATCTGCGAGCCACTGGCCGGCAACCCGAACCATACCTCCAGGAGTGATTACGATGTCCTCCACCCTCACGCACGGCGCCCGCATAATCAGTTTCGCTCTCTTCGTGCGAAGCCCATGGTACAGGTGGCAGATGTCTCCTGGTTTGTCTCGGTGCTTCTTGCGCTTCGCGCGTATCGTGTGTTTCTTCGTGCCCGCCTTTATGAACGGGACGAACCGGTCTTTGAACTCATAGAGACCCATCACTTCCTCCGAGCTAACTTGAGTCTGGCCTCTGTAAACCACACCAACCCTCTGACAATCTCTATGCGTGAAAGTCCCAATTCTCTTCCTACCCGGCGATAGGCCGCATTGAAAGCCTGGTCAAAAGGAAGCCTTCGCATGTAATACGGCGTCAACTCCAGTAGCCGATCTCTAAGCCAGCGGTCGAAGGAACGCTTCAGCTTGCCTTCATAGCGGAGCACTCTTCACTCCTCCGAGCACGTATCGCCGAACCAGCCCGGCCCCGCCGACGACACCACCAAAATCTGCTTTGCCACCGGCGTCGCCGCGCCAAAACTCGCAGAAGCTTCCTCCATGAAGGCCGCCTCGTCAATCACGTAAATGGTGGGATGGTAGAGCCTCACCTGGTCAGCGCCGCGCCCGATCGCCTGAATGGCTGACCCGTTCGCCCAGACCAGCTTGTCTGCCGGCAGGTCTTCCGGCCTCATGGCCAGGGGAAACCGCTCCTTGAGCCATGCGTGCTGCCGGTCGTACAGCGCGTAGGCGTACCCAGGCGGTTCCTTGCCCTTGACCAGTTCTGAGGCCTTCTCAAGCTTCTGGGATTGCACCAGGACCAGCGTGGAGGGGAAGAGTTGGCAGAACCAGGTGCAATAGCCGATCGCGCACCAGGACAGCATCATCTCCCGGCTCTTCGGGAAAAACATAATCTGCCTGGTGAGCATCCGCGCGAACAGCCATTTGAAGTACGGAAGGACCGGAAACGGCCTGTGAGGTCCGGAGAAGCCCTTCTCCAGCCAATGGTTGTCGAAGGTCTCGGTGCAGTGCCAGAGCCACCAGAGTGGCCCGGGGATCCACTGACCGTCCTTCCCCTGCGCTCCCTGCCGGATGCGGTTCATCGTCTCGTTCTCCCGCGCTATCTGGCGGTCGTAGATGAGCCTCTGCGGGGTGAACAGAGCGCTCACTGGAAAGTCATCACGCTTTGCGCGAGACGCCTTTTTGCGATTTCGATGTACTCGGCGTTTAGTTCTAGTCCGATGGCGTGGCATTGCAGGTTCCTCGCTACCAGCTCGGTCGTACCACTCCCCACAAAAGGGTCTAAGACGATTCCTCCCTCTGGACAGCCGGCCAGGATGCAGGGCTTGATGAGTTCTTCTGGGAAGGTGGCGAAGTGGGCCCCCTCGAAGGCCTGCGGACTCACTTCCCAGATGGTTCGCTTGTTGCGCTTGCTGCCGATCGGCAGGAGCCCGCTCACAGCGGCTGAATAACTCTGGTTCTGCTTTACCCGTCCCTGTCCTAGAGACGTGGGAGAGTTGTAACGGGAGGCGCCATTCCGCTGATTTCTTCTGCCTTCCTTGTGGATATTGCCGTGGCCGCCGCTGCCCGTCGAAGTATCCCAACCTGCGGGAATTGGCTGTGCTTTCGGATTCACGCCTGTCCCGCGGCTGTGCGCTTCGCCGGTGACCTCTTCCTTGATCGCCTCGGCGTTGTAGTAGTACTTCTTTTTCTTACTCAGCAGGAAAATGTACTCGTGGGCCTTCGTTGGCCGGTCCTCGACCGTCTCCGGCATGGGATTCCCCTTGCTCCAAATGATGTCGCTACGGAGATACCAACCGTCGGCCCTCAGCGCCAGCGCCAGCATCCAGGATGTCGGCACCAGGTCTTTCTCCTTCCAGCCAGGAGGCTTTCCGTTCCGGTGGATTTTGTTCGCGCCGGCGAACCAATTTCTCGGAAGCCCGCATTCCGTTCCGGTCTCCATCGTCTCGCGCGTGCGTTCAGTTCCTGTCCCAGAACAGTAGCTGTCTCCCATGTTTAGCCAGAGCGTGCCGTCGTCCCGGAGTACGCGCCACACTTCTCGAAATACCTGGAGCATCGCGGCCACGTATTCTTCCGGAGTCT
>Ga0137382_10000190_pt1 | contig 25452 bp, 28 predicted proteins | sample SagtaG_15_FD_104816 | JGI IMG/M metagenome (GOLD analysis project Ga0137382, IMG submission 104816) | Vadose zone soil microbial communities from Sagehorn Ranch, Mendocino, California, USA - Sage2_R_20_16 metaG | ecosystem: Environmental > Terrestrial > Soil > Vadose zone | place: USA... | reverse complement strand
TCGCTTCGGGCCTCGTAGGACCGAGCGAAAGCATTGAACAGAGAATCGTTGTACATGATCCCTCTCTCCTCATCAGGTAAACTGCTGGACGCGCTGCTTGGTTCCAACCGCCAGACCCGCATCAGCGTCCGTCCGCGAATCACCACTCGCTCGTGGACCCATTGGACACGCGACCGACTCCACCACGCAATGCAATAGTTGTGCTAAGGCAGCCACCATCACCGGAATAAGGTATGATTTCTGCAGCCTGTATCCGGCCCGCAACATCCCGCTACGAAAGTGTGAAGACGCCTGCCGCCCGGAAGCCGCCCCTCGTTGGCGACGGGACCATACCCGAATATTAGGGTTTTTGGGGTACTGCGGGCTGAATACGGCCGTTTCCGAGCCTGTCTGAACGATTGTTCAGATCAGTTTCGCTCCAAAACGGCCTGGATTTGATCCCACCATACGGCACTGTGCACTGCATCACAGTGCGGTGATCAGTTTGAATTTCGTGATCTGTTCGATCGCGACGTCGCCGGGGTTCGGGTCTTTGAGAATCTTGTCTACCAAAGGGCGGCACGGCGTCGCGTGTGAGGAAAGTCCACCCTACTCCGTCAGTCCGCCGCTCGCCGGGGATACCAAGGCGCCAATCGCGGCAAGCCAGGCCTTTTTCAGCAGACGCGGCGATCGGCTCCACCCTTCCCAATTCACTGCATAGACGCGGCCTACTCTGCTTGTTGCTCGGTGGGGCTGCAGAGCACCGGCATCGGGGATCGCGGCGCCTGCGCGGCGGCCACGCTGCCACGCCGTCGATAACGCCGAGAAATTCCCGCCGCTTCACTCTATTACCTCGTCGGCGCGCAACATTGTCGGGAGCGATCGGCATTCTGGCGGGTGGCCCGAGAAATGCCCGGCACAATGACTGGCAAAAGGATGCCGGCCTGGTTCTCCTTGACGATCAAAAAACGAGGAAACGCTGTGAGCAAGACGTCGAAAGTGCGAAGCGTCGAACTCCTCGGCTGCAACGCCGGTTGGAGAAACTATCACTTCGTCAAGCTCACTACCGAAGACGGCATCGTTGGCTGGAGCGAGTTCGACGAGGGTTTTGGTTCTCCTGGTGTCGGTGCTGCCATCCAGCGTCTCTCGGTGCGAGTGGTCGGACAAAACGCGTTTCAGCACGAACGGATTTATGCGGAGCTTTTCGCAGCGACGCGGCCCGGGGCCGGCGGTGTAGTAGCCCAAGCGCTTGGCGCGATCGAAAATGCCCTGCTCGATGCGAAGGCAAAACTGCTCGGAGTGCCCTGCTACGACTTGCTCGGCGGCAAAATTCGCGACCGCATTCGCCTCTACTGGTCGCATTGCGCCACCTGGCGCATCAACCATCCCGACTGGTACACGCCGCCGATCACCGATCTCGACGGCGTGAAGGCGATCGGACGCGAAGTCCGGGAAAAGAAGTTCACCGCGCTGAAGACCAATATCTTCACTTACGATGCCGGCAGGCCTCGCGGCTGGCGGCCCGGTTTCGGCGCGCCCTTTGCGCCCGAGATCAATGTCGACCGCAAGGTGTTGCGCGACCTGCGCACCCATCTTGAAGCCATCCGTGATGGCGCCGGGCCTGATATCGACATCCTGCTCGACCTCAACTTCAACGCCAAGACCGAAGGCTATCTCAAGATCCTGCGCGCCATTGCCGACCTCGATATGTTCTGGGTCGAGATCGACAGTTTCAATCCCGAAGCGCTCGGCGCCAAAGTCCGCACCCGGTCTCATCCTGTGAAACGCTGCTGGGCCTGCGCGAATTCCTGCCTTATTTCCGCGAGCAGGCGATGGATGTCGCGATCATCGACACGCCATGGAACGGAGTCTGGCAGTCAATGAAGATCGCTTCTGCTGCCGAGGCGTACGAGGTCAACGTCGCGCCGCATAACTTCTACGGCCACCTTTGCACCATGATGAACGCCCATTTCAGCGCCGCAGTGCCGAATTCGCGGATCATGGAGACCGATATCGACCGGTTGCCGTGGGATCACGAGCTTTTCACTCACGTGCCAGAGATCGAGGACGGCCATCTGATCATGCCGGAGCGGCCCGGCTGGGGTACCGAACCCAACGAAGAGGCGCTTCGCGCTCATCCGCCGAAGGGCAATGTCGGGCTTTTGAATTATGGTCAAAAAGCCTGAATGGCAGCCCGCTTACGCGCGTCGCGGACTCGGATTGCAACCCGGCTATGGCAGCATCGGCACAGGATGAAGAATTCGCTAGTTTGTGCTGGGAGATACAGCCGCCGCTTCCATTGAAACGGTCGAGAGTCTCGTCAGGTTGACGTTCCAGCCAATCATGATCGCCACAACTCCCGATATCAGCAGCAATGTGCTGCAAAGAACCACGATGCCGAGTACCCGTTTTCGATAGGCGGTACGGTTCGCTGTCGGCTCTCGATCGTGCCGCCCCTCGCCGAGTCCGGATATTACAGCCTCGAAATGTTGACCGGTCGGAAACCGCAATAGATTTCCGCGACTTTCGGAACTCAAATTGGACGGACGAATTGCTTTGAGTTTCCCTGCAAGACCAGGAAGGCTCCGGTGGCACGTCATGGCCGATCTCCAATGCAGCCCGCGGGGGTCTCCCGCCCGCTCTTAAAATATCTTTTCGACACCACCCGCGAATGCGAATTCATTCACGGCGGCAAACCAAAAAAGAATTCGGATTATTTTCTATGCACGCGTGAACACCCAAACCGACTCCAAGGCCGCGGTCGCAACTCTGCGTTACTACTGCATGCTCTAGCACATTTGCCGCAAATTGAACATTCAGGCACCGCAGAAAAATCAGGCAAATGAAAGTTCCCTGTGGAATGGAATGCGAAAGAGAATGCCCGAATCATTCAACAAGGTTCCCGAAGTAACCCTTGCTTTCTGGATCATTAAAATTGCAGCTACAACTCTAGGTGAGACCGGGGGCGATACCGTCACGATGACTCTCAACTGGGGTTATTTGGCGGGAACCGCGCTCTTCCTCACCACACTGCTGGTGCTTGTCTGCGTGCAAGTCATAGCGAAGAGATTCCACCCCTTTCTATATTGGGCAACAATCATCGCTTCCACCACGTTCGGCACGACCATGGCGGATTTTGCCGATCGCTCGTTAGGCGTCGGCTATACCGGCGGCTCGTCGATTTTGTTGTTCTGTTTATTGGCTACCCTTGGCCTCTGGTATTGGTCGCTCGGCTCGATTTCGGCGGACACCGTCAGCACGCCAAAGGCGGAAGTGTTTTATTGGGCTGCCATCACTTTTTCACAGACCTTGGGAACTGCGCTTGGCGACTGGATGGCCGATTCGACCGGCCTTGGCTACGAAGGCGGAGCCCTTGTTTTTGGCGCCGCATTGACGGTTGTCGGGGCTGGTTATTTCTGGACCAACCTATCGCGGGTTACGTTGTTCTGGGCGGCGTTCATTCTAACCCGGCCGCTGGGCGCGACCGTCGGCGACTTCCTGGACAAGCCTAGACACCACGGCGGGCTTGCCTTGAGCCGGCCGCTTGCGTCGACGATTCTCGCAGCCTTCATACTCGGATGTCTTCTCATCCTGCCGCAACGGGCCGGCGTGCATCCGGGCCAGCCCGGGGTCGTGCGGAAGTAGGGAGGCTTCCGGTCCGAGTCCTCGGAATGAAGCTACTTGCGCCCTTGAGCACGCAGCGGCTTGGCATGCAGGGTTTCCAGTGTGCCCGGCGAGCCGAGAACCGCGAATTCTTCGCGCGAGGTCAGATAGCCCAGCGCCTCGTCCAGGGTTTCGGCGTCTTCAATCTTTGCCCGCGCAATTGCGAGATGGGGGTTGATTTGCCCGCGATTGCGCCTTCCATTCCGCGGCAAATTCATCAAATGCGCCTCCAACAGCCGGGGGTCGCTGCGGAGTTCGAGCAACGGGCGTTCGATGGCCGCACTTGCGGCGCTCGCCAATTCGTTTGCGCGAACAAGAACCTGGGGAGGCGCCCTCTCCTCCGGAGTGCGAAACAGTCTGGAGTTGGGGTTGGACGGTTTTGAAGTCAACATTGCGATCGGGACAGAAAGCAGCAAGCCGAGAATGACTGGCGCCATCCAAAACAGCAACGGCAACGACACCGCGAACGCGCTGGCAGCCATCCCAACCCCAAAAAGGGTCGGCACCGCACATTTGCGGGTCAATTCCTCGCGAGACCATTCGCCCTCGTCACGACGCTGAACCTGCCAGCCCGCGTCATGTCCCAGCAGAATTTCTGCCATCGCAGCGGATTGAAAGATCATCATCACGGGTGCGGTCAAACCTGACAGCAACGTCTCGATCAAAAGACCCGCGAAGACGACAAGACCTCCCCCGAATTGCTTGCGGCTGCGCGTCCGGATGGCGAGCAAAATGCAGGCGAGCAGTTTAGGCACGATCAGCAATCCCATCGTGCCGACGAAAACCCAGGCGGCTAGAATTGGATCTTCAGCAGGCCATTTCGGAAACAGGGAAAATCCTTTCGGAAAATACTCGGGCCGAACGAAATGAGCTTGCAAAGAGATCAGAATTCCGAACACCAGAAACAATAGCCAAAGCGGCGCGGTGAGATATGTGCCAATCCCCGTGAGAAGATGAAGTCGCGATACCCAATGCAGGCCGCGCGCCGGGAGCACCGCCAGATGTTGAAGGTTGCCCTGGCACCATCGGCGGTCGCGCGCAGCGAAGTCCAGAAGCGACGGCGGGCATTCTTCGAAGCTGCCGCCCAGGGCAGGGACCATTCTGATCGCCCATCCTCCCCGCCGCATCAGCGCCGCTTCGACAAAATCGTGGCTGAGAATATGACCGCCAAACGGCTTGCGGCCCGGCAGGTGAGGCAGGCCCGCGTCCTGCGCGAACGCGCGCACGCGAATGATGGCGTTGTGCCCCCAATAGTTGCCTTCGGAGCCGTGCCACCACGCAATGCCTGCGGCTACCAAAGGCCCGTACAGCCGTCCCGAAAATTGCTGCAACCGGGCAAATAGAGTTTTCGCATTCACGATGATCGGCAGCGTCTGGATAAGGGCGACGCCAGCATGGCGTTCCATGGCGGACACCAGCCTGACGATGGTGTCGCCGGTCATCAGGCTGTCGGCGTCCAGTATGATCATGTGGTCGTAACCCGCGCCGAACCGCTTGACCCAGTCTTCAATGTTGCCGGATTTTCGCGCGGTATTTTCCAGGCGGTGACGATAAAAAATATTTTCGGCGCCGACATTCTCGCGAAGCCGCAGAAAGCATTTCTCTTCCGCTATCCAGAGCGAAGGGCTCGTTGTATCGCTCAGCACAAACCAGTCGAACCTCGAACCGTGTCCGGACTGACCGACCGACTCGTACATCGCACGAAGTCGAGCCATGATCCGGTGGGGGTCTTCGTTGTAGGTCGGCAGCAACATTGCATTCCGGCTGCCGATCGACGGCAGCGGTGCGTCGGGATCGATCCCAAGCGGATCCCGGCTGTGGAATAGCAGCACCGCGAAGCCGGCCAATGCGGACATGAACGAGAAAGCAATCCACGCAAACAGCGTCACGAACAAGCACAGCACCGTCCATTCGAGCATCGTGACGCCCCCGACCTGGAGGACTTGATACATTTCGTAGCAGCCGGCCCCGGTCATGGCAGCCGTGCCGGTGAAAATGCAGGCGCGCCGCAGCGCCACCGACTCCAAGGCGGCCGATTGATCGCCTGTCCTGCTCTCAAATTCTTGCAACGGCTGCCTCGACATTGCCATCGGCGATTCCGGCGGAAGGAATTGCGCTCGCCCGTCAGCCCTAAAGTCCGGATGTCGCGTCAAGGTGCCCATCGATAAACCCACACCTCCGATACGGCATCGTTGCCCTGCATCAGATATGCGCGTAGTTCGACCGGATTCTTATCGTTCCCCAAAAGTTCAAAACTCAGTCGCCACCCCCCGGTCACGGGATTGGGCTGGGTGACGACGTTTCGGATCTCGGCCTTTTCCGCGGTGACATTGCCTCGGATGCTCTTGGGATCGGCCGACTTCAGCTTTTCACCTACCAAATCCAGAACGAATATTTTTGCATCGTCGCCCTTTGCGCCCACGCCTGTCCTAAAAAAACGTGCAAGCGATGTGAGCTTCGGAGCATCCGGTCCCCAATGCAGACGATAGGTGTAGGTATGCTCGCCTTGGGCCTGCAGGACGTTCTTCGGTCGCCAAAAGCCTGCGATATTGTCGTGGATCTCCTCCTTCGTCGGAATTTCGATCAGGTGAACCGTGCCTTCTCCCCAATCCCCAATAGGCTCGGCCCACAGGCTTGGCCGCCTTTCAAAGCTTGATTCGATATCTTGATATTCCCGGAAATCTTTTTCCCGCTGCATCAAGCCGAAACCGCGAGGATTGAGATCGGAAAAGGCGCTGATCTGAAGATCTCTGGGATTGCTGAGCGGACGCCAAAGTTCCTCGCCCCGGCCGTTGAATATCGCAAGACCATCGGAATCGTGCACCGAGGGACGAAAATCGTCGACGTTGATCCGATCGTTCGGCCCGAAGAAAAACATGCTCGTCATCGGCGCGAGTCCGGGGCGGTCAAGATCCACGCGCGGATAGATCGCCATTTCGACATCGAAGACCGTGGTTTCGCCGGGCCGTATCGTGAAGCGATAGGCCGCCGCTGCGCTCTCGCTGTCCAGCAACGCGTGCACGACGATGGAATTGGCTTTCGCGGTCGGCTTTTCGATCCAGAACGTCTTGAACAAGGGGAATTCCTCCCCCTTGGCCTCGCCCGTGTTGATTGCGAGTCCCCGAGCCGACAGTCCGTAGATTTCTCCCCTTGCGACGGCGCGGAAATAGCTGGCGCCCAGGAAAACGCAAACCTCGTCGTAATAATCGGGCTTGTTGATCGGCGCGTGAATCCGAAATCCTGCGAAACCCAGATCTACCTCAGGGCTCGGTGGCGGGGTGCTGCCGAAGGAAAATTGGTCGGAACGGTATGCAATCCTGGTGGCCTGGCCGTTCGCGACCTCGTAGATATCCACTCTTGGCGTGTAGTAGAAGCCGCGATGTAAGAATTGCACTTCGAAGGGCAATTTCTCGCCGCGCCAAAGCGCGTGTTCGGGCAAGAAACGTATCGCGCGGTAGTGATCGTAATCCAGATTCTTCAGGCTGTCCGGCAATTTGGAATCCGGCGCCTTGAACGGTTTGCTGGCTGCATCACGGGCGCTTTGTCGGACAATCGATCGATCAAAGGCGGCCGATTCCGGGCGCACCGGCGATGCGAGACCACCCGCACTCGACGACGCGATCGGCAGGGCAGCTGCGGCCTGAAGAAAACGTCGGCGGTTCAAGAAGCCTCCAATGCGCTAAAGAATGACGCTTAGAAACTCTCATCGGGGCTGCATGTTCCGATCTCGGAACTAACAATCAGTCCGAGCGATGGCGGCGAAAGAAGGCTGGCGAATATCGACTCTCCGGCGCATGGCGCCTTATTCTGGCGTTGCCCGAATCAACGGCTCGAAGCAAACTCCGGTGACATGTCATCGTAGCGCAGCATCTCGCTCGGAGCCGTCCGATGTACTTCGTGGCCGCAGGACTGGTCGTGCTGGCCGGCCTGTTCTATGCCGCCGGCCATCATGAAATAGGTAGCCTCGGTGTCGAGATGTGCCGGTACGGCAGTACGTTCTGCGACAATCCGATCTACGTCTTGGTCGGCGCCGGACTAGCGGCGATATGGGCCATGTTTGTCAGCATCCGCTGAGGCGGCCGAGCCACGGGTTTCGACAACAAGCCGAACCCTAGCGCGGTGCAGGATTTACCGGTTCAGCAGGCTTCGGCCCCGGCGCATTGGGCTCGAACTCCGACTTGGGGGCGGTTGGTGTAACCTTCGCCCCGACGGCCCGCGCGGCATCACCCGTCGTCTTGTGGTTGACGATTTCGGCGGTCTGGACCCTGGGCCTGGTCCACGGGCCATGATCGACAATCAGCATGGCCAGCACGCCGAAAACCGCAACCGCTATCGCGATCACGACGGGGTGGCCTAGCATTCGCTTCCAATGATTTTTCGTCATTGAAGGTGCCTCACCTGACGCTTCCTGCTGAAATAAATCCTGATGGCGGGGAAGGTTCCTGTCAGGAGGCACCGAAGCCTTCCGAACATTTCCAGAGCGCGTCGATTCTCGGTCGGCAACCCTCCGGATTATGCTCGATTGGGGACGGTTTCCTGCTGCCGACGTCGAGACCCATCACACCTTGAAAAGCTTGGCGTAGCGCGCCTTGATCTCCTCGCTCTGCGCCAGCACGGCGGCGGGATCCGACTTGAGCAATTTCAGCGTGGACAGCGGCGGATGGCCGGCCTTTTCCCTGACTTGCGCATGGAACGAGCGGTGCGCAAAATTATCGACCAGCAGTTGCTGTCCCTCCGCACTGAAGAAAAAACTCTGGAACAACCGCGCCGCATTCGGATTCGGCGCGCTGCGGAACACCCCACTTGGAACGATGATCAGCGGCGAGCCTTCGGTTGCATAGACGACCTCGACCGGCTGGCCCTGGTCCTTGAGCAGCAACAGATTGTAATCATTGCCGTCGGCCATCACGGCCCGCTCTCCCAGCAGGAGCTTTTTCGGCGGATCCGCCGCCGACTGCACCTGCAACACCTTTTGCTGGGCAAGCTTCTCGAAATATGACCAGCCGAGTTCGCGCGCGAGCACGAATGTTGCCGTCATGATCGCGCCGCTATAGCCGGGATGAGCCTTGACGATCTTGCCCTGCCACTTCGGATCAAGCAGATCGGCGTAGCTTTTGGGCGCGTCCTCGCGCTTTACCAGATTGCTGTTATAGCCGATGGCTTCGATCCAGCCACACGAGGTTGCGTACAGTCCATCGGGGTCGACGTGATCAGCCGGAAAGTGCTTCGCAACATCCTCGGACACGTAAGGCGCAAGCCAGTCCTTTGCTTTCCAGTCAAGATAGTGCGCGGGGTCGGTGCTGTTGGCAACGTCGACCGCATTGATGCCGCTCGCCTGCTCCTGGGCGATGCGCTGGAAAATCCGCTCGGCGCCGGAGCGCTCGACCCGGACGGCGATGCCGGGATATTTGGCTTCGAATGTCCTGGCCAGGCGTTCTCCGACGTTCAGCTCCAGCGCGCAGTAATACGAGAGCTTGCCCTCCTTGCGGGCGGCTTCGACCAACGCCGGGGTCACGCTGGTCGGCGGCGGCGCAGCCGCCCTGGCCGGTTCGGCGAACAACGCACCGGCTGCAAGCGCGGTCGAGGTCTTGAGCACGTCGCGCCTTGACCAGGCTCGATTCCGCATGGCGTTTCCCCGTGAGTTGCGCGCTGTTGTGGCCGGCGCGATAATTGAAGCGGAGTGTAGCAGATGGCGCAGACTGACGTCCTGATTATTGGCGCGGGCCCGACCGGCCTGGTGCTCGCGCTTTGGCTGACCAGGCTTGGCGTCAAGGTGCGCATCATCGACAAGAGCGTGGAGGCCGGAACAACGTCGCGGGCCTTGGCAGTCCAGGCCCGCACCCTCGAACTCTACCGGCAGCTCGATCTCACGGAGGCCGTGGTCGCGAGGGGCCATCGGGTTCCCGCCGTCAATCTCTGGGTAAAGGGTGAAGCGGCGGCGCGCGTGCCGTTCGAAAGCGTCGGCTCGGGTCTGACGCCCTACCCGTTCCTGCACATCTTCCCGCAAGACCAGCACGAGCAGCTGCTGATCGAACGGCTGGGACGCTTCGGCGTCGCGGTCGAGCGGCAAACCGAACTGGTCAGCTTCGCCAATGGCGAAAACGGCATCACAGCTCGCCTGCGCGGGCCCGACGGTCAGGAGGTTGACGGCGAGGCGAAGTACATTGCCGGCTGCGATGGGGCACGCTCGATCGTGCGCGAGACGATCGGCACCGGCTTTCCCGGCGGCACCTATCGGCAAATCTTTTACGTCGCCGATGTCGAAGCCGCCGGCCCCGCGGTAAATGGCGAATTGCATGTCGATCTCGACGAGGCCGATTTCCTGGGCGTGTTCCCGCTGGCCGGAGAAGCAAAGGCGCGCCTGATCGGAACGGTACGCGACGCACGGGCCGACCGGGCCGATACGCTGACGTTCAGGGACGTCAGCGATCGGGCGATCAATCACCTCAAGGTCAGGATCAACAAGGTCAACTGGTTTTCGACCTATCACGTGCATCATCGGGTCACGCACCATTTCCGAAAGGGACGCGCGTTCCTGCTTGGCGACGCGGCGCATATCCACAGTCCGGCCGGCGGACAAGGCATGAATACCGGAATCGGCGACGCCATCAATCTCGCATGGAAACTTGCGGCAGTGACCGCCGACCGGGCGCCGGACAAGTTGCTCGATTCCTATGAGGCCGAGAGGATCGGTTTCGCGCGGCGACTGGTCGCGACAACCGACCGCGCATTCAGTTTCGCTACCGCGGATGGACCGATCGCCGATTTCCTGCGCACGCGTGTCGCGCCGCTCTTGATCCCGAGGGTGATCGCGTTCGAGCCGGTGCGCGAGTTTATGTTCCGGACCGTCTCTCAGATCATGCTGAATTACCGCAACGGCCCCTTAAGCAGCGGCACGGCCGGGCGTGTGCATGGCGGCGACCGTCTGCCTTGGGCGCGGGTCGATGGAACGGACAATTTCGCGACGCTCGCAACGATCGATTGGCAAGTTCACGTCTATGGAGCGGCTAAGGCCAAACTCGCAGCGTGGTGCGCGGCCCAAAAGCTGCCGCTTCACGTGTTCGAGTGGCGACCCGGATACGAGGCGGCGGGGTTCGCCCGCGATGCGCTTTATTTGCTCAGACCTGACACCTATGTGGCGCTTGCCGACGGGTCCGGTGCAGCCGACGCAATCGAGCGTTACTTCAGAGACCAAGGCATTAAGCTTCCACCGCGAAACGCACCGTGATCGTCGGATCGTGCTTCAACCGTCAGGTTCAATCGCGTTGGTCGGGGTCGGCCTGTCAGTTATTTGTTGGCCAAACAGGCTGCCGATCAATTCGACAGCCGTGCGCGCGGTACGGCCCCGCTCATCAAGGAACGGGTTCAGTTCAACGACATCGACCGATCGAACCAGCCCTGAATCGTGCAGCATCTCCATCACCAAATGCGCTTCTCGATAGGTCGCGCCGCCGGGCACCGTGGTACCGACGCCAGGTGCCACGCTGGGATCGAGAAAATCAATGTCGAAGCTGACGTGAAGCACGCCGTTGCGGGCTTTCACCCTGTCGATGACGCGGCGGATCAAGACACCAACGCCGAATTCATCGATCTGGCGCATATCGGCAACGCTGATGCGGCGGCTGCGCAGCAGATCTTTCTCCAGTTTGTCGATCGAACGCACGCCGAATAATTCAAGCTGATCATGCTCGATCGCCGCGCGCGGCTCACCCCCTAAAAGGCAATCCAGGCCGGGCTCACCGCACAGGAACGCGGCCGACATCCCGTGCATGTTGCCGGACAATGTCGTTGCGGGGGTGTTGTAGTCGGCATGCGCGTCCAGCCACACCACGAAAAGCTCACGGCCGGCTGCGTGCCAATGACGGGCGATCCCATTTACTGACCCCATCGACAGGGTGTGATCTCCGCCGAGAAAGATCGGAATTGCGGATTGCGTTAGTTCATAGGCGCGTGCACTCAATGCGCGGGTCCAGCGCTGGATTTCTCTGTAGTGCTTCGCATTGTCAGGCGGAGCGTCGGCCAGGTCGACCACATCGCCAATGACAAGATCGCCGTGATCTCTGACCTCAAAACCCAGCCCATCCAGCAAGGTCAAAAGACCTGCCGTTCTCAGGGCCGCAGGCCCCATCAGGGTTCCACGTTGTGACGCCCCGATATCGATGGGAGCACCCAGCACCGCAATTCGTCTGGCTGGATCTGGTTTGAAAGCGTCGACCACGACGAATCCTCTCAAGACGATCAAATGAGCTGCCATGAATGCAGCGAAAAACGCAGGAAGAGAAGTCTCCGGCCCGCCTACCAGGCAATCATTCTGGTGATAATTGGTGGCTTTCACGCCTATTTTCGGGGGCGCCCGTGCGTGAGCTCCGCACTATCACAAATGTAGCTTGTATTCAGCGGGGCGTCAGCCAGCGCAAGATCAAACAATCCAGAGACAACATGCCGGGGCCGCGACACAGCAACACCAGCAGCATTGCGGCCCACTGGATATGGGTAGGCCATGCCTGCGGATAGACAAATATCTCAATGACCCCAGTCATACCCAAGAGAACGAGCGCGGCAGGCCTCGTCAACAGGCCGAGCACTAGCAGAACCGGCGTCGAAATTTCGACAGCGGTTGCCAAATATGCCGCGATTTCCGGTGGAATAAAAGGCAGCCGATACTCGTCGGAGAACAGTGAGAGTGTCGTCTCCCAGTTCGCAAGTTTCGTCATTGCGGAGTTCCAGAAAATGGTTGCAACCGCAAACCGAAGCGGCAGCGCCAGCCACGTATAACTAACGGCGTCGAGCGCCCGCCGGATGCGGCCGAGAGCTTCGCAAGATCTTGAATGTGACGGGATTGCCCTGACGGTGCCGGTCATGCGATTTTCTCGAGGTTATCCTTCGATCGCCGTCGATGGCGGCACCGACCCGAAACCCACGAACCTGCCCAATGCGAGATGCTCGGCGAGCGCGGCCGAGCAATCAAACTCGCTGCTGTCGACGAGAGCCGCTTCGATCGATGAACCGGCACAAAGCCTCGAGAGAAAGCACCAAGCCGGCTCGCTGAGGCATTCGACCTCGACGCCGGCCGACAGGCGTTCGACCAAGAGGTTTCGCGGGCCGCACCCAAGATTGATTTTGCCGAGAGCGTCATCGTCGGCGTCACTGACCGCGCGCCATATGACGTCCGCCGGATAATCCAGCCGCAACAATCGGATCGAAGGATGGGGCACGAAGCTGATCTGCCCCTGGTCTTCAACTTCGATCGCGCCGAGTGCTGCGACGTCCAGCGATGCAATATCGGCGGCGTGAAGCGCGCTGTTCACGGCCCATTCAAGTTCCGCGACGTCTCCGAGATAAGCAATCGAAGTCGCCGGCGGGAATGAACTCAGGAACTCAGGAAACTCGCCGCCATATAGATCGAGCCATGCTACCCGAGGCGGACGCTCCTCAATAAAGATCTGAGCTGCGCCTTCGAAAAAGTCCTCGCCGACGAGGCGTTCGGTCACCGGAAAGCAAAGCCTCAGGGTCTTGGTCAACGTGTGCACGAATGTATTGCGATAGATGTCCAGCCGATCGGCTGAAACGTGCCCAGCGAGCATCGCGTAAACCGCCTGGTTATCCCGATTAAGAAGACTTTCCTGCATCGCCTTTTGCATTTCAAGCAGCGTCGGCATGACTGGAATCCTTCGGCGAGTTACGGATCAAACAGTCCGCATGAAGTGCCTCATCAAGCAGGACCTGTAGCGGCGGAACGTCATTGTCCCATTCGATCAATGTCGGCACCGCGCCGAAACGCGCAATCGCCTGCCGATACAGGCTCCAGACCTCATCGCTGACCCGCGAGCCGTGATCATCAATGCGAAGGGTGGAACCATCGGCCAGGCTCTTGACGCTATGTCCGGCTAGATGAATCTCGCCGACTGCCTCAGGTGGCAGCGCTGCGATATAGGTTGAGGCGTCCCAGCCGTGATTGTGGACGCTGACGCAGATATTGTTGACGTCACACAAGATGCCGCAGCCCGTGCGCGCCGCAACCGCTGCCATGAATTCCCATTCCGGGATGATCGAATTGGCGAAGGTAATGTACGTCGAGGGGTTCTCGACCAGAATCCGTCGCTTCAAATAGCTCTGGGTTTGATCGACATGGCGACAGACAACCTCAAGCGCCTCTTCCGTCATCGGCAGCGGAAGCAGATCGGCCAGATAGCTTCTGCCGACGACATTCCAGGCGATATGTTCGGACATCAAGCCCGGCTCGACGCGCTCCGCAACCTTTCGGATGCGTTCAAGATGTGCCGGATCGATCCCTTCCGCGCTGCCGAGCGACAAGCCGACGCCATGCAGCGAAATCGGCGTATCGCGGCGGATCGCATCCAGGTAACGCAGGGGCACGCCGCCCCCCATGTAGTTCTCGGTATGAACCTCCATCCACGCCACGTCCGGACGGATCTCGAGCACGGCCTGGTGATGCTGAAAGCGCAACCCGACCCCGGCCCTCGCCGGAATCGGGTCGGCTACGCTGATGTTGGGGCGCTGCATCAGCTTTACCGTCTCATGTCGCGGTCGTCTTGCCGCCCTGGATCTTGCCGCAGTCGCCTGCCGGCAAAAGCACGAACGACTTCGTATCGCGGGCCTGCGTCGCCTGGCCAGCACAGGAATGGGCGCCTTCCGCGCAATCGTTCTTGGCGGCAGCGTTGATGCCGTAGCACTTTTCCAGCTTGTTCTTGGCCATGCGATCCATGTTGTCCTTCACGATCTGAGGCGGATTGGCGATGCCCTGGGCCTTAACGGTCGGAGCCTGCATCGAAAGCGCGAGACCAACGGCGGTCGTCAATGTGGATATGGCAAACAAACGGCGGTTCATGATGTCTTCCTCTCCTGTTGTGTCCCATCTCGGAACGCACATCACGAGGTTCGACAGCCAATCAGGAAAGGTTAGCGGGAGGCGAAAAAATTCTTTTGTGTCGCCGCACTCGCTCCCGGTGTATCCAGTCATCGGAAACTGCCTCTATCGGCGCGGGAAATAGGCAGATATGCCAAGTTGCAGTCAGGAAAATCCTCCGTATCCAAGTGCGCCTAGGTTGATGCTCGTCACCTCGACCGCGCCGGACAGTACGCGGATATCCAACGGACAATCGGACTGGTCGGCGCTGATGGCAAAAGCGCAAGACGGCGATCGCGACGCCTACCGCTCGCTGCTTAGACAGGTTGAACCTTATGTCCGATCGATCGCAGCGAGGTGCTTCAATCTACCGGCCGACGCGGAAGACGTCGTTCAGGACGTGCTGCTGACCGTTCATGCCATTCGAAATACCTACGATCCAAGGCGACCGTTCGGACCGTGGCTGGTTGCAATCGCCAACCGTCGCATCATCGACCGGCTGCGTCGGCATACTCGCCAAAAGGCCCGCGAAATCGAATTGTCCGCCGAGCATGAAACCTTTGCCGAGGCTCCAGCGAACCTTGATAGTACGATATCGGCAGAGCTTGCGCTGGTTGGCGCAATCGACAAGCTGCCGCCGGATCAGCGAGACGCTGTCAGAATGCTCAAGCTTAACGAGATGTCCCTGAAGGAGGCATCAAAAGCCAGTGGCCGATCAATCGTGGCACTGAAGGTCGCGACCCATCGCGCCATCAAAAACTTGCGCCATCTGTTGAAGGGCGAACCGTCGTGAGAAATACGTCCGATCTCATTGATGCGCTTGTCGACGCGGCGGGCCCCGTTCAGCGCCTGCGTCCACCACTGCTGCGCGCCGTGCTTTGGCTTGCACTTGCGGCGATCGTGTTAGCATTGCTTTGCGTCGCGCAGGGGGTACGAACGGATATCTTCATGCGATTGCAGCAACCGATGTTTGTCGTGAGTATGATCGGCGCGCTGGCGACGGCCATCCTGGCGGCGATGGCCTCGTTCAAGCTGAGCCTACCGGGCAGCTCGCGCTGGTGGCTCTTGTTGCCGTTGCCAGCACTTGCGGTCTGGGTTTCGACAATCGGCTACGGGTGTCTGACCAACTGGGTTCGGATGGACCCCGAAGGCATCCGCGTGGGAGAAGCCGCTCGATGTTTTGCAACGCTGTTGCTGACCAGCGTTCCCCTGTCGCTCGCGAAGCTGGTCATGCTTCGCCATGCCGCCTTGCTGCGGCCTACCACCGTTGCCGCGATTGGCGGCCTGGCGATCGCCGCAATGACGTCCTTTGCGCTGTCGCTCATCCATGATCTCGACGCCACGATTATGATCCTGCTTTGGAATCTTGGCACCGCGGCGGTGATCGCGGGATTGGCTGGTATATTTGGCCGGCCGACGTTGGCCTGGGTCGCGGCGCGCGTCATGCCGGCGCTACCTCCGGAACTTTCCGGGCATTGACCGTACGGAACAAAATTCTTATCCGTGCATTTTCTGACACGAGGCCGCCACCCGCCGTTCATCACGGCGCCTGTCGCGGATAGCCAAAGGTCCCTTGACCCGCTGTTCAGAACGAGCGCTCGCGCGGATAGCCAAAGGTGGCGGTCTCATCGACGGGCATCAAGCGAGCGTCATAGCTTTAGGGCATGAAATCGTGGCAATCGAAACACCCGAACCGACAACCCAACCCGGCATGGCGGAACGCGCCATCGATACCGCAAACGATGTGTCGCGCACGATCACGGAAATCTCGGCCGCGCTTGGCGCCGCGGTCGACCGGCTGAGCCAGACCATTGCCACGGCGCGCCAGCCAGGAAAGCCGCTTTCGACCATCAGCGCCATTACCCGGGAGGCTCCGCTCACGAGCTTGTTTGTCGCATTCCTGTTCGGGGTCGCGATAGCGCGACGGCGCTAGATAAACTTCAAATCTCTTTTCGGGCGCGGCAAACGATCCCTCACGACCCGATCAACCCCACCGGCCGTTTTTCACCAACCTTGGCAGCGTTGTTATCGCCAGAGCAATCTTTTTCTCTTGACGCCAGTCCACTGGAACCAATCCATCTTGCCGCGATTGAAGCTCGGTACCATTCCGTCGCCAAGCGCTCCCCGCGCGAAGGAAACGAGCATGAATATCGCCGGATTCGTCGGCATGACCGACGAAGAACTGATCGTCCACGCCATGCGAAACGCGCAATCGCTGCTCGCGGAACACATCGACCGAGGACCGTCCGACGCCGAGGAGGCGCTCACTCAGCTTCTGGAAATTCTGGATCGTCCGGACGTCGTCGCTGCGACCGACCGTTTGTGCCGCGAATATGGATTGCGACCCTTGAAATGAGACGGACGCAAGGTTCGCACTAGGCCGCCGGCGGCCACGCCGCCTGCCGGCGCCATGGAAACAGCTTGCGGTGTGAGAGCTGCGAACCGGCCGATCCGCTCAAGTCGGACAAAAGGCCTGGCTGGAGCAGGGGCGCACGGCCGCCGAAGTAACGTCGCGTTCTGCTCGCGGTTCCTTTCTGCAGGTCGCTCCGCCTGGGCGCCGCTGCAAGCGGAACGTAACATTCTCGGGAACGGTCGGGCCTTCAAAGGATTCTCCTGATACCGCAAACCGCGGATAACCAAAGGAGGGACGACCGATGCGACGCCTGCTCTTGATCAGTCTGGCAGCGTGCGTGTTTTCAACGACATCGATTTTATCGGCATTGGCGATGCCAGTCGCAAAACCAAAGTTGCTCGCCGGCAGTGACGGCATCGTCCTCGTAAGGGGGCATCGCGGCGGTCGCGGCCACCACTATGGTTGGGGCAGAGGCCGCGGCCACCATTATGGATGGCGACATCGCCGATGGCACTAGCTATATTTATTTGTGCATGAGGCCGCCTCGATAACGGGGCGGCCGCTCTTCAATGAGCGAGACTGGTCTCGTCGCTCACCGTGCGCCACACCAAGTTCGGTCGCTGCCGCACGTGCCGCTGCGGTCAGGCCGCCAAGTGTTATGTCGCCGCGTTCGGCGCATTTGAGGATTTTCTTGGCGATACGCCGACGAACCCGGTGTTCTTCAGCCCCAATTGAAAGCCCCTTGCACGCCCGTTCAAGGGCCACTTCCATATTGGCCAGCGTCCGGGAATCAAAGCTTTCCGCAATCATGACTGTTTTCTTCATCGAGTTGCAGCAAAGCCTCCAAGCTTAGGGTTTGGCAGGTCTTCCACGCTTCGCAAAAAATATGCCCTGCAAGTCCGCGGCATTGCGCAGAATGCCCGCTTGCTTCATTGCCTCATTTCGCTCCGGGCCGGGCGGCATCGTGCGCGCCTGCTCCAGGGCCGCTAGAGCTTCGGCTTCCAGGTCAAATTTGGGCCGCGGATTTTTGTTCTGTCGAGGCATCGAGCCGAAAATACGTCAGATAATCGCGGCCTGTCTGTTCGGTGCTCGACTCTGGAACCAGGCCGGCAACAAGACGGCCATCGCAACTGGAACACTATTGGCGTCATCGAGGCAGCGGCCCCTGAACCGCCGGCGGCCGGAAACCTTGGCTTTCCGCAGGCGTTATTGATGGGGCGCAAAGGAAGGAATGTCCAATGATCAGATGTCTAGCCGTTGTCGGCACTTTGGCAGCATTTGTAAGCGCGCCTGCCATCGCGCAACAACCTACAGCTCCGGGACAGGTGATGCACAAGAGCGGTAGCGTATCGAAGAGCGTATCGAAGGGCGCCTCGGCATATGCACCTGGCCACCTGAAGAAGCATAGGCTTGCCATTAGAGGCCGCCCGGGTGCGTCCGGCTATGCTCCAGGCCACGCTGCCGAGACCAATATCAACACACGAAGCGGGATGACGACGGGATCAAGTGTTAACACGAGGAGCCGGATGACCACCGGATCCAGCGTTAATACGAGGAGCGATGTGACCACGGGATCCGCGCCATCGCGCCGCATCGATGCCGGCTCGCAGCGCTGATCCACCTCATCGAACTGACGCAATAACGAGGCCCGCCGAACAAAGCCGGCGGGCCTTATGCTTGCTGTTTTCCTAACGCCAGGTCTGTTTTGCTAACGCCGGGTGTTCTGTTGATTTACCAGCGATCGTTGCCGACGCCCACGCCCACGCTCACGCCAGGGGCCCTGAAGCCGACGCCGGCACGCGGACCGTCATCCCAGTCACGATAGCTGCGGCGTTCGATGTAACGCTCGCGCGGCATGTAATTATAGGAATCCCGAGCGATCACGCGGCTGCCGCCACGGGTGCGATAGCATCGACCGCTGTCGTCACAGACCAGCCGAACTTGCTGCAGCGAATCCGAGTTTGTGTATTCGCTGCTGGTATAGATGTCAGAAGCATTTGCGTTGCCGGCAACAGCAAACAGCGCGCCCGCGCCTGCTAACAGCGCGATGGTGAGTTTTCTCATGAGTTCCTCCGTGCCAATTCTGCCCTCTGCCTCAAGCCTTGGCGCTCCTTTTCGTTCCCGCCAATTGAGGGGTCCGATGATCCGGCCCCGGCGAACACGAGTTCCACGCGCTGATAACTTTCCGACAAGGATCGCGAGATCATCCGCAAACATGCGTTCTTCCCGGACAGAACAGCGCACCACCGGCAGCAGCACGGGTCGGGGAGCCCGTGCCGGAGTCGGTGGAGATCGGTTCCTTCCCCGAGACGGTTTATCGGGAATCCCGAGCCTGCGTGACTATCGCTACATCGAGCGCGACAACCGAACCTATGTGATTGAGCCGCGCGAGCGGACGATCATTGAACAGATCGACTGGCAATACAGGAAAGGCGGCCCTCCCAGGGCCGCCTCTCTCCTGGTACCGTTGAGTGGGCGGCTGGTCCTCGCCGGATCGCAGCGGCCTGAACGGAACCAGGGAAATTTCAAAAATAGGCGCTTTTGTTCGGAACCGGACATAGATCAGAACATTAAATTGAATGCTGTCCTGTTCGGCCTTTTAGTTCCCGATCGGTGTTCGTCAAACGCGGCCGCGCAGCACTCTTTCAGCTAAGAAAATGCAGATAATGAGGAGGCGCTCATGCCGGGGACGAGAAGTGACCGTGCTCGCGCACGCGCCAGGAATTTGCTGGCGACCCTTTATCCAGCTCCCGACGATCCTGAATTCCATCGTCTGCGCGAACTTGCCGTTGACTATATCCAGGAAGCCGAGCGACTCGAGGCCGAGAGGAAAGGTCGCGTCCTTGAATCCGATGAGATGATCTCGGCGGCACTCGACGCGGTGGCGAGGGATTACTTCGCGCGCGCCCTGCTCCGGGCCGTGTCCCCGGAGAAAGCGTTGGCGAGAGGCATGGAGCGCCGGGCCAGAGGAAACATCCCTAATGGGATGAAATAGCCCCTAATGGAATCAAGCTTTGGTTCAGCCGAAGGTCACGGCCGATATGCACATCCCTGCCGGTGACAGCCGACAGGGATCAGCCGAAAAGATGACGGACGGCGAGCGCTGGACCGGTGGCGCCCGTCACGGATCTGCCGCACAATAGAAATCCGCGGCGCAAATCCATGGAAGTCGATTTGGTGGGCAGCGATTGTTCCCGGCAGCGTATCACCGCGAGGCGCATCAGGATTTGCCTTTCGTCGCATCCTTCGCGGCAGACATGACCCCGCCGGTGATCTGTCTCATATGCTCCCCGGCATTGGTGAATTGACTTCTCAGGAACTCCGATTGAATTTGCATGGCCTGCTGAAGGTCGGTGGCGTGAACCAATCTTCGCGCGTGCTCGAACGCCGCCTTCATGTTCTGCTCGGTGAACGATAAAGCCTGCTTGGAAATGTCCGCTCCCGGATTCGGGATGGATCCTATTGATTTGCTTGCGGCATCGAAAAACAGGCCGAACGCTTTTTCCGCCTGATCGATGGTTTTTTCGGCCAAATCGCGCAATTCGGCCGGGACTTCCAGTTTCGGTTCAACCATGACGCCATCCTCCGGTTCACGCTGAGGGTTACCACATTCCCGGATCGGCGTCTTTGCAGTGTTGCCTCGGAGATTTATTATCCTGGCGGAATTATCCTTGGAAGCCGACAGCCGAGGGCCGATGCGGAAGAAGGACCAGGAGATATTTCGGCGCGCCGTTGAGCTCGCCGGATCCGGCAAATGCAAGGACTGGTATGATGTCCAGGAAAGGTTGGTTGAGAAGGGATATCGCCGGGCGCCTGACCTTTTGGACGGCGAAAAAATCCGGGCGATCCTTGATTTGCAATGCGGCACAGGCCGCAGCCAGGGCAAGAGCCCCTTCCCTCCCCGCTGATTTTTTCAATCACCTTCGAGAAGTTCCCGGTGGTTGCATGCGCCGCTCAAATCGGCCCATCACGCGATTGCGGCCGATCGTTGCGGCGCTTGATCGCAACTCGCCCAACAAGATTGCACCGAGCAAGTTTTGCATTTCCAGCCGAGCGGTGACATGCGGCATCGTTAGACGCGCCGTGATTGCAGTCAGGACCAATGGTCGGATGCCGCTGCGGGGTCGGTCGCCAGACGTTGGACCAGCGCGATAACTTCGAATCGTTGCCTGGGTGCAAGTTTCAGGAAGGCTGTTAGCAGTCGCAAGCTCTCAACGGTTTCGCTCGATGGAGCGCCGAGCTTCTTGTGCAGCTCTGCAACAGATGCAGGAGTTTTCATCTCGCACCTTTGATAGGGAACGGGAATGACATCCAAGGCAAACGTGAAGCCTTGGCTCACATAGTCGATACAGCGGCGATGGAGGTTGAGCGTTTTGGCCTGACGACCGCCACTTGATTTCTTCGAATGGCACGATTTCTTCGAATGGCACGCCTGGCAAGTGACCCGGCTGAACCCGAGAGGGTTGAAAGTATGCCAAGGAACAACCAAACCGGCAAGCCAAACTAGTAGTCCGGGGCGATTCTTTGTTTCGTGCTGCTTTGGTCTCGGCTACGCGGCGTAATGTTGGGCTGCGCGGGGCAAAGGCCGGTCCGCTCGCATGGATCTGACCGCGTTGTCTCGCCAACCGCTCACCGAAGGAGGAAAGCGACAACAATCCAGTACGTCCGTCAGCCAATCGGGTTGCCTCGCCGCGCTGTGTGGCGAATTGCAACACGCGATGTTGTCAGACTCATCGCCGGACCGGATCCGTTCGGCTCACTTGTTGAGCCCGCTCCTTGTCCCGCGGTTGCTCCTGTCCGCGCTCATCGCGCACGATGCCTTGGTCGGGAGCGTCGCCTCGCCCCGGCTCACGGCGAGTTGTAGGCCTTGGCTCAGGCTTCGGCATGCCCCTTTGACCGCCATGCTTGCCGCCTTGATCTTGCACACCTTCCAAATCGTTTTCTCGGGGCATTGTAATCACACCTTGTTTCACAGCGTTTTCCCGATGAGCAGGCTTAAACTTTCCGCGCTTATCCCATGGCAGACAATGCGGTCCAGAGCCGTCGGGTTCCAGGGGATGCGCATTCTGCGTTGAAGGGCGGAGGTACCTCCTCGACGAATGAAGGGCCCTGGCGGAATGCGGGGCCCATTTGCTTTTGTCAAGCGCGGGGCGGACCAACGGTAATGGCAATGCTCCCGAACCCCATGAGCGCAGTTGTTCTCCAATTGCCCGCCTGATGTTTTTGCAATGTTAACTGGACGAGACTCGGCCAGCGCTCGATTGACTTCTTTGTGAACGGGCTTGCCAGCTTTGCGCGCCACTCACGCAACAATCACGGCGAATTTATCGCCGGGCGCGCATATCTTTCATGCTCGAAGTCAGACCCCGGCGAGGACTGTCTTCAGATTGAATGATGTTCATACTTCAATCGGCTCGAAACGCAACGGTTTTGAGCGTTGGGGAAGTGCGGCAGAGAATTGCTTTGCTTTTTTCCGGCGCCGATGGCGCTAGCACAAGCAGCATCCCATGTGTCGCATCCGGGGCTGACACAGGGAGAACAAGATGAAACAGCTTTTGAAAATTTCCGCCGCGCCCGCCACCGCGTTATTCGCGCTGGCTTATATTGCGATAGCGACGCCCGCGGCAGCGGGCCCAAATGAGTATTGTCGCCAGGACGTCACTTCGGGAATGCGCTCCTGCAGCTTTGAGACCCTGGAGCAGTGTCAGGCGATGTCCTCCGGCCGTGGCGGCACTTGTTATCGCGATCCACTTCTGACCGACACCGGCGCCTACGCCTATCAACCGAAGCGCCCGATTTCAAAACCCGGGATACGCTCGAGGAAGCCGGCTGAAAGCCGATAATGCCGTGCGTTCGCGGCAAGCCCGCTATGCGCTCGACAGCAGTCTGCCTTGCGCAGACTGCTGGGCGATGCCGGGCTTGCAAGCGTTAACGGCATCGCTGATCAAGGTCAGAGTCCATCTCAAGCAGATCATCACATGACGATCGCATGATCGGGGCCATGCATTCAAATTGGATGAGGGATGCAGCATCGTGACAGCGCGATGCATCTCGAAACGTTGGTCAGCAATCACGGCTCTTTCAACTTTCTTTTATACCGATGGCGCAGCGACTCCGGTATCCCATGTGCTCTGCGCGATTCCGCGAACCGCAGAAAACACACACACAGAAAGAGACGCGATGAAGACGAAGCAGATCTTGAAAATCAGCGCCGTGCCTGCCGGGGTGCTTTGCGCGCTGGCTTTTTTCTCTACGGCCACGCCCGCGGCGGCGGCTCCGGTTGATTATTGCCGCACCGATACTTCCGGAATGCGGGGCTGCGGCTTTTCCAGCCTGGAGCAATGCCAGGCGATGGCTTCCGGCCGCGGCTCCAATTGTTACGAGAATCCATTCCCGCAGGGCGCCAGCACCAGCGGCAACGCGAGCGGCAGCGCCTATGCCTATCAGCCGAAGCACCATGCTTCAAAAGGCGCGAGGAAGCCCGTTGAGCAGCGAAAGTCGGTTGAGCACCAATAGAACCGCGAGTGCCGACTGAAGGCGAAAGGTGGCCGGCTTTGCCCCCGGCCACTGCGCCGCCGGATGGCGGGCTGATTGCTACTTTTCCCAGGATCCCCGGTTCATTGCTGCTTTTCCCAGAAGGACAGCAGGCCCTGCGACGCCGAGCCGCCGATTACACAGGGGATGCCGACCGCGACCTGGCCAAGCGCCGCCGCGGAGACGCAGCCGAGGGCGACCGCCCCGACGCCGACCTGGCCCCAAAAGTCGAGATTGCGTCTTGAGTCGGAGCCCTTGCTCTTGAATTCTTCCACGGCGGCCAGCGCATCCTTGCGCACCGCGCCGAGTTGCACGGTATCGGCGGCCTGGATCACCTCGGCGAGCGGCGCCTTGATTGCCGCCGGTTGCCGCGCAAGCTCGCCGCGCAGAAATTCGCGCAGGCCCGAATCGCGGACCGCGTAGCTTGCCAGCGTGTAGCGCGCCATGCTGCCGACCGTCAGCTTGTCGGCGGTGTCGCGGCTTTTGCTCCAGGGCAGCATCTGCATGATGCGCAGGATCGGAGCATGGGAGCCGGTCGCGAAATAATATCCCCACAGCGTATCCAAAAGATCCTGACTGCCGGCGAAAGTGAGCGACGTATTCAGTTTCCTTTCCTCCTTGGCAAAAGGATTCTTTGTGAACACGCCGCGCAACTTCTCGAGCATCCCCGGCGTTGCTTCTTCCAGCGGGATGGCGGTCAGGGTTGGCAGCGTGCCGGCGAGATAGCTGTCGATCATCACCCGGCGCCCCGGCATCTTTGGCGCGACCCGGCGCAATAGATTCCGCCAGTCGGGCAATCCCGAATAGGCGATGGCGCGCACGATCACCCATTCATCCTCGGGCGGCACCGGAAAGAAGCTGGTGACGAGCTGCTCGGCTTTGGCGGGGTTCGACCCGATCGCGCCGGCGATGAAGCCGAGGTAGATGCCGGAATTCTCCGGCTCCTTGAAACTTTGCGCGTGGAACAGTACGCGCACGGCAGCGGGAACGTGAGCGTAATCGGGCTTGGCCCGGTAATTGTAGATCCACTGCTGGACCACGCTGAGCGAGGCGCGCGGATCAATTTCCGGCGTAGTGGCCGCACCCGCGGGCTGGACCAGCAAAAGCATACTGATGAAAAGTGCTGCGTAACGCATGTGATGCTCCCGGAGTTCTCGCCGGCGACGGTCGCCTGCGCGAACATTTTTCCGCCCTCACCGGTAACCGGCATTTGAAGCGGCTATGCGACAATTCTGGGAACGCGCGGTTCAACGCGGCGACGAAATTATGGCGGCCGAACGGGCAGTTAGCCCGCAACTAACCTCAGGTCAGACATTCTTTCGCCCCGCGCAGGCAATTCCATCGCGACCCGACAAACGGGAGACAGGCAGGGCGTGATCAGCCAATGCATGGCGCGGAGCCGGCGATACCGCCAGTCGATCACAGCGAGCGCGTTGTTGGTCGCAGCGTTCGGGCTTGTTTCTGCGCCGGGCGCTGCGACTGAAGCCGAAGCGCCGCCGCGCCAGACCAACGCGCAAGCGCGCGGTGCCATTACCGTGCAAGGCAATCGCCGCGTCGACGCCGACACGGTACGCTCGTATTTCCATGCGGCGCCGGACGGGCGGTTCGATGACGCCGCGCGCGATACGGCACTGAAGGCACTGCTGGCAACCGGTCTGTTCGACAAGGTCACGATCGAGCGCGCCGGCGAGCGGCTGATCGTGCATCTCGTCGAAGCTCCCGTGCTCGGCCGCGTCGCCTTCGAAGGCAACAAGAAAATAAAAGACACCGAACTTGCAGCCGTCGTCCAGTCCAAGCCGCGCGGCGCGCTGCAGCGCGCCGTGGTGCAGGCCGACGTCGGCCGCATTATCGAAGCCTACCGGCATGTCGGGCGCAACGACATCAAGGTCGCGCCGCAGATCATCAACCGCGGCGAAGACCGGGTCGATCTCGTCTATGTCGTGACGGAGGGGGCAAAGACGACGGTGCGGCAGATCAACTTCGTGGGAAACACCGTTTTCGGCAAGCGCCAGCTTGCCGCCGTGATCAAGACCTCTGCAACCGGCATGCTGAGCTT
>Ga0137382_10000188_pt1 | contig 25576 bp, 14 predicted proteins | sample SagtaG_15_FD_104816 | JGI IMG/M metagenome (GOLD analysis project Ga0137382, IMG submission 104816) | Vadose zone soil microbial communities from Sagehorn Ranch, Mendocino, California, USA - Sage2_R_20_16 metaG | ecosystem: Environmental > Terrestrial > Soil > Vadose zone | place: USA... | reverse complement strand
TGTGGCAGCTGCCAGTGCTCCCGCAAACCACACCCAACTTCCCGCAACCGCCGCCAGCGCGGCCACACCGCCATTCGCGATGACCTGTCGCTCATTTCGCCGCCTTCCGCCGCCCCCCGCCGCCCCTTCGCCGCCCTTTGCCACCGGCGTCAGCAAGCTCCCTGAAACAAAGAAGGCGAGGAGCATGACCACTCCGCGCCATCCGAACCCCCAGATTGTCGCCAGGCCGACCGCGAGCGCCGCCGCGGCGCCGCGTCCTGTCAGCCACTTCACTCGCCGAACAGCTCGCGCAGCACGCGTTTCTTGAGCTCGGCCGGCGCGCCCTGCGTCTTGCACCGCGCACGCAGGAACTTCAGGAACAGCTCCTCGAAATCGTATTGCTCCCCGCAGGGCGGGCAGTCCTCGAGATGCTCCCGAATCTCCCGCTCGAGCTCCGGCGTCAGCTCGCGGTCCAGAAACTCATACAGATGCTCGACGCACTCGCGACAATTCATGCGGGAGTTCCTTTGATATATCCCATCTCGACGGCGTAATCGTAGAGCTTGCCCTGTAACAGCTGGCGCGCGCGAAACAGCCGCGACTTTACGGTCCCCACCGGGACCTGCAGAATGCTCGCGATCTCCTGATACGACATCCCCTCGACATCGCTCAACACCAGCGTCTCGCGGAACGCCACCGGCAGCTGATCGATGGCCTGGAGAACCTGGTCGTCCACGATCTTGTCGAAGAAGGCCCCCTGCGGGTCTTCGTCTTGCACCTCGGAGAACACCGCGAACGGTTCGATCGTGTCCACGTCCACTGTCTCCGGGTGCCTGGTCCGGCGGCGGTATTCATTAATAAAGGCATGTCTCAGAATCGTGAGCAGCCAAGCCTTCGCATTGGTTCCCTGCTCGTACTGCTCCCAGGCGCGGTAGGCCTTCAGCATGGTCTCTTGCACCAGGTCATCGGCGTCCGAGGGGTTTCCCGTGAGGCGGAGCGCCACGCGGTACAGGACGTCGAGGTGGACTAGGGCTTCACGCTCGAAGCTGGCCCGTTTGTCATCGAGGGGGACCGGGGACGAGGCAGGGGGTACGGGGCTGGATTCGGCCATGGTGTTCCTGAAGGCTCACGTAGTCCCGCAAGTTCCGCAATGGGGGAGGGGATGCTACGTTTCGCGCTCCGTGGTGCACAGCATCGTCCCGCTCGCCGTCCTCGAGGCGGTCAAGAATCTGGACACTCCCGTCGAGGATGGGCTGGCTGAGTTTGCCGAGGAGCTGTTGGTGAAGCGTCTGGGTCTCTCCTCGACCGTCCAAATGCAGCTGGAGGAATACGAGCTGCTCGCGCGCAAAGACGCGCGCGTGGATGCGTCGCACGTGGAGGCGCTGCTACGGCTGGTGGGCCGGCGGCCGGACGCGGACCTCGTGTTCGCCGATGCGGGCCGCCGCGCCGCGCGGCGCGCCGTGCGGCGGATGTCCAGCGTCTCGCGCCTCGCCGCCCGCACGGCGCCGCGGCTGTTCGGCCACCGTGCGGCGCGACGCGCAGCGCGCGCTGTGCTCGGCGCCGAGCTGGGCCGCGAGCAGCGATTGCCGGTCGCCCGCGTGAGCGATCCGATCGCGATACAGGCGACCCCCGATGGCACCGCCTGCGGATTCTATGGCGCCGGCCTCGTCGAGCTGTTGCGCCTGCTCGTGGGCTACGAGGGCGCGATGCTGCATGTCGAATGTCGCGCGCGGGGCGGCGCCGGCTGCGAATGGCGCGCCGTCGCCCCTGATCCCCGCCACCAATGAAACCGCTCGAGGGGTTCGATTTCGCCGCGCTCAAGACGCTGCTGGCGGAGCTACGTGCCGACGCCTGGTTGCTCTACGACTTCCGCGGCATCAACCCCGCCGCGACGCGTGTCCTGGGCATCCACGGCATGGGGACGCGCCGGTTCTTCGTCCTGTTGCCGCGGGAAGGGAAACCGGTCGCGCTGGCGCATCGGATCGAGCTCGCCGCGTTCGACGGTTTCCCCGGCGAGGTCCGTCCGTACGCCGCGTGGCCCGAACTGCATGAGCAACTGCGCGCGCTCGTCGGCGGCAAGACCGTCGCCATGGAGATTTCGCCGCGGGACGCCGTTCCGTACCTCGACCGCGTGCCGTACGGCGTCGTCGAGCTGATCGAAGCGTCGGGCGCGCATGTCGTGTCATCGGGTGTGCTCGTGTCCCGGTTCGCGGCGCGCTGGTCGCCCGCCGAGCTCGCGGGGCATCGGCGCGCGGCCGAAGCGATCGCGGAAATCGCGGTGGCGACGCTCCAGTGGGCCGGCAGCGAGCTGGCGCGCGGTGCCGAGGTGCGCGAGGCGGCGACGCAGTCGCGTGTGATGGACGCCTTCACGCGCGCCGGGCTCGTTACCGATCATCCGCCGATCGTCGGGTTCCAGGCAAACGCGGCCAATCCGCATTACGAGCCGCGCGCCGGCAGCGACCGTCGCCTCACGGCGGGTGAGGTGATCTTGCTGGACTGGTGGGCCGGTGTGTCGCTCGGCATCGTATTCGGCGATCAGACGTGGATGGCGTTCGCCGGGCGCGAGCCGAATCAAGACGTGCGTCGTGCGTGGTGCGTCGTGCGTGACGCGCGAGACGCAGCGGTCGAGCTACTGCGGGACCGCTGGCAGAAAAAGCAGCCGGTGACTGGCGCGGCAGTCGACGACGCGGCGCGGGGTGTGATTCGCACCGCCGGCTTCGGCGAGTACTTCGTGCATCGCACGGGGCATTCGATCGATCGCGATCTGCACGGCTCCGGACCGCATATCGACAACTTCGAGACGGCGGACGAGCGAACGCTGATTCCCGGTGTCGGGTTCTCGGTGGAGCCCGGCGTGTACCTGCCCGGCCGATTCGGCGTACGCAGCGAGATCAACGTGTATATGGGGGAGTCGGGCCCGGAGGTGACGCCGCGGCAGCCGCAGCAGGAGCTGCTGCTGGTCTGAGTGCAGTACTCACGACGGCAGCCCACACGCCGGCACCAACCGCAGCATGCGCTGCCTGTAGCGCTCCCGGGAATCCTAGCTCTACCATGGTAGCGGCAATCCCGATCTGAATGAGAACGAGGCCCAGGAGCAGCCAGCCGCGTCGCGGCTCACGCGCCACCCACCAAATCACGACCGCGAGTAGCGCGTAGGCGAGGAGCCGGTGGGTCCATTGGATGGCAGCGAGCGGACCGGCGCTGGGGATGATCTGGCCGTTGCATAACGGGAAGCCGCCGCATGCGGCAGTCGCTCCCAGGTTCGCCGTGAGCCCGCCGAATAGCACGGTAATGAACGTGAGGCAGAGCAGGATTCGGGAGCTGGGGGCCTGGATCCAGGGAGCGCGCGCGGCAGCGATGAGACTCGCAAGCAGGAGCATTGCGGTCGCAAGATGCAGAATCACGAGGACTGGAGTCAGTCCGGTCTTTACTGTCACCGCGCCAAGCAGCACTTGAATCACGAGTAGCACGACAGCGGAATATGCAGCTCTGACTCCGGGCTCCGGACTCCCAGATCCTCTGAGACGCCAACCAACCAGCGCCAGCCCGACCACCAGCACGGAGACCACCGCGGCGACGAGGCGGTGACCCCACTCGATGACGGTGGGTAGGTCATTGGGGGGGGGGAAGAGGTGGCCGTTGCAAAGTGGCCAATGGTTGCCGCAGCCCAGCCCGGACCCGGTGATCCGGACGACGGCGCCCAGGACAATCAGCAGGTAGGTGCAGGCGGCCGCGGTCCACGCCAAGGTCTGGAAACGTCGCGTCATGCGGCAGGAATATCGCACGAAACATTTGACAACAGGGGTCTTGCGGGTCTTGGTTCGTTGCGCCAAAATCCGGAGTTACCAGCACATAGGCTGCTCCCGCCGTCGGGGCCCTTTAGAAACCGCAGCTGAAGGAGGAAGTGTATGGCCGACAATCGTTGGTTCGTTCGGTTCACCCTCAGACTTGGTCTCGTCCTGCTCGGACTGACACCGGCGGTCGCTGCTGCGCAAGCACCGACGACGATCAGCGGGCGGGTGACGGCCAGCGTGGGCGGCACGCCGCTGTACGGCGCGATCGTCAGCATTCCCACGCTGCGCGTCAGCGCGAGTACCAACGGCGACGGGCGATATCAGCTCGTCGCTCCGGCCGGTAGTACGGGCGCCGCAACCCTCACCGCACGGCTCATCGGCTTCAAGACGCAGTCCGTGCAAGTCACTCTCACCGGATCAGATGTCACGCAGGACATCGCGCTCGAAGAAGGCGCCATCGAGCTCGAGTCGAAGGTCGTGACCGCGCTCGGCATCGAGCGTGAGCAGCGCAGCCTCTCGTACGCCGCGCAGACGATCGGCGGCGACCGGCTGTCCGACGTGCGCTCGAACAACGTGGTGTCCTCGCTGCAAGGCAAGGTCGCCGGCGTGCAGGTGACGAACTCCGCGAACCCGTTCGGCTCGGCGCGCATCGTCGTCCGCGGTGCAAGCTCGATTCTCGGGCAAAACCAGCCGCTGATCATCGTCGACGGCATTCCGATTGATAACAACGCCCCGTCGAACACGGGGTTCGGACCGCAAGGGCTTCCGACTGCAGGTAACCTGGGCGGCTACGATGTCGGGAATGCAGCCTCGGACATCAATGCCGACAACATCGCGTCGGTGACGGTGTTGAAGGGCCCGAACGCGGCCGCGCTGTACGGTTCGCGCGCGGCAAACGGCGCGATCGTGTACACGACAAAGAGCGGGCGCGGGGCGCCGCAGCAGGGTTTCGGCGTAACCGCGACGTTCGGCGCGACTGCCGAAACACCGCTGCGGCTGCCGCAGTATCAGAATCGGTACGGCCAGGGTTTCTACGGCGAATTCGATTTCGTCGACGGCAACTTCGGCGGGAAGAACGACGGCGCGGACGAAAGCTGGGGACCCAAGCTCGACGGTCGGTCTACTGGTTGCGTCCGCGTCGCGAGCGACACCCTACTCGACATTGGCGTGCCCGCGGTCTATGACGCGAGTCATCCCTGCAACCAGTTCTTCGGCGCCGGACCCTGGGCGGCACACCCCAACAACGTGCGCGACTTCTGGCAGACCGGTCTCATGGTCAACGCCAACGTCGCAGTGGCGCGCAGCAGCGATCGCAGCAACGTCCGGTTGTCGGTCGGCCGCACGAACGAAAGCGGCATGTATCCGAACAACACGAACAACCGCACGGACGTTGCGCTTTCGGGGGGCACACAGGTGTCGGATCACTGGAGCGCCGAGGCGTCGGTCAACTACATCAGCGATGGTATGAAGAATCAGCCGTCGCAGGCCTACGAAGAGATCGATCCGATGCAGGGGTTCATCTGGTTCGGCAGGCAGGTGGATACGCGGCTGCTGAAGCAGAACATCTTCCGTGATCCGAACGATGCGCTGAGCCAGCAGATCATTGCCGGCGTGCCGGGTCTGCGTACCGACGCGCCGATCCCTTACAGCTGGAACTACAGCTATCACCCCAGCCCGTACTGGATGTCGAACGTCAAGACGACAAACTATTCGCGCAACCGCGGGCTCGGTCACGCGTCCGTGACCTACAAGTTGAAGGACTGGGTCAGCATCACCGGCCGGTCCGGGCGTGACTGGTATCAAAACCAGTTCCGCGCGAACTATCCTGTCAACGATATCTCTCCGTTCAACGGCGGCGGGCTGCTCGACGTGGGTGAAACGCGGAGCGAGATCAACAATGACTTCCTGATCACCGCCAACCGCCAGCTTACCCCGACACTGGCGCTGACGGTGAATGCGGGCGGTAACCAGCGCAAGAACGACTACAACACGAACATCGGCCAGGTCAGCAAGCTCTCGGTGCCCGGCGTTTACACGCTGTCCAACTCCGATGGCCAGCCGTTTACGTCCGTCCAGGAGACGCACAAAAAGGTGAATTCGCTGTACGGCTCGGCGAACTTCAATTATCGCGACTGGCTGAGCGTGGATGTGACCGGTCGTAACGATTGGTCGTCGACGCTGCCCAAGGGCGGGAACTCCCTCTTCTATCCGTCGATCGGGGCGGCCTTCGTCTTCACGGACGCGCTCGGGCTGCAGAGCAGCTGGCTGTCGTACGGGAAGGTGCGCGCCAGCTGGACTCGCGTCGGCAACGACACTGATCCTTACCAGCTGGCGGCGATCTACGATTGTAACCCGTGGGGCGGCCAGCCGAGCTGCGCCGCCGCCGATCGCCTGCCGAATCCCGCGCTGAAGCCCGAACAGACGACCGGCGAGGAAATCGGCGCAGACCTCGGGTTCCTGCGGGACAAGCTCATTCTGAACGCCACGGTCTATCAGAAGACCACGACGAATCAGATTCTGCCGGTCTCGATTTCGCGGGCCACCGGATACACGCAAAAGGTGGTGAACTCCGGCGAGGTGCGGAATCGCGGTGTCGAGCTCGCACTCAGCACGACGCCGATCGAGCGTGGCAATCTGCGCTGGAACGTCGTCGCGAACTGGTCGAAGAACAGCAACAACGTACTGTCGCTCTACAGCGGCGTGTCGCGGGTGGTCGTCGGAACCTACTGGAACGTCAACGTGACTGCCGACGTGGGGCAGCCATACGGCAACCTGGTGGGCTACCGGTGGCGGCGTGACTCGCTTGGCCACATCGTCGTCGGCTCGGACGGCTTGCCGCGGCGTGATGCGACCCAGCGCGTGCTCGGGAACTACAATCCCGACTGGGTAGGCGGCATCACCAACACCATCAGCTACAAGCGCCTGAGTCTCTCGTTCTCCCTCGACGGTCAGATGGGCGGCGAGGTCTACTCGGTGACGAAGTGGTTCGGCCAGTACTCGGGTGTGCTCGCGAATACGCTCGCTGGCCGCGAGCTCGACTGGAACAATCCGGGCTATATAGTGCCGAACGCCGTGTATTCCAACGGCCAGGCGGACACGACACACGTGCTCGCGCAGGACTACTGGCACAACACGTTCTACGCCCAGGAGCCGGGCATCTTCGACGCGACGTACTTCAAGTTGCGCGAAATGCGCCTGTCCTACGCACTCCCATCGTCGGTCTCTCGCTTCCTTGGATTCTCCGATGCGACGTTCGCGATCGTGGGACGGAACCTGCTGCTCTGGGCCAAGCAATCGATGATCGATCCGGAGACCGCATTCGACACGAGCAATCGCCAGGGTGTCGAGAACGGCCAGCTGCCGACCGCGCGCAGCATTGGCTTCACCATGTCCGTGCGGCCGTAGCCGCTGAGGAGAGAGCGACCATATGCGATACAAGATCCTGAGCGTCGTCGCCGCGCTGGCTGCGATCACCGCCTGCGGCGACTTGACATCGATCAATAAAAACCCCAACGGGCCCGAGGACGTCGATCCTCCGTCGATTTTGGCGAACGCGCTGCAGGATGTGGCGACCGGCGTCGATGGGGTGAACAGCCTGAACATTCGCGGGGGAGGACTCTGGGTCCAGTATTACTCGGAGATCCAGTACCGCGATGAGGACAAGTATATAGTACGTTCGGGCACGTCCGGCGGCTGGGGGTTCTACAACAGCGACCTGGAAGACTTCCAGCGGATAATCGGCAAAGGCGTCGAGGTGGGCCGGCCCAACTGGGCGGCCGTTGGCCGAATCATGAAGTCGTACGTGTTCAGTGTCATGACGGACGCGATGGGCGACCTGCCCTACTCTCAAGCGTTGAAGTCAGACACCGTGCTGCAGCCGGTGTACGACACGCAACAGTCAATTTATAGTGCTTTGTTCACCGACTTGGCGCAGGCGACCTCGGAAATCGATGTTGCCGCCGCGGCGCCAGCGGGCGATCCGGCGGGAATCGGGTTCCCCAATGGTGACATCATGTACGGCGGCGACATGAACCAATGGCGGAAGCTCGCCAACTCCCTGCGCCTGCGGCTGGCGATGCACCTCCAGAAGGCCTCACCCGCGAAAGCGGCGAGCGAAGCTGCGGCCGCGGTTACGGCGGGCGTGTTTACGAGCAATGCCGATAATGCCCAGATCGAGTTTTTGGCAACTGCGCCAAATCAGAATCCGATCTACGAGGACGTGCATGTCGGCAACCGCGACGATTACGGTTTGAGCAAGACGTACGTGGACTCGTTGACCAGCTGGAACGATCCGCGTCTACCGGTCTTCGCGCAGATCAACCGTGACACCATCCTCGCAAATCGGACCTATGAGGGTCTGCCCAACGGTCTGAACGACGGTGAGGGGACCGATCTGTTCTACATCTCACGCATCGGAGCGATGTGGCGTGAGTCGCCGGGCGCGCCACTGGCGTTCCTGACCTACTCGGAGGTGCTCTTCCTCGAAGCCGAAGCCGCCGAGCGGGGCTGGATCCCCGGGAGTGCTGCAGCGTTCTACAGCGCAGCGATTCGCGCGTCGATGGAGTCGTATGGTATTCCCGACGCGGCCATCACGGCGTATCTGGCGGACTCGCGTGTTACCTATGTACCGGGTACGACGGGTCTGCAGCAGATCGCGTACCAGAAATGGGTATCGCTGTTCATGCAGGGGATGGAAGCCTGGACCGAGGTGCGGCGCACGCAGGTCCCCGCGCTCGTGCCGGGTCCGCGGGCCGTGCTAGCCGGCATTCCGGAGCGCCTGCCGTATGACGACAACGAAGCCGTGCTGAACAAGACGAACCTGGACGCCGCAGTCGCGAGACAGGCGTTTAGTGCGAGCAACGACCTCACCAAGCCGCTCTGGTTCACGGGTCGGTAAGCAGTCGTCGCCGTTCGTGAGGTAGGGAAAGCCCCCGGGAGTCCGCTCCCGGGGGCTTTCCACGTCAAATGCTGTCCGTGGCGGAGTCGGCGCGCGCGAGAAAGATCAGGATGAGGCCGTGCCCGCTGCTCGGGTAACCGGGGCGCGACGTCATACCGAGGGGATAGACCTCGACTCGGCCCGTCTGGACCGCCTGGATAGTGACGAGCGGGCAGGTATCGGTCGTGCGCGTCCCGTCGACGTATACATCGGGATCGTTGCTGCCTGCCAGGCTGTCCTTGCCGCGCAGCTCGAGCAACGGACAGCGGGTGTATGGGGTCCAACCGGTGATTCGCAGCTGCGGCATCGCATGCCGAATGACGTCGAGGACGGTGCGACTCGGATCGGCCGATAAGGCGCGGCCCGTGATGATCAAGCTGCCCATGGTTGTTGTGGCTAGCGGCCGGCCGCCGGGGTCCGTGGTGCGGTCATAGGCGCGCGACGTTTGGCAACCTGCGGCGAGAACGCCGAGCGCACCGAGGCGCGCGATTGAACGACGCTGTAGCATGCGGCAAGCCTCCAGTGAGCTGAAATCGACCTCCTGGCTCAGTATGCCCCCCCGACAGGCAGTGTCAAGGTATAATTTGCGAACCTTATGTCCGGTCCCCTGACGCCCCCACCCGCTGACCGCTGGGGCGAGCGGTTGCAGCGCCGCCTCGGCCTGTGGAGCGCGGTCGCCGTGCTCGTGGGCTCGACGATCGGCAGCGGCATCTTCCGCACGCCGGCGAGCGTCGCCCAACGGATCGACGACGTCCCCCTGTTCCTGCTCGCGTGGGTCGTGGGCGCTGTGGTCGTGCTGTGCGGCGCGCTCACCTATTCGGAGCTGGCGGCGGCGTTTCCACGCTCGGGCGGCGTCTACGTGTTCGTGCGCGAGTCCTTCGGGCGGCTGCCCGCGTTCCTGTTCGCGTGGGCGGAGCTGTGGGTGATTCGCCCGGGCGCGTACGGGGCGATCGGCATCACGGCCTCAGCCTACACGTTGCGTACGCTGGGCCTCGACCCCGCCGCGATCGTGGCGGCGCTCGGCCCGCTCGAGATTCGGGCCGAGCAGCTGCTCGGCGCGGGCTACATCGTGCTCGTGGGGACGGTGAACTACTTCGGGATTCATCGCGGCGCGGTGCTGCAGAACTTGAGCACCGTCTTCAAGGTGGGCGCGCTGGCGCTGCTGGTGCTTGTCGGCTTCGCGCTCGGCAGCCCGTCGGCGGACCTTCCCACGGGCGGGATCTTCGCGCAGCGCGCGACGGTAGGCCTGTCATCCTTTCTTCTCGCCATGGTGGCGATCCTGTGGGCCTACGACGGCTGGGCCGATCTCGCGTTCGTCGGCGGCGAGGTCAAAGAACCCCAGAAGATTTTGCCGCGCGCGCTCCTGATCGGCACCGCGACGGTTGTCGTGTTGTACCTGAGCGCCAACCTGGTCTACCTCTACCTCATTCCCATCGAGCAGATGAAGCACGCCGAGCTGGTTGCGGCGGATGTGGCGCGGCTGGTGATCGGGCCGGCGGGTGTCGTGGTCGTGTCGGCAGCGATCGCCGTCAGCACCTTCGGTACGCTCAACGGCTCGATGATGACGGCGCCGCGCATTTTCTTTGCGGCGGCCGAGGATGGATTGTTCCCGAGGTTCATCGCGCGGGTCGATCCGAAGAATCACGCGCCGACCGCGGCCGTGGTCCTGATGACGGTGATGGGCATGATCTTCATTTTGGTGCGCACGTTCACGGCGCTGGCGGATCAATTCATCATCGGAATCTGGCCGTTCTACGCGCTGGCGGTGGCGGGGGTTTTCGTGCTGCGGCGCACGCGGCCGCAGCTCGAGCGGCCGTACCGGACGTGGGGCTACCCGGGGGTACCGGTGGTATTTCTCGTCGCCGCGCTGTTCTTGCTGGGGAATTATCTCGTGCGCGAGACGGTGAGCTTCGCGATTGACATTGGGATCATCCTGACGGGCGTGCCCGTGTATCTGTGGCTCGCGCGGCGCGAGGGACGCGCGCCGCCGCCCGCGCCGATCTCGGTTCGCTAACGAGTTAGGGGGCCTAGAACGACGTAGGGGCGCAGCATGCTGCGCCCCTACGGTTTGTCCCGCATCGGCCGTCCGGCCGTCCGGCCGCCCGACGCTACCAGTTGAACATATACCTCACGCCGAGCTGCATGCGCCAGACGTCCGCCGTGGTCGCGACCTTCTGGTAGCTCTTGGAGATCAAGATAGCATTTGGGGCCGTGCCCAGCGTCGCCAGCGTGTAGCGCGAGGCTCCGTTGGCGTCCACGCCCGCGGCGGTCAACGGACGGCTCGTCACTATGGTCTGGCTCACACCCCAGTCGCTCTTGAGGAAATTCGTGAAGTTCAGGAAGTCAAGGCGGATCTGCAGACTGTTGGGCTGGCCGCCGATCTTAGCGCCAACGTCTTGCGAGAAGCTCAAGTCCGCACGGTAGTACCACGGCCGGAGCGCGGCGTTGCGCCCCGCATACTCGCCGCGGTGATTCCGGAGGTAGGGGTCTTGGTTGATGTACGCCTCCCACGCCGCCACCTGCTGGGCGGGCGAGAATGTCTGCGTATTGGCTCCCGACGTTACGGTCAATGTCGCAAAATTCATTTCGCCGATGTTGCGGGGAATGTAGATCAGATCGTTGGTGACTCCATCCCCGTTCATGTCATTCGAGAAGATGTAGCTGTCGGTGCCGCCGCTGTGTCCATCGAAGTACACAGTGACGCTCGTCGGGCCGGCTCCGAAAAAGTCGCGCGTGTAGGAAACGGCTCCGAAGACGCGGCCACCCGGATAAAACTGCGAGTTGGCGGCAACTGGATTGTTCGGATCGATCACGATCTGGTTTCCGCTCCACGAGCCAGTCGCGATGGAGCCCGCGTCAACCGTATTCCTGCTCGCGCCGTACGAGTAGCCGACCTTCGCGAACCATCCGCTTTGGAACGCCCGTTCCAGCGAAGCGGCGGCGCTCCAGGAGTATCCCCGGCCTTGATTCGTGAGCACGATGGCGTCGATCACGTTTGCGTAAATCTTGTTGTTGTTCGGGGTCCAGCGCGGACGACCATCCGCGCCCGTAAATACCGTCTGCGGCGCCGGCAGATTTGCGTTGATGTACGCGATGCCATTCACGTCCTTCGAATACAGGTACTCCGCAGTGCCGGTAAGACCCCAAGGCAGCTTCTGGTCGATGGCGATGTTGGTGCGCCACAGCTGCGGGAACTTGAATCCCGGATCTGTGAGTGCCAAGCGAAACGTGCCCGCCGCCGTGTCCGTCGGTGCCGGCTTGTAGTGGTCCGGGTCGGGGTTGAACGGGTACGCCGTCGTGTTGGCTGCGCTGATGAAACCGGTGAGTACGCCCGTGTTCCCAACCTGGTTTGAAATCCAGACATACGCGGGACGACCAGTGAAGATTCCCGTGCCGCCGCGAATCTGCGTGTTCTGCCTGCCGCCCACGTCGTAGTTGAAGCCGAAGCGCGGCGAGAAGAGCGGGTTCACACCCGGCAACGCGCCGCTGTTGTAATGCACCGGCGCGCCGCTCGCGTCCCGGAATGTCATCGTGTCCGCGACCGCATTGTCATACGCCGTGTTCTTGAATTTCGGAGCATCGATTCGCAGACCCGCCGTCAGCGTCAGGTTGCGCGTGGGTCTCCATTCATCCTGTGCGTAGGCGCCGGCGTACAGCACGTCGAGCGGCTGAACCGGCTCGCTGAGGCCGGCAATGTTGTTATACCGAACCTGGAACAACCGTAACGTTACCGGCGACACCGTCCGAGTCGGGTTGGCCAGGTAACCGTTGGCGTCGGTATAGAAATCCGCGAGCGAGTTGTAGACATAAATACTCTGCGCAGCGTCGAAGAACACATTCTTCGAATGGTATTTTTCGACGCTCACGCCGAGTGTGAAGGAATGTTTCGGGAGATACAGGGTGAAGTTGTCCTGCAGCTGATAACTGTGGTAATACAACTGGTTGTCCGGTGTAAAAGGCTCAAATCCAAAGGTCGTGTAGTTCGGCTGGTTCGGCCCGGAAAGGATCTCGACCTCGGGGAACCACGGCCCTTTGATGTTCTTGCGGCTCTCATTACTCGTGTTGTAGCCGATAATCAGGTTGTTGGACTTGTTGCTGCCCAACGAGGAGTTCCACTCGCCCACGATGGAGCGGATGTTCTCCAGGATCGCGTAGTTCGAATTCGCAAAATTCAGGGAAGTCCGCGTGCTGCGGCGGAAGCCTAAGCCATCCGAGTTCGAATTGGAAATCAAAACGGGAGTCTCGGAGTTCAGGAGATTATAGCGGAGGCTCAGCTTGTTGCGGTCGTTGATGTTGTAGTCGAGCCGTGTGATGAACCGCGTCGAGGGCGTCTTGAAATCGTAGCCCTGATACGGCCCCGTCTCATAGTTGAAGTTGGTCCGGAGATAAGTGCTCAACGCGTCGAGGTCTGAAGCCAGCACGCGCGTGATATTGGCTCCCGTATCGGCCGGCACTCCGTCCCAAGCGGTGAACGTCGTGCCAGGCGCGGTCTGGCGGTCGTCCTCGAAGCTGGTGAAGAAGAAGAGCTTGTTTCGAATGATCGGTCCACCGAGCGAGATGCCGACGTCGTGGTACTGGAACGTGCCCGGCTTGAACTTGTTCGGTCCCGCCTGCGTGCCGACGAAATCGTTGCTGCGCGTGTTGTAGAACACCGAGCCGGTGAAGTCGTTGCCGCCGCTCTTGGTCACCATGTTCACGCCGGCGCCGACGAAATTGCCCTGCCGCACGTCATACGGCGCGATGTTCACCTGGACCTGCTCGAGCGCATCCAGCGATACCGGCGTCACGCCGGTGCGGTCGCCCGGCTGGCCTGCCAAACCGAACGAATTATTGAAGTAGGAGCCATCGATGGTCGTGTTGTTCAGCCGGTTGTCCTGCCCGGCGAACGAGAACCCGAACGACATCGGACTGTACTGCGGCGTGAGCCGCAGCAGATCCTCGACTCGGCGGCTGATCGTCGGCAGATGCGCCAGCTGATCCGTCGAGACCGTCGTCGCGGCGCCAGTCCGCTGGCTGCTGAAGACGGAGCCCGCCGCCGACGTCTCGATCGTGACAGCTTCGAGCTGCACGCTCGCCTGCGCGAGACGGAACTGCAGATCGCTCGTCACCCCCAGCGTCACCGTCACGCCATTCTGGACTTCCTGGCGATAACCGACCCGCGAGGCACTGACCCGATAGGGTCCCCCTACCCGCATCCCAGGGATCGTGAACCGGCCGTCCGCTCGCGTGATCGCGGCATAAGTTGTCCCCGATGGCCCGTGCACCGCGACCACGCGCGCCCCTTCCAGGGGGCCGCGGATGGAATCACTCACGATTCCGGCGATCGCACCGGTGGTGACGCCCTGCGCGAGGCCCGGGGCTACCGCGAACAGCGAAAGAGTCGCCGCTGCCATGACGGCGCGGCCAATGCCGACGATCCAACGCATGGATGGACCTCTCCTTGGAAGGAAGGACCGGGAGAAAGTGGTCCCGATCAGAAACCGCGTCAAGTTCGTTCCCCCTCTCCAGAATGGAGAGGGGGACAGGGGGTGAGGACTAGGTGGGTGCTTTCCGCAGCAGATACACGGCCGCGACGGCGACGAGAATATTCGGCGTCCAGGCCGCGAGCACAGGCGGCAACACGCCGCCCGCGCCGACCGCTTTAGCGAGCTGAAACATCAACAGCACGATGAATGTCGTCGCGAGACTGGCGGCGACCCCCCACGCCGCGCCGCTCTTCGGACTCGAAATGGCGAGCGGCGCGCCGAACAGCGCGATCAGTAGACAGATGAACGGAATCGCGATCTTCAGCGCGAGCTCGACCTGCAGCTTTTTCGCGTTCGAGCCGCTGCGCGTCAATGCGTCGATGTAGCGCCGCAACTCCCCGTAGCGCATCTCGTCGGGCCCCTTCGGCTCCGCGAGCAGATCCACCGGACGCTCGCGCAGCGTGCGCGACCGCAGCGAATCGAACTCGAATGCGGCCTCGCCCCCGGGCTGATTGCCGGCGAGATAGCGCAACGTTCCCCGGTGCAGCGTCCAGCGCGGGCGCCGCGCGGCCGGCCCGGTGTCGCCGTACACCGCGTGCTGCGCCGCCAACACGATCGTCGGATAGGCGGCACCCGTCCCCTCACGCTCCAGCATCAGATCGGTCAGCTCCCGCGTCTTGAGCTCGAGCGCGCGAATCGCGTACACCCACCCGCGATCCGCACGGTACACGAAGTTGTAGCGCGAGGTGGTCGAGCGAATCGCCTTTTCGCCTAGCATCTCGAGACGCCGCGAGGTCGTGACCGGGGCGATCTCGGCGAGCACCAGCCCCGCCACGAACGCCGCGCCGGCAGCGGCGAAGAGCGGCAGCACGAGCCGGTGAAACGAGATCCCAGAGGCCTTCGCCGCGGTGAGCTCCGAATGGCGCCCGAGCGCACCGACCGTGAAAACGGTCGCAAACAGCACCGCGACCGGCAGGATGAGAAACATCTTCTCGGGAAGGTCGAAGACGTACGACCACGCCACGACGGCGGGCTTGATGCCACGGCCCAAATACGTGTCGAGCTTGTCGGTCAGATCGATGACGATGACGAGGATCGGGAAGCCGAGCAACGTGATCAGGAACACTCGGCTCCATTCACGGAGCAGGTAGCGATCGAGGGTGCTGAACTGCGGGAGGGTGCTAAATCGCATTCAGAAGCTTCCCGACCCAGCCGAATAGCGTCTCTTTGACTTCCTCCCAGTCGCCGCCGTGCGCGGTGCTCCCCGCCTGCCGCGCGGTCCAGAGCAGCGGAATCGAGACGATGAGGAAAATGAGATTCGGTGTCCACATCGCGAAGAAGGGCGGGACGATCAGCCGGTCGCCGAATTCTTCACCGCCAATCAAGCCGACGTAGTACACCGAGAAGACCGCCAAGCTGGAGCCGATCACGAGCCCGACGCCGCCACGCGGGTAGCGAATGGCGAGCGGCACGCCGAGCAGCGCGAAGATGATGCAGGCGGCGGAAATCGCGAGCTTCTTCTGAATCTCGACCTCGTAGATCGCCGCCCGTTGGCGTGCCGCACGCAGGCGCTGCGCGTAGGCTGCCGGCGTCGTCACCTCCTGGGCGACCACGCTCGGCGGCAGGACCGTACTCGCGACCCTCTCGGCGGCGCGGGCGGGACGGGGGCCTCCCAGGACACGCTGCATCGCCCCCAGCGCCTTGCAGTACAGGCTCGCGTGCGGTGTGGACGTATCCGCGAGCGCCCGCCGGAGCGGTGCGAGCCGCGCGACGCGGCGGAGCTCGCCGACGACGGCGTTGATCGCTTCGGTCCGCACGCGCCGCAGATCCTGGTCCGCCCGCGCGACCACATCCTGCATCGCGCAGATCCCCATTTCCCGGTCACTGCGATACTCGTCGTTCTTGGTCGTTTCGAAGGTGTTGCTGACGCCTTCGACCTTGATGCGGTTGACCGTGTAGAAGGTGCGATTGAAATGCTCGGGATCGCTGCGCTTGATCTCGTGCACCTCACCGTCACGCAGCGTCAAATAGAGGTCGGTGCCGCCGCCGGTATAGGCCATCCGTCCTGAATCCGCCATGATGATGCGGCGGCGGTCGGGATCCTGCAGATCGTAGATCGTCACATCGTTCAGCGTGTTCGTGGCGGGGTCGATACGTGCGGCGCGCAGAAAGAATTGGCCGGGCACGACCTCGTTGATCACCTGTTCCTTCAACTGAAACGTCGGCTTCTTGCGCTGGATGTCGACGAGGAGGGTCCGCAGCGTGTGATTGGAGCGCGGCAGGACCTGATCGTTCCAGAACAGCGAGATCACGCTCATCAGCGCGGCGCCGCCCAGCACGGGCGCCAGGATCCGGCCGATGCTGATGCCGTTCGCTTTCATCGCCGTGACTTCGTTGTCCGCGGCGAGATGACTGAACGTGTACATCACCGCGACGAGCACCGCCATCGGCAGCGTCATCGCGACGATGAACGGAATGGAGAGCGCGAACACCTCGAAGATCACGCCCCACGGCAGGCCCTTGCCGACGAAGTTGCCGAACTGTTTCGCGACCTGATTGACGAGCATCGCGAACGTGAGGGCGGCGATCGCGTAGCCGAGCGGAGGAAGATGTTGCCGCAGGATGTAACGGCTGAGGATGCGCACGGTTGGTCGCGCCATTATATTCGGAACCCCAAGTCTCTACAAGGGATGCGGCGCCTCGCGCAGATAGTTGGACTCGCCCTCACGGTCGTCGTCGTACCCCAGGCTCCTGCGCAGGCTCCCGCGTTTGGCGTGCCGCCGCTCGTCACGCCGCGCAATCCGGCGTTGGCGCCCGGCGGCCGCTTGGGCGCGCGCGTCCCGCCCGCGCTTCTCGCGCGCGCCTGGGCCGAGCAGGTGCTGGCGCGACGTCGTCCGTTGTTCGCCGCCCCTTCGCCGTCCGTAGTAGCCGCCCCCCCCCTCTCGCCGCCCGTCGTAACCGCCCCCTCGCCGCCCAGTCCCGCCGAGCTCGGCATGAACCTCAATCTGCGGCTCGAGCTCAAGGCGGACCAATTCCGCAACCTGCGCTGCACGTCCCAGGAGCAGCAGGCGACGTTGTCGGGATGCAACGCCGGATTCCCGACGATCACGCCGAATCCGCAATATGCGATCCGCACGGGGGGCATCGTCGGCCAGCGGCTGCACGTCGATGTGGATTTTGACAGCCAGCGGGAGTTCGATGCCAACAACAACCTGCACGTCTGGTACGAAGGGCTGGAGGACGAGATCCTGCGCCGCGTCGAAGCGGGCAATGTGACGTTCCAGGCGCCGCCGTCGCGCTTCATCACGGCGGCGATCCCGGCGAACAATTTCGGTGTGCAGGCGATCGCCCAGGTCGGTGCCCTGGAGCTCCGCGGCATCGTCGCGCAGCAAAAAGGCAACATCGTGAAGGACCGGTTCTACACGGTGGGCGACGTGACGAGCCAGCCGCTCGATCGCGAGGCGCGCGATCTCGACTACGAGGCGGGACGATTCTTCTTCGTGATCGATCCCGCCGCGCTCCCCGGCTATCCCGCGATCGATATCCTCCAGCTGAATCAAGTCCCCATTCCCATACCCGATTCCCTGACCGTGGGTGCGCTGCGCGTCTATCGCCGCCGCGCCATCGCGCCGACATCAAACGGCAATCAGAACGCCGGCGGTGTCCGCGCCGTCGCCTGTGGGCCCGGGATCACCGCCATCGACTGCACTGCCCAGCGCGAGGGCCCGTTCGAGTGGGAAGTCTTGCAGGAGGGGAAGGACTACTACGTCGATCCGACGGGGACGTGGTTCGCGCTCGCCAACCGGCTCGACCAGAGCGACTACCTCGCCGTCTCCTACATCACGGCGAGCCGGCTCGATTCGATCGGTACATTCCCGGTCGACGCGCGGCCTGATACCGCTGTGGTCGACACGCTCCGCCTCGTGTACGATCCGAAACCGGCCGTGAACGCGGCGTCCCCGTCGTTCCGCTTCGAGATTCGGAACGCCTACCGCGTCGGGGGACGGGAGATCGATCGGACGAGCGTGGCGCTGACGCTCAGCGTCAACCAACGGGAGCGCGGCACGACCGGCATCACCTATCTCGAGCGGCTCGGCGTGGCGCTGGCCAACGATCCGACCCGGTTCGACCAGTACAATCGCCTGTTTCCGCGGCTCCGCGATCCCAATCAAGGGGATCCGGTGCGCGATTTGTTCATTGTGTTTCCGCACCTCGCGCCCTTCGCGGATTCGAGCAAGCTCACGGCAGCGGAGCGCAACGACTCGCTGTATCGCACGCCGCGCGCCTACCTCGCCACGCAAGGACCGCCGTCGGTGTTCGCGCTGCGCCTGCATGCGGCGGCAACCTCGTCTCCCGACCGTTCGATGCTGTCGCTGAACAGCTTCCAGATCCGGGAAGGGAGCGAACGGATCTACGTCGGGAACCGGCTGCTGACGCGCGAGACGGACTACACGATCGATTACACGACGGGCCAGGTGCAATTCAAGTATCCCGACGCGGTGTTTCAGGGAGCGAGCGGGGTGAGCGGGGGGGCGGGGGGAGGGTCGCAGGTGCGTGCCCAGTTCGAAGAACGCGCCGCGTTCTCGATCGCGCCCACCACCACGTACGGGCTCGCCGCACGCTACGATCTCGGGGCCACGGGGCAGGTAAACCTGCTCGGCATTTTCCAGCGCGAGCAAAGCACCTTTACCCGGCCGCCGCTCGGGTTCGAGCCGGCGGCGGGCTTCATCGGCGGCATCTCGACGCAGCTGCGATTTCAACCCGACTGGATGACGCGCTTCATGAACGCGCTTCCCGGCATCCGGACGACCGTCCCGTCGGCCCTGAGCATCAACGGAGAGCTCGCCGTCTCGAAGCCATCCCCCAATCGCTTTGGCCAGGCCTACCTCGAGGAATTCGAAGGCTCAGCCGCGCGGTCGATCAACCTCGCCGACAACGCCTGGCACTGGGGCAGCATCCCGACCTCGGTGCGGGGCATCGAGGCGCTTGGATTCACGGCGTTCGACCCGAACCAGGCCGCCTTCCTCACCTGGCAGAGCTTGCCCTACGTGGTGAGCAACAATCAACTCGTCCCACGGCAATTCCTGCCCCAGCAGATCGATCCCACACTGCGCTTCATCGGCCAGGCACAGGCAGCTGAGCCGGTGCTGTGGCTGACGTTGAAGCCCGATAGCGTGCTGGGGCTCGCCAATCCGGCCGGGGTTCCGAACTGGACGAGACCGTCGCAAAACGGCCCGCGCTGGCGTTCCATTACGCAGACGCTGTCGGCCACGGGTGTGGATCTCTCCCGCGTAGAGTTTTTGGAATTCTGGGTGTGGGAGGACGCGCCGCGTACCGCCCGCACCAACGGGACCACCGTGCTGTTCGACTTCGGCGGCGTGTTCGAGGACGCGCTCGCGTTCGTGCCGGATTCGTTCGCGGTCAGCGGATCGGACACCACCTACAGCGGTGTGCGGCGCGCCGGCGCCGGCCGGCTGGACTCCGAGCGCGATCCGATCACGCAGACCTGGAGCGCGACGCTGAATGACGAAGGGATCCTGTCCGACCGGGTGGTCGACGGCATTGTGGACGCCAGCCGCGGCGTCGTCGTGGACACGCTGCCGCTCTGCTCAGCGACGCTAAACGGGCAATTCATTCCATTCGCATTCGGCGATGTTCGCTCGCGCTGCGGCCGCCACAACGGCGCGGTCGACACCGAGGACCAGGACGGTGACTTCGCGCTCGACTCGACGAGCGGCGTCCGCACCGCCGAGAGCTTCGTGCGCTACGTGTTTCCGATCGGGGACGAGCGCTATTTCGTCCGCAATGGCGGCACGGAGACGGGTGGTGCCGGCTGGCGCCTCTACCGCATTCCGTTTCGCACCGACACGCTGCTGATCGGCAATCCCAGCCTGCGGCAGGTGCAGTCGCTGCGGATTACCGTGGTGGCTCCGGCGCCGACCGGGTCCGAGGTCGATCTACCGTTCGCCCTCTCGCGGGTGCGATTGGTGGGCAGCACGTGGGTGAAGCGCGCCGACACGCCAATCTCGGGGCTAGGCGGCGAGCTTGGCACCGGCGTGGGCGAGGTCGTGGCGTCGGTCGTCAGCACGGAGAATCAGGACCTCGGCTACACGCCGCCGCCGGGCGTCGTGGACGAAGCCGGACAGAAGAATGCCACCTTTCAGATCGGCGCGACGGAAATCAACGAGCGCTCGATGCGACTCCTCGCGAGCGGCCTCGGGGTCGGCGAACGCGCCGAAACCTATCTACGGTTCACGACGGAAGGCGACAAAAACTTTCTCAAGTATCGCACGCTGCGCGTCTGGGCGCGCGGCCGTGGCGTGGGGTGGGAGGACGGAGACCTCGAGTTTTTCATCAAGGCGGGGAAGGACCAGGACAATTTCTACATGTATCACACGCCTGCGAAGACGACCTCGTGGGAGCCCGAGGTCGTGGTCCAATTCGACCGCTGGCTCGCGCTGCGGGCGCGCATCGAGCAGGCGTGGCTGTCGGGCGACAGCGCGCACGTGTACCCCGGCTGCCCGGACTCCAGTCTCCTGATTCCTGACTCCTCCTACGTCATGTGCGACGGGCCCTACATCGCGCACATCCGCGATCCCGGCAGCGCGCCCCCGAACCTGGCGCGCGTGCAGGAAATCGCGGCAGGGATGTGGCGCGTCCAGACCGTATCCGTCATCGACCAGGCGGAGTTGTGGGTCGACGACATCCGCCTCGGCAGCGTCGTTCAGGAGACCGGCGCGGCCGGCGCCATCGACATCGCGCTCGCCGCCGCCGACGTGGCCGATTTCGCGCTCAGCGTGTCGCGCCGGAACGGGCAGTTCCGGCAGCTGACCGACGACCCTTCATACTCGACCGACAACGCCGCCACCTTCAGCGGCACGGTACGGATGGACCGCTTTCTTCCGGAGCGCTGGGGTCTCTCGATCCCCGTGACGTTTCAACGGACGGTGGCCGGCAGCGAGCCATTCTTCTTGAGCGGTACCGACATTCGCGCCGACGCGTTGCAGGGTCTCCGCACACCGCACACCGGTGCGGCGAGTTATGCGTTTGCGGCGCGCCGTGTGCGTCAGGCGAACAGCGTGGGGGGCGGGGGGGGGCTGACTCGCTGGTTGCTAGATCCGCTGTCGCTGACTGGTTCGTACTCGAGTGGCGATGCGCGGACAGCGTTGTCGCGCGCCAGCTCGTCGAACTACACCTTCACGCTCGACTACACGGCGTCGCCCGGTCCCGCACTGATCAAGGTCGGGGGACTCGGGCTGCGGCTCAATCCGTCCCGGATCCATTTCCGTTCCGGCCTGGTCGGCAGTGACGCGCAGCAGTTTACGTTTCTCGTGCCGATCGCGCAGCCGGGCGATACGGCGCCGGCCGCGATCAGCCGGACTCGGTTGTGGCAGAACTCCGGCGGCGTGCAGCTCACGCCCGTCAGCGGCGTCCAGATCGGCGTTGACGCCGTGTCGACACGCGATCTGCGCGATTACGGCGACTCGACAACGCTGGGCCGAGTAATTCGCCAGCAGCGCTCCTCGCTGTTCGGCACCGATATCGGTTTGGAGACACAGCGGCTGCTCACGACGTCCCTCGCGCTCACACCGCGCGTCGGGGCGTGGATCCGGCCGCGCGCCACCGTCGGATCTTCGTTCGCGTTCACGCGCGACCCGAACGCACGCCAGCCGTTGCGCACGGACGATACTACCGGCGCGTTTCGCGTACCGGCGGCCTTTAGCAACGCGCGCCGGCTCGAGACCGGCGCGCAGCTCGACGCGCATCGCCTCGGGCAGGCGATTTTCGGCGACTCCTCGGGGCTGGCGGCATGGCTCGGTCGCATTACGAGTCTGGACGTGACCTACAGCGAGCAGCAGGGGTCGACGTTCGGCCAGGCGACGGACGCACCGGGTGCGGGTTATCAACTCGCGCTGGGCGGATTCGATGCCTTCCGTCAGGTCGTTGGATTACTCGCGACCTCAGCCGGACAAACCCGGACCCTGTCGACCGGCGGGGCGGCAATCTTGCCCCTCGGCGTGCGCGCGAACGTGACCTATCGGTTGACGCGCGGGATCGTCTGGACACTGCGGACCGACGAGCAAGTGCCGATTCGCACGCGCACGCGAGATTGGCCGAACGGGTCGTTCAGCTGGTCGGTCTCGCCTTCGCGAGCGCTGGTGGGGCGGATCTTGACGAACATCAATGCCCGCGTGGGTTACCGCCGTTCGCTCTCGCTCAACGAGCAGCCGACCCTCGCCACGCCGGGGAACGCGGGGGTAGGCATCAACAGCACGGTCGAGAAGACGTTCACTCCAGCGGCATCCCTCACGTGGGTGGGCGGCGTACTTACGAGCGTCGATCTATCGCGGGCGTCGTCCGACAGGCTCAGTGCGGGAAACCTGTTTCGCAGCACGCGGAACACCCAGAATGCCACGGTCACCTTCTCGTTCCGGGCGCCGCGGATCAACCCGCGTTGGCGCTCCAACATCCGCACGACCGCCGGGTACTCGATGGCGGACAATACGACGTGCCTGCGACGGGCGGGGGAGGAAACGTGTGTCCCCTATGTGGACAGCCGGCAGACGCAGGCCCAGCTTACCATGGACACCGATCTTCCGAACAACATGAGCGCGGGACTCCAGATGGCCTATGTGCTGAACGAAGAGCGACAGACCAACCGCAAGATCTCGCAGTTCGTGATCACGGCGTTCGTCCAACTGTCCACGAGCGTGGGACAGATTCGATGAAACCGTGTGGCGTGCGGCGTGCGTGGATAAGGCCGTGCGTCGTGCGTCGTGCGTGGATAAGGCCGTGCGTCGTGCGTGGTGCGTGGATAAGGCCGTGCGTCGTGCGTCGTGCGTGGTGCGTGGTGGTCGGTTTCGGGCTGGCGTGTCAGGCCCGAGCCGGCGATGGCGGCAGCAAGGCGCCGGTCGAATTCAACGGGCGCACCGCGCTCAGCTATATCGAGCGTCAGATGTCATTCGGGCCACGGATTCCTGGCAAGCCCGGTCACCAGCGGGAAGCGGATTGGCTGCTGGCCGAGCTGCGGGCCCGGGCCGATACGGTGATCGTGCAGGACATGACGCATCGCCTGCACGGCGGCGGGGTCCTGCACCTGCGGAACTTTTTCGCACGGTTCAGACCACAGGCGACCGAACGGGTGTTGTTCCTCGCGCACTGGGACACACGACCGACGGCGGACAAGAGTGAAAACCTCGGCCAGCAGCGGATGCCCGTGCCCGGCGCCAACGACGGCGCTTCCGGCGTGGCCGTGCTCTTGGGCGTCGCGGACGCACTCAAGGCTCAGCCGCCAGCGAACGGCGTCGATCTCCTGTTCGTCGATGGCGAGGACTACGGCGACTTTGCCGACACGAACGACGTGCTGATCGGCTCGCGCTGGTTCGCCGCGCATCAGCCGCCGGGTTATCAGCCTCTGTTCGCCGTGCTCTTCGACATGGTCGGCGACAAGGATCTGCAGATCTACCAGGAAGGCCAGTCAGTCGCGTTCGCGCCCGAAGTCGTACAGCGTGTGTGGCGCGTGGCGGCCGAGCGGGGGCACGAACGCCAGTTCATCCCGAGTGTGAAGCCCACGCTCATCGACGATCACGTGTCGTTACAAAAGGCAGGCATTCACGCCATCGACGTAGTGGATTTTGACTATCCCTATTGGCACACCACCGAGGATACGCTCGACAAAGTCAGCGCGGAGTCGCTCCAAATTGTCGGTGATGTTGCGGTAGCGCTGGTTCGTCAATAATAAACGTGCGTCGTGCGTCGTACGTCGTGCGTAACAACAACCGTACGTCGTGCGTCGTTCGTCGTGCGTAACAACAACCGTACGTCGTGCGTCGTTCGTCGTGCGTAAAATCCTGCATAACCGCGTTTTTTCGATGGGCGCAGTTCTCGAAGCGTGCGATATGCTGTCGCATGGACAGCTACCGGTCCCTCGATGCTTGGAAGGTTGCCCACGAAGCATCCTGCCTGACTTTTCGGTCCTGCGATGAGGCCTATCAGGGGAAGGCACGCAGCATTTTTGATCAACTTCGGCGTGCCGCTCTATCCGTTGAAGCAAATATTGTAGAAGGGTACGCGCTTGGGACGCCTGCGCTGTGCGGACGGCATCTGCGTATCGCGTTCGGCTCCGCCGCCGAGGCGGAGTGCCTTGTTCGTTTGGCCGCAGAACTCGGCTACCTGCCGGCACATGCCTGCGAGCAGCTTGAGGCGCTGCTCAGTCGGGCAATGCAAATGCTGCGGCGACTACTGCGGAAACCGCCGGCGGTTCCCACGCACGACGCACGACGCACGACGAACGGCCTATCGACGCATGACGCACGACGCACGACGAACGGCCTATCGACGCACGACGCACGACGCACGACGAACGGCCTGTCGACGCACCACGCACGTGTAAATGGATGATCGCCGCGCCGCACTCATGTTGGCGGTCCTGGCTCTCACCGGCGCAGGAGTTCGATATCTCCTATCGCCCTCTCCAGGCACTCCGCCCGGTGATATTCGACTCCAATCCGCTGCCCAGTCTCGGCCGGGCGCGCTGCAGGAGGCGGCACGCCGCGCGGTGCAGCTTGCCCGTCCACTATTGCCAGGGGAGCGAATCGATCTGGATCGAGCTGACGTGAGCGAAATCACACGCTTGCCGCGCGTCGGTCCCGCGCTCGCGCAGCGCATCGTCGCGTGGCGCACCGAGCACGGCCCATTTGGCAGTCTCGCGCGGCTCGACAGCGTGCCCGGTGTGGGTGCCAAATTATTAGACGCAATCCGACCGTTCGTCGTCCAGCCTTGACCCAGTTGGGGCGGAAACACATGTTAGTCCCCTCAAATTCAACGAGTTGCATACGGCGAGCGTTGCGATCACCCAGGACAAGCTCGGCGAGATTCTTGTCCGTGAAGGCCTGATCACCCAGGAACAGCTCAGAAAAGCCCTTCTGGAGCAGAAAAACTCTGGGATGCGCCTGGGCTATACCCTGGTCAAGCTGGGGTTTATAGAGGAAACCGAGGTCAGCAAGATGCTGGCCCGGCAGTACCGGATGCCGGCCGTCGACCTGTCCCGCTTTGAGGTCGACCCCAAGATCCTGAAGCTCCTCCCCCCCGACATCGCGACCAAGCACACGGTTCTCCCCCTGAAACGGGAGGGCAGGACCCTGACCGTGGCTATCGCCGACCCGAACAACGTCACGGCGATCGAGGACATCAAGTTCATCACGCGCTGCGACGTCTTCCCGGTCATCGCGGGGGAGTACACCCTCCGGAACGCCATCGAGCGCTACTACCAGCACTCGGACGCCCAGCTGCAGACCCTGCTCAAGTCGGTCGAGGCGGCCGAGGATCTCGAGGTTGTCGAGGATGAGCAGGACGAAGACGTCAAGGCGCAGGACCTGGCCGACGACGCTCCCGTGGTCAAG
>Ga0137382_10000186_pt1 | contig 25659 bp, 23 predicted proteins | sample SagtaG_15_FD_104816 | JGI IMG/M metagenome (GOLD analysis project Ga0137382, IMG submission 104816) | Vadose zone soil microbial communities from Sagehorn Ranch, Mendocino, California, USA - Sage2_R_20_16 metaG | ecosystem: Environmental > Terrestrial > Soil > Vadose zone | place: USA... | reverse complement strand
TCCTGTGTGAAGTTCTCCTTGCACAATCGACTGCTCCGACGGCCAGTTCGATGCGATCTCCTCCCAAGCGCTCGCCGGGTCTCGATAGGTTGGCGGCACCGGGCGCGCTCATTCGATTGGATGGCACATGCACACGCCCTCGCAATAACGCTGGACAGTTCACGCACAGGAGGCACGCGAAGTGAGGGGAAAGTATCAGACTGCGTCCGAACACTCGCTTCCGCTGTAAGGGCTTCGATGTATTCGGGCTCGTAAGTGAATGAAATGCAGCGGTCCCCTGCTGCATGTTCGTGGCTGCACTCGAAATATTGTCCTGGAGTACCCAACAGGAGCGAACCCGGGGACATCAGCGCGCGGCCAGCACTGGATTGATACTGAAAACTGCCTGTCCTGACGATCGCGATGCAGACAGCGGAATGTTGCTCTTCAGTCGGGCGGACATCCGGTCCAGCATTGCAGAGCACATCGGATACACTCCAGCCATCCCCGTGAGCGAGTAGCCGTTTCACGAGCTGGTTCTGGCCGGGCGTGCTCCCGAATGGCTTGGAATGTGGTTCGAATTCGACGGCAATTTTTGCCAAGAAGTCCTACCGCCTAAGTCCTTATAACCATGGTGAAAGGTGATGTCAGCTTCGTACCGCACGCCGCGACTCATGTGGCGATTAGTCCACGTCACCTCTAGGAGAATCAGATCATATGGCTACCAAAGCGATTCAACTCGAAACCATCTCTGAAAAACTGACCGGCCGCTGGGAGCAGGTGGGCAACAAAATTCTAGATCTTGCCGAAGCCATACCCGAGAACTTTTTTGAGTACCGTCCCGTCGATGGAGTCCGCACGACAGCCGATGTGCTAAGGCACGTTGCGTTTTGGAATATCTATGTCGCAGATCGTGCCAGCGGAAAGCAAGGCGAAGATGCTCAGAATGAGCTGCCAAAGCAAAAGTGCTCGACAAGCAGATTGTGGAAGCCCTGAAGCAAAGTACGGCGGATGCCCGAAGCGCATTGAACCTTGGTGGAGGGCATCTTTCCAATTTTCTACGGTGGAATTCTGGACACTCTGCGGAAATCGATGGTGTAGAGAATCCACCGATTTCTCGGAAAAGCGGTGCCGATTGACCGAAATCAGGACAATGTACGGATTTACTCGACAATTCCTGTAGGTCTTCCTAAGCTCAGCCCAGTGCCTCACCCGTGAGGAATTCGGTGCCGCGCGTTGTCCTCGCTCACACAGCAACGAAAGGCGCACAGGTCTCAACTGCCTTCAGAATTCGTGTGGCTGATGAGGGAGATCCGGCCACTCCTTCATTGGCACATTGCGAGTTTCCTGTCGATTACCGCCGGAAGCCTGCTCGCGCTCGTTTCCCCTCTTCTGCTCAAGTGGCTCATTGATGGGATCCTTCCGCAAAAGCGGCTGGGATTATTACTTATTGCTGTGGCACTCATCTTCGCCGCGCACCAGGGCAGGGTTGCACTCACCAGCTTCGGCAGCTACGTGATGCTCAGCGCTTCGCAGAAGATGGCGCTTACGTTGAGAATGAACTTACTCAAGCGTCTGGACATTTTATCTGCAGACTATTACGACGAAACTCCTGTGGGTATCGCCATGTACCCGCTGAAAGAGCCGGTCGAGGAGATTGCATATTTCGGGTCGGATCTATTGCCGGCAATCTTGCGGATGCTCCTCACGACCGTTTTTAGCGTGACGGCGATGACCGCCCTAAGTCCAATTCTTACTCTGGCGGTTGTTCCGCTGATACCGGTATTTCTAGCGACCAGGCAGTATTTTCGGCAAAAACTTGCAATGGATGCCGATGCCGCTCAGGATGACCGGCTTCGCTGGAGCAATTTCCTCGAAGAGCACCTGGCTTCCGTGGTTTCGATCCAGCTTCTCGGACAAGAGAGACGGCAAGAACGAAGGGCTTTTCGTGCACTGGTGCGTTCGCTCAGATCCCAGCTGCATCTGTTTCGAACGGCCACCTCGTTCACGGTCTGGAGTTCATTGGCAGTCGTGCTGGCAATGTCAGCCGTCATCGGCTATGGCGGCAGGAGTGTCATGGCTGGCCGGTTGAGCATCGGCAGCCTGATTGCCTTCTACGGTTTTGTGGCGCAGCTTTTCGATCCGCTCAGCGGAGCCTCTGAACTTTACGCCAGAACGCAGAAGACCTTTGCCAGTATCCGTCAGCTGCAGGCCGTTCTGAAACTGCGGCCCAGCGTTAGCAATGCCGTCTCTGCACTCGTTCTTTCCACACAACAGCGAGCAGACCTCGAGTTCACGGCAGTCGAGTTCGGGTACCTGGGAAAGCGGGGTGCGCTTAAAGTGCCGACGCTTCGGATATCGGCCGGCGAGCACATTGCGGTGGCAGGAGAAAACGGAGCCGGAAAGAGCACGCTCGTGAAACTGATGGTTCGCCTTTACGACCCGACCGCCGGCGCGGTTCGCCTTGGAGGCAAAGATCTTCGCATTATTGACTTGAAAAGCCTGCGTCAGACCGTCTCCTATCTTCCCCGAGACCCCGTGTTGTTCGATGGCTCGATCGCATCCAATTTGCTCTTTGTTCGGCCCAGCGCGTCTGAGAAGGAACTTGACGAAGCCCTCCAAATGGTCGAGTTAGGCCGGTTGATTTCAGCCTCACCAGCCGGGTTGCGGCAACGAATTGGCCCCGATGGCTGCCAACTTTCCGGCGGGGAGCGTCAGCGCCTGGCACTCGCGAGAGCCTATCTGCAGAAACCCAGAGTTCTGATCCTTGACGAGGCCACATCCTGTCTTGACCCATCCTCTGAAAACAACATTCTCGAACTTCTGCGAGACCGGCTTAGTCTTTCCACTTTCATCGTCGTGTCCCACCGCGCATCTACGTTCTCTAGCTTCGGGCGAATCTTGTTCGTCTCCGGCGGAAAAATTACGAGCGACGGCGATGCCTGTTCGTTCCTCACCAGAAACCGGGTTGCTTCTCCGCCGTCGATAATTTCCACAGACTCGCGTCGACAGAAAAGCTACTAGTCCCGAATGGAGCTATGTGGCTGATGCTTGCGGCCTTATGTGCCGGCCTGTTCTCTATGAGAAGACTGTTGCAGGCCAACTAGGGCGCAAAAGCGAACACTCCAAAATGTTTGGTGCGTCGCACTGTCGGGAAATTTTCTAATCGACTCAACCAGATGTGCGCGACTAGGTTGCTTTTCTGGAAATTGCAAATTTCTTCTGGCCCTCGGCGCTCAAGCAATGTCAAAGTGCGCCAAGACCTGCCGTTCTCACCGGAACCTAACTGGGGAAATTCGATGTACCGAATCGCCGAAAGCGTCCGCAGCACGCATGGCCAGGATGGAGCGGTCGTGCTCGATATCCGGCAAGGCCAGATGTTCAATCTCAACCTGGTTGGATCACAGATCCTTGAACTTCTCGAAAAAGGCGTTGGCGGACCCGAGATTGTCGCGGAAATCATCCAGAAGTTCGGAGTCAGCCGCGAAGTGGCGGAAGCCGATGTGGGGGAGTTCATTGAATCTCTCAAGCAACACCATCTCCTCGTTGTCTCCAGGTCTAACGGCCATCATTGAACTGGGATGAAGTTATGCAGCCTCCACAACAGTCCGAGCGCGAACTCGTACACGCGATCATCTTGAGCCCGAGGGGAAGTGAGGTTCTGCTCAAGAAGACAGATGAGGGTCTCGTGCTCCCGTCGGTCGAGATCCCGCGGTGGGAGCGAGTTGCCGAAAACCTCACCGCCACTTTGAAACGAGAATGGGGCTGCGATGCCATTTGTCTGTTCACGCCGAAGGGCCGACCCGTCAATCTCGGTTCGGACTGCAACCACTACGAAGTGATGCAGTGTTGGCAGGATGCAGAGCGTACGCCCGAAGCTGCCTGGTTCCCGCTTCTTTCACTGGCTATCAATTCCTTCGGAGACATGGAACAGTTTCAGAGAATTGCCGATGGCCTTCAGGAACTGGAGAGCTACGAACGCGATTTGTCCGCCCCCTTTGCCAAGAGAGGAGGGCTTCTTGAATTGCGGAAATGGATTGCCGATGTGGTCGGCCGCCTTGGGCTGGAACCCACAGACCAATTCCAGCAGTTCAATGCCGGCCCCACATTCAGCCTCATCCGCTTCGAGACAGACGGGCCGGCAGTCTGGTTCAAGGCTGTCGGGGAGCCAAATCTGCGAGAGTTTCCCCTCATGCTGAAACTCACGGAACTGTTCCCCAAGTTCATGCCCGAAATTCTTGGGACCAGGCGTGAGTGGAACAGTTGGCTCTCGCGCGAAGTCGTGGGAACAAATCTTGGTAAAGCGAGAGATGTGGTTCTGTGGCAGCGAGCTGCAGCCGACCTGGCGAATCTTCAGATCGAGTCCACGTCAAACTGCGACTCGTTATTGCAGGCGGGTGCGCATGACCTGCGGTTCGATGTTCTGATCTCCGCGATTGAGCCGTTTTTCGAGCTGGCTGCGCGGCTTATGCATGAGCAGCCAAAAGTTCCTCCGGCAATTCTGAGTCCGGAGGATCTGAGTCTTGTCAGGATGCTGGTGGACGACGCACTCACGATGCTCGAGGACCTTGGAATACCAGACACGCTGGGCCATTTGGATCTGAATCCGTGCAACATTATCCTGTCCGCCAACGGAAGCGTGTTCCTCGATTGGGCGGAAGCCTGCGTGGGACACCCATTCTTCAGCCTTGAGTATCTCTTTCAGCATTCTCGTCGTGAAGTCGGCTCGAACGCCACAGTTCAACGAGAAATTGCTGAGGCGTACATCCGACCCTGGAGACAAGTGCACCCCGACAACCGGATCAACGAGGCACTCGCTTTAGTCCCATTGCCGGCGGTGTTTGCGTACGCGGTCGGCACGGAAACTTGGAAAGATGAAGAAAGGCTTCGCGACCCAAATCTGGCCGGCTATTTCCGCGCTCTCGCGAGACGGATGAACCGGGAAGCGGCGCACTTCCTCGAAAGGAGGTCGCCATGCCTCAACTAGCCACGGCCGCGCCCTATTCGCCAGTCGAGACGGTGACCGAAGTATTGCACGGCGTAACCGTAACGGACCCGTATCGATGGCTCGAAGATCAGGATTCGCCACGTACCCGGGAGTGGCTTCGCGCGCAGCACGAGTACTCGCGGTCGTATCTTGACCGAATTCCCGGACGCGATCGCATACGCGAACGCATCCGAGAATTGCTCGATGTTGAAACCTGCGATTCCATTCAGAAGGTGGGACAAAGATACTTCTTCCGAAAGCGGCTTCCAGGGCAAGAACAGTTTTGTATCTATTGCCGCGAGGGTGCGGATGGCAGAGATCAGCTCCTTATCGATCCTGCCGGGCGCGGAACTGGCCCCTACACGGCCGTGAAGCCTGTGCGGGTATCTCCAGATGGCCGGCTGCTGTTGTACGAAGTGAAGGAAGGCGGGGAGCGCACGGGTACTTTTGAGTTGTTCGATATCGAAGCCCGCCGAATATTGCCGGACGTCCTCACCCGCGGCTACCTGCGAGGCTTCGCATTCGCTCCCGACTCGAAAAGCTTCTATTACGTCCATGAATCAGTCAATGCCAAACGCCCACACTATCGAGCGGCCTATCACCATATTCTGGGGACCGCCCTAAGCGAGGACCTGGAGGTTTTCTCCCCAGGCGAAGGACAACAGATCCGACTGCAGCTCGTTCCGGGAAAACAGCATCTGGGATTTATCATCCTTCATTTTGAGGCTATAACGGTTACAGATTTCTTTCTGTGGCCGATTGGTAGTGCCCCTGCTCCGGAACCGATCATCCGCGGTGCCAGGTACAAGTTCTTGCCATTGTTGCTACCGGACGGGCGCATTCTGGCCATCACGGATCTTGACGCACCGAACTTCAAAATCGTCGAGGTTCATCCGCGGCCAAATGAGGAACCGGAATTCGTGGACATCGTTTCGGAATCTGAAGCGGAAATCCAGAACTGGGCGCTAGCTCAAGATAAGGTCCTTGTTGCATATGTGCGGAATCTCAACACCGAGATTGACGTTTGCGATCTTGAGGGCAAACGCGTCTCCCAGGTCCCAATCAAGGCCGACACTACTGTCCGGCTGACGGCGGCAGCGGAGGACGGCGACGAAGTGTTTCTGGAAGAGGAGTCGTTCACTCAGCCGATAAAGGTTTGCCGGTACTCCCCGGAGAGCGGCATCGAAACCTGGGCGGAGCGACAGGTACCATTCGACTCCTCGACACTCGCACACACTCAGGTTTGGTTCAACTCCAAGGACGGCACCAGAATCCCGATGTATTTGGTCGGGTGCCGAAATGTTATTGAGAACGGGTGCCAGCCGACGATCATGACATCGTACGGCGGCTATGGTGTCCCGATAATGCCTCAATTCAGCGTATTCGTTGCCTTTCTGATCGAGCGTGGGTGCCTATTCGCGCTTCCGAATATTCGCGGAGGCTCGGAATTCGGGAATGCCTGGCACGAGGCGGCGAGACGGCGGAATCGACAGGTTGCGTTCGATGACTTCATCTCTGCGGCCGAGTGGTTGATCGAGTCAGGGTGGACAAAGCCAGCCAAGCTCGCAATATTTGGCGGCTCGAACTCAGGGCTGCTGGTCGGGGCTGCGATGAGCCAGCGGCCAGAATTATTTCGCGCAGTTCTATGCATGGTTCCCATGCTCGACATGCTGCGCTATCACCTGTTCGATAACGCGCACGTGTGGAAAGAGGAGTTTGGGACCGCCAACGATCCAGAAGACTTTCGGGCGCTGCTCGGATACTCGCCATATCACAACGTCCGGGACGGAATCGCGTATCCGGCAACCATGATCGTCTCGGGCGATTCCGACCAAAACTGCAACTCGCTTCACGCAAGAAAAATGACGGCACGGCTGCAAGCAGCCAATCGTTCCGAGTCTCGAATCTTCCTTGATTACAGCCGCCATCGCGGCCACTCGCCGGTGCTACCAGTGAGCGAGCGCGTCGAGGCACTCACGGATCGAATGGGGTTTCTCTGTGATCAACTCGGTCTGACAGTTTAGCGGGAGGTTGTCGCTTATGAAGTTTCTCGTGCTGCGTGCGTATTGGCAGTTGATTGATTTCGACTGGTATCTGGCGCGAGGAAACTTCGAAGCCCTCTACCAGAAGGTTCGTAATTGTCCATGCAGCAATCCCCAGGGCCTCTCCGATGTGACCGAAACGATCTGTGCTGCGGTCGATATGGCCTGCGTTTGGTACTGGAAGGAAGTGCTCTGCCTGCAGAGATCCGCTGCGACAACCTGCTTGCTGAAACAACACGGAGTGCCAGCTCAGATGATGATCGGTGCACAGCAGATGCCGTTCAAGGCACATGCATGGGTCGAAGTCGAGGGCACAGTGGTAAACGATAAGCCGTACATGCGTGAAATGTACGCTGTGCTCGACAGGTGTTAGCAATCAGGCTGATGAAGGGTAGAGACGATGAGCGTTCAATTTGGTAGATGCAATCCTGATGGCGCGCCTGTCGATCGTCACGAACTGGATGAAGTTCGGGCTTTGCTCGCGCCCTATGGTCCGGATGGCGAAGGACGCTACTCGAAAGGGAATCTTGAAGTTCTGTTTCGTGCGTTGCATACGACGATTGAGTCGCGCCGCGAAAGGCAACCGCATGTCTCAGGATCTGGCGCGGTCATCGTCTGGGATGGACGGTTAGACAACCGGGAAGATCTGATCGAAACGCTCGGAAATGAACTGTCGCCGGACTCGACTGATCTGGAAATTGTTGCGACAGGATACGACCGGTTGGGGACCACTGTTTTCCGCGAACTGATTGGCGACTGGGCCCTTTCGGTGTGGGATGCGAGGAACCAGTCTTTGATACTGGCGAAAGACTTCGTCGGAACGCGCCATCTTTATTATTGCGTTCAGAATGACCAGATCACATGGTGCACGATTCTTGATCCCCTGGTTGTGCTTGCAAAACTGCCGTGGAAGCTCGAAGAGGAGTACGTCGCTGGCTGGCTGTCATTCTTTCCGGCCACACATCTCACGCCCTACGTCGGTATCCACGCGGTTCCGGCATCCTCATTTGTGCGATTTACTCGTGGCGCGACGAACGTCACGAAGTACTGGGACTTTGATCTGGCGAAGCGCACCCGTTATCGCTCGGACAGCGAATACGAGGAACACTTTCGAGTTGTGTTTTCGGAATCCGTGCGAAGGCGGCTTCGCTCTGATTCTTCCGTCCTTGCCGAACTGAGCGGCGGAATGGACTCATCTTCGATCGTGTGCATGGCGGACGAGATCGCACGCCGCCAACCGTCCCCCATTCCCGCAGTCGCGACTGTTTCGTACTACGACGATTCCGAGCCGAACTGGGATGAACGTTCTTACTTCACAATTGTCGAGGCAAAACGAGGCAGGACTGGCTTTCATATCGACGTCGGAAAACAGGAACTCGTGCCGTTACAGATTGACGAAGATCAATTCGCTGCCACGCCAAAGACGATCTATCGATCACAGCGGGCAAGCGAGTATTTTGCCAAGTGCCTTCAAGAAACAGGTAGCAGGGTTGTTTTGTGCGGAATCGCGGGCGATGAAGTCACCGGTGGCGTGCCAACGCCTACACCAGAACTGCAGGATTTGCTCGCAAGAGCGCGCCTCGGGCGATTGGCAAACCGGCTGAAGGTGTGGGCGCTCGAGAAAAGAAAACCTTGGTTCCATCTCTTCTTCGGAGCGGCCGCGGGTTTCTTGCCGCAATGGGTTTCACCGACTCCGCTGGTTAAGCAAGCCGTTCCGTGGCTCAATGCTCGGTTTTCGAGGAAACACCGGCACGCGTTGGAGGGTTATCCATACCGTCTGACACTTTCCGGGCCCTTACCAAGCTTTCAAGAAAACGTTGCAACACTTGAGGCGTTGCGCAGGCAACTAGGCGCAGACGTTCCCAGCCGTTTCCCGCTCTATGAGACTCGGTATCCCTATCTTGACCGCTCCCTCCTTGAGTTCCTCTTTTCAGTGCCGCGAGAACAACTGATTCGTCCCGGACAGCGCCGCTCACTCATGCGTCGAGCACTTGCGGGAATCGTTCCGGACGAAATTCTGCACAGGAGACGGAAAGCATACGTTTCACGCACGCCAATGTCAGTACTCGCCGGTCAGTGCGCCGCTTTCTCCGGCGTCAGAAAGCACGCGCTGACAACTGCCTTTGATATTGCTGATTCGCCTGCTTTGTACCAAGCGCTCGAGCGGGTCCGCGATGGACAGGAAAATCGAATCATTCAGCTCTTGCGGATGCTCGAGGTGGAAGCCTGGCTCGCTCAGATGGTGGCTCGGAGTGTCGTCGCGCTGGATGCGCCGATACAGAGACAAACGCCTTTAGTACGTGAAGCCAGCGTGCACAAAGATTCGGCCCAACTGGACCGAATGGTCGACAAATTGAATGTAAACGGAGGACAAAACCATGGTGTATAGCAAACCCCAACTCGTGCTGCTTGAAAACGCCCTCACCGCCGTGAAGGGCCAGACCAAACTGGGCGCCGTGCCCGACGCAGTCGCGCCACACAATCGCCCGAGCATCTCTGCCTACGAGGCGGACGAATAGCAAGAAATGTGCGCGCCACTTCCGTCGAACCAATCCTGGAGTAACAAAAATCCGAAAGAATGGAGGATAAAACGATGGTCTACAGCAAGCCGGAAATCGTGCAGTTGGACAATGCTCTCCATGCGGTTCAAGGCCAAACCAAGATGGGAGCCGTGCCTGATGCTGTTGCACCCCACAATCGCCCCAGCATCTCAGCGTATGAAGCCGATGAATAAGGGGCATCAGGGCGTCCGCTCATCGGCGGGCGCCCTCGCTTGAAGTGAGTCAATGGCGATTCGAGAACTCAACCGTCCGAGGACTACCGCCGCCTCGGCCATCAAGTTGCTGACGCATTTTTCGCCACAGTGCGTACTGGTCGTGTTTCGCCGGGTCGGGGTCTTCTTCGTCTTTAAGCCAGAAGCGAAACCAATCCACATTACCCTGCTGCGATGCCGTCCGCTCCAGGGGTTTCTGCAGGAGATGATCTCCGAACGGGAAATAGACTAGATCGACGGGTTTCCCTTGGCTTACCAGGGCAGCATAGGTTTCCCATTCCGTAAGAACGCTTGCAAGGCTAATCGCCTCGATGCGAAGAGGCGTTTCGAGTTTATCTAGATTGAAGCCAGGCGCCCGATCTACCCAGGCCCGCAGTCCAGGACCAAAGGGTTGGGCACCATAGATGTGCTCGAGCAGATGCGCGGCAGGATCGCCAGCAGAATAAAGATATTGCAGATAGCTCCCATCGAAACCGTCGGCGATCGTTGCCGCCCGGAATCTCTTCGGATCGCTCACGAGAGCGCTCTCGACGTGAAAGCAGGTGTGACTGAAGCCAATGATTCCAACTTTGTTCGGATCGATCAGTCCATCTTGGTCGAGGCGTTCAATCGCGGACTCAAAACCGAGCAATTGATCAGGAGCTTCCTGGGCCGTTCCGTAGTGGTCCGTGCGTCGGGGCATCTGGAGCACGATGATGCCGGCTGCGGCCAGCGCCCTCACAGCAGATGCTGTTGGGAAGAAACCATCGCTCACAAATCCATTTGAAAAACCATAAGTCTGAATGACCAGCGGATAGCGCTTGCCCGGTGTGTAGGCTGGTGGCCGCATCAGCTGGCCTGCCCACTGGTATCCGCTCTTGTCTTGCCAATTGAAAGCAACGATCTCTCCTAAGGCAAAAGAGGACAGCTGCGGGTTTGGATCCCACAACTTGCGACTTCGTCCGGAGTCAGCTTCCTTGGCATAGAGTGCAGGTGGATCGTTCGGAGCCTCTCGAATTTCCACGCTGACCTCGCCTCCCGCAATGGCCGAACTACCGATCTTCTGTCGTTGTTTTGCGCCGAGATCGCTTTGGTCTCTTTCGACGCGCTGCCATACCGAGCCGTTGTGCTCATATCGCTCCTGAACCGATCCATTTGGCGGCGTGCTAAAGGAGAGAAGGACCGTGTGGTTTTTGTCCGCAAATGCGGCGGATAATAATGATGATCTATTCGCTGGTGTGTAACGCGACCAAGCGACGCAACTCGTTGACCGAGCTGGGAGGTCGAGAACCGCGCAGGCGCATGGTTTGAGATGCCGTTCTTTTTCCGAGCGGTTCGATTGATCAAGTGGAAAGAACGTATTTGTCAGCAAAATCTGCTTTCCATCGTCAGACCAGATTGCCGAATCCTGTTGAATATACCCAAGTGCATAAGCGTTGGGCGCATTTAAGGTGATCTCCGACTTGCCGTTGCGAACGTCGAAGACTGCATACTGCATGGGTCTTATGAAATTGAGTTGGTTAGTAAGGCTGGGATCATGCGATCTCAGCCTGGGATACTCATTCTCAGGTTCGTAGGACTCCCAGGAAGCCGGAACACTCTCGGTGGGCACCAGCACGGCAATCGATCTTTCGTCCGGAGAGATGGACAGTACGTCCGGGAAATGATTCGCCAGGTGAATGGGCTGCATCCTGCCACTCGTGAGCCGCCAACGCCCATTGCGTTTGATTACCCAAATCTCGCGGTAGTACGCCGTCTCGTCGATTTCCGGCATCAACGCGGACAGCGGCATGCCGGTGATGTCGACCGCATCACGGTTGATTACTGTGCCGATCTGAAGCCTCTGATGGTTGGGTGCAGCAAAGTAAACGGTCGTGCGCCCTTGAACGTCGTATCGGCTCACGTCGTATCCCTCAGGAGTAAGTTCGTGCACGATACTGGAGCGGATATCGACGCGGCAGAGGTGACGCTCGCCCTCTTTATCTTGGGCCAGGAATAGAAGTGATTTCGAATCCGGTTGCCAACGAACGTCGGAAATGACCGGAGCGTAAAACACCGTGTAGTTGTTTCTGGGAACTCTGGCGAGTCGAACGATTGGCCTGCCGCGTGGCGGTTCCTTCTCCTCACTCGATTCGAGATACCGCACCACGTCTCGCGTGCGAAAAATCCACAACGTCGATTCGATGGAATCGGTCTCCAGTCGTCCGCGTGAGGTCACGACCGAGAAAAAGGCCCTATCGGGCGAGAAAACAGGACCACCGTCGCTTGTATCAAATCTCGACATCTCAATGGAATCCTTAACCGAGAAGTAGCGCGGAGCTCCGCGACGAGCGCTCCCGGCTATCTTTCGTTCTCCGAAGATTTCCGCGGGCAGCAGGCCTAGTATCAGAATCAGGCCAATGAAAACTCGCAAGCGGCCCGGCCTGGGCAACACAACACCTGTCCGCATTCTCGTATGGCAATAAATCATCTGAGTCTTTTTCTGTGCGAGCTAGATAGGAGATTGAAAGGCGACGTTCAAAACACGAGCTTCAGGGCGAACTGCATTGACCGAGCGCCGCCCATCTGGTAGATGGAACTCAACGTTCCTAGGCTTTGGTCGAGGGTGGAAGTCGCTTGTCCGAATGTAGGCGAGCCAAAGAAAGGATTGACGAATCCGAAGTTCGGATGGTTAAAGACATTGAATGCTTCTGCCCGGAATTGCAGTTTCAGCTGTTCGTAGATCGGAAATTCCCGGCGCAGTGCAATATCCATTTGCCATGCCCCGAAGCCACGCACAAAATTTCGCGGTGCGTTACCGAATTGACCGGCGGCCGGATTGGCGAAGGCGTTGGGATTGACGGCTCGCCCTCCCGGACACCCCTGTCCGGGTTGAAGATCCCCGAGCTGCTGAAGGATCGCAGCGCAATTTGCGCCAAAGAGATAGATGGGATTGTTCGGCAAAAGATCGAGTCCGCGAAACGTTCGTTGACCGGTAGCCGGATCTACGGCAAGCGGGCCGTTTAATGTAACGGGAAATGCTGTACGCGCACTGAACCGGTCATCGAGACCCCATCCTCGCAGGAGAATGCGGGCCGCGGGATTCGTGAAAACGGTTGAAATATCGTAAGAGAATGCGGACGAGAACGAGTGCCGCACGTCAAAATCGGAATTGCCACGAAAGTAGGGGAACGCAGAATCGTGCGATCCATAGTCGATCGAATGGGCCAGAGTGTAGGCGGCGAGCGCGGTCAGACCATTCGTCAGACGCCGGTGATACTGCAACTGAAGAGAGTTGAAGTCCGACGTGTGTCCGTTCTGCAAGAAAATGACATAAGTGAAATTTGGGTTGAATATCTGGGCGTGCACCTGATTCCATTCGAGCAGCCTCGCCCCGTGGGAACCGATGTAGGAGGCGGAAAACGCTTGAGATTTTCCGAGCGCCTGCTCAAGTGCGACGTTCCACTGCAGGCTATACGGCGATTGCAAGTGAGGCGGGAATGCCAGAACCGTTGGGTAAGGGGGAGCCGGTGGCGTGACGGTTGGAAGTTGGGCCGGCGTGAGCGGGAAGCTCACTGGAAATCCACTGGTGTAGCCAAGGTTCAGGGAATTTGAGATTCCGGGCCCGAGAAAACCGAGTGTGCCGGTTTGCTGGCCGGAGTCGAAAAACAAACCACCGCCCCCGCGAACCACGAGCTCCCGGCCCGCCACGTTGCGAACCACATAGGCGGCACCGAGACGAGGGGCAAGGTTGTACCAGCTGGTGTGCCATAACGACGTCCCTTGCGGTGCAAGCGTCATGGTCCCGAGATTGTCTGCTCCCTGAGTTGTGTAGGGCGAAGGACCTTGGGTCACGCTGGGCGCCGGATTCACGTCCCAGCGCAGTCCCATGGAGAGGTTGAGCCGTGAATTCAGTTTCCATTCATCCTGAATGAACGTCGAGAAATTGGTTGACAGGGGATACACGATCGCGCTGGCAATGGGGTCGACGAACCCGGGATTGTTCGTGGTGACGTCGGTGGCGCCAAGAAAGGAGTAAAAGATTGCCGGATTCCCTTGCTGCTGGGTAGAAGACACCCGGCGATAATCAAGCCCCAGCTTCATCTGATGTCTTCCAAAAGCCAGCGTTACCGAATCCACAATATTCCATTGGTGCTGGAGGGCGGAGGAGTATCCCTCTTGCAGGTTGCCGCCTGCGTTTCCGAATGAGAGTCCGACGGCAACCGTGTAGGCGCTTGAGGCACTGATGCCGGACAGTGCGGCCAGACTTGCTGGCTGAGCGCCGCCGAAATCATCGAGGCTGTAGGACAACGTCGCGAGATTCGAGCTGTAGTTCAACCGGAAATCATTGCTTACGCGATTCGAAATCAACGTGTCTGCGCCGAAGGTATAGGTTCGCAATTTGTAGTTGAATGCACCAAGAACTGAGGGAGCTGCGCCAGTTACGGAATTGCTGGTTTGTCGCGCAACCGCACTCGACGGCGTATCGCCGACGCGGAAAAACAATCGCATTCGGCTGCCGATGTTGTGATCCAGGCGCAGGCTGTAGGCGTCAATCGAACTGGGATTTGACCAGCTGGCGATGAACTCGCCGAGACCATTGCCGAGGTCAGGCCCATTGGGAATGGGAAATGCATTCATGGCCTGCTCTAAGGGAGCCGGCGTTTGCGCGCGCAAGTTCGCGTCCGGTACGAAATTCATGTTGGCGGCCTGGGGCTGGGTAAGCCGAAGGCCCTCGTAGGAAAAGAAGAAGAACGTGTTGTCTCTGCCGTTGTACAGTTTCGGAATGACAATGGGGCCGCCCAGGGTTCCGCCAAAATCATTCTGGCGAAGTACCGCCTGGGGCAGGTCGAAGTAATCGTTGAACCAGTTCTTGGCGTCGACGTAGCTGTTCCGCAGGTAGTCAAATGCGGTCCCATGCCACTGGTTCGTGCCCGGGCGACTGACGAGCGAGAATTGTCCTCCGGGATTTCGCCCGAACTCGGCCGAGTAGGTTGAACTCTGGACGCGAAATTCTTGTAGTGCATCCACGGAGAGGAGTGCTTGCGTGGTTCCCAAGGCCGTGGCCGCCGGAAGAGAGCCCGTGTTGCCGGCCCCGCTCGGATCAGGATAGGTGCCCGTGTTCGCGCTGACACCATCGACCGTATAGTAGTTGGACTCGGCGCGCTGACCATTGACGCTGAATTCGCCGTTTGATCCCGTCGTTCCTCCCTGCTGCGGCGTGTTGGTCACAACCCCGGGAGTCAGCAGAATCAGGTCCTGAAAACTTCGCCCATTGAGCGGCATGTTAGCGATGTAGTTTTGATCGACAACGGTGCTGACCGAACCATCCGTGGTATTGAGTACAGGCGCGCCGCCTTCCACCGTGATGATTTCGTGAAACGCGCCAACGAGCACCGTGAAATTAATAGACAGCGAATCCTGGATGTTGAGAACGATGTCGGGCTTGATCAAGGTCTTGAATCCGACTTTCGAGACCTGCACCCGGTAGGGACCGGGAGGCAGGTTGGGAAGAACATAAATCCCTTCGCCATTGGTCTTGGTTGTGTACTGCACCCGTGTGACGTCGTTGACTGCGACTACCTCCGCCCCGACGACCGCCGCGCTGGATGAATCAGAGACCAGGCCGTTTATGTTCCCATCGGGGGACTGCGCGAACAGGGAGAACGCGTTCAACGCCAAACAAACGCCAAACGGAACCAAACGGGGGAAGCGCATTATGGGCTCTCCAGCGAACGGCGGATTTTTAAGTCACTCCTTCCTTAAATTCGCGGGAAGGTCTGCGGTGAGCACCACGAGACTTGAATTTATTTTAGGACGGAGTGAGCGAAGACTGTGGCCGGGTTACCGGACAGGGGATGGCTATGGATGATTGGGCTCGACCTTCAGAGAGGCAAATAGCAGAGTCTTGCTGGTTGGTTTGTGACTGCCACCTCTGGGTTCGACGGTCACAAAAACGCCATCGATCTCGGCGAGGGTTTTCGGATCATTACACTTTAGAATCCAGCGTTTCTTTGTCTCGTTATCTTGGTAGAAGACACCCAGGTTGATGGCCTGCTGAGCGTCAGGCCCGCGACGGCCCCATGCCTGAAACGTAGCCGCCCGCTTCAGCCCGGTCTGCTGATCCAGGTCATAGGCATAGAAGATAAGCGACTTTCCGCGGGTATAGAACAGGCGGCCGTAAGGTTTTTTGGTTTCCCCGGTCCCAGCGACATCGTAGATTTCCGTCATGTAAAGATCGCGGGCGCCCATAAGCTCACGAATGTCGCGATCGTGGGAGAGAAGGTCGTCTCTTTGCTTCACGGCAGCCTCTTCCTCTTCAAGCTGCCGGGTGAGGTTATTGACTCTGGCGTCCGACGTCTTGGCATGTGCCATGTCTTCTGCCGATTGCTGGGCCAATGAGTCGAGCTTCTCTTGCATGGTCTGGGAGGCGTTTTCTGCCGATTCCAGCTTCCGGGCCAGTTCCGTTTTTTGTTGGGCTAGGTCCTGTTTGCTTGAGTCCTCAGCGCGGAGATCACTCTCGAGTCGGATCTGGGCAGACTTCAATTGGTTGATTTCGGCTGTTTGTCGGGTCATCTGTCGACGCAGCTCGACGATCACCCTATCGCGTTGCACGATCTCCGCATTCGTTACTGCTCGATCGTGCCCGGCGTCGCTTAACTCTTCCTCAAGGGAGGTTTGGGCAGGCGGATTTTCCTGTTTCGTCGGCTGGGGCTGTGGCGCTTTGGCGATTCCAGCAGCTCGGCGCATCCCAACGCGATAGGCAAAAAAACTGAGCGCACAAAAAAGCAGGATGCCAGTGACGTAAAGCATCCAGACGTTTCGCCAGGTCGATGGGCTTGAGAACGGGAAGACGTGAGGCGGCAGGAATGGGGAACCTTTTTGTTCCGCACCCTTTTGTCCCGCACTCTGGTTGGGCGAGTCCTTCTCCTCGCGAGCAAGACGGTCGAATAACGCCTTTTCTGCTTTCTGTTGAGACCAGGTAGGATCAGCGGGTACGCTTTGGGGCGTCTCGGTTGCAGCAACCGCTGGCATTACATTGCTGGCGATGGATTCGTACTGCCGAAGTACTTCGCGGCAGGACGAACAACTAGGGAGATGCTCCTGAAGCCGTTTCTGCTCTTCATCGGATAGATCACCGGTGATGGAAGCGGCGCAGAGCTCTAGGAACTCGTCGTGGGGTCCGCTTTGAGACAACTCCCATGCTCCTCGGCTGAATGATCCCAGTATCATACTGCTCTCGTGCCCGGCAATTCGCCACCAAAAATCAGTTTCCGCAGCTTTTCCAGCCCACGGAACGAATGATGCCGGATGTTGCCCTTGGTCTGGCCGAGCATTTTCGCGATTTCGTCCAGCGTATAGCCCTCGATGAAATGCAGACGAAGTGTTTTCTGCTGGTCTTCGGACAAGGTTCCGAACATCCTCTGCATGTCAAGTTCGGCGAGTAAGCAGTCGACTGAACCATTCGACCGTCCACATCCTGGTTCCGGGCCTTGAACTTGCTCATCGTCCAGTTCCACGTGCGTGTAGAAGTGTCGAGAACTCAGATAACGACGCCGAGAGATCGCTCGACGATAGGTCAACTGCAAGATCCAGAATTTTGCTGTGCCTTTGGAACTATCGAAGGTTCTACAGAGTCGATCTATCAATATGAAGACGTCCTGAAGCAGATCATCTGCCTCGGCAGCGTCTTGGAGAACTCGCAAGGCAATTCCACGAACTGTGCGAGCGTATCGATGGAATAGTAATCCTAGTGCCTCGCGTTCGCCATTAGATACAAAACCCAGAAGCACTTCGTCGGATGGCACAGGCACATCGTCGACACCTTGCGATACTTCGCCCGAGAATCCTGACTGCGCCGTCGTTTGCAATCGCCCAATCGCCGAGCCAAGACCACCACCTGTGTCTACCTCGGCTGATCCGTTCTGGCTGCCGAATCCGGGGAGATACCGCGCAATCGAGGAACTCATCGGGCCCCGTCCCCCCCGCAGTAATCGCGATTGTCGGTAACTACCCGTTGGCCTACTACCGACAGTGGATCACGATAGTTTTCGGGATGCCCAAGCGTAAAAGGCAAATTCAACCGCGCGCAGGAGTCGAGCGGGCGTTTGGAGAAGTCATGAGAAAAATGCGCGAAGAGCTTGGCATCTCGCAAATGCAGTTTCACCAGAAGACAGGACTCGACCGCACGTTTATCAGCGATTTGGAACGCGGAGTTCAATGTCCAAGCCTTCGCACGATCTATCGGATTGCCGCTGGACTTGATACTCCAGCGGGGAACCTGGTCAGGCGCACCGCAGAATCCTCGTATTTCTTGTTCCCGACCGAGAAGATCTAGGAAATGCGCGTTGCTGGATCCATAGGCGGTTGCCGACGTAGGTTGTTGCCGACAATAACGCCAATAGCCTACTGCGTCAAGGTGAATATAGGCCAATAGCTTGTGTTAACACCCTGAAATCGCCTGTAGCGTCAAGAAAAGATGGATAGTCAAGCGCTCTTCGGCAGCAGGATCAGGTCCATGCGGGAGGCGTCTGATCTCTCGCGTGAGAGTGTGGCCGAAAGGGCTGGCATTAGTACCAACTACCTCGGTGAGATAGAGAGAGGTGAGAAATGGCCGACGCTGGATATCGTTGAGCGCATCGCCAACGCTCTCGAAGTTTCGCCGTCCTCCTTCTTTGAGTATGAAGCACAGGAAGTTGACCACAATATTCTGTTGAGCAAACTGCATCAACTGCTATCCGAACGAAGCACGGATCAGCTTCAACAAGCGATGCGGATACTCAAAGCTTTCTTCCAGATGTGATCCTTCTCCGAGATTTGCCCCCACTGGAGACCTTTTGACGCTGACAGGTGCCTTTGGCCATGCACACAACTCGCACAGCTTTTCGTCGCGTCTCTCCGAGAAATCGATGTGTCGTGCTGTCCGACAGTCGGTCTGTTAGCAGACATGATGTTTGCAGTGTGCACAATCACGGGGTACCTAAATCGTGGATGGCGAAGCTCGCGGTTCGGTTGTACCGTTACGTTAGGAATTTGGGAAGTTGTCTGCGGAAGAGCAAGGGACCTCGAGCATTAACAAATTTCCTTCCGGGTAGCGAACTGATGCGAATCGGCTTTGTCGGATTGATGATCTGGGGCAGCGTTGTGGCGGCAACGGGATTATTCGCTTTGGTCATCGCAATTCCATGGGGCGCCAGCAAAAGCAGGAGTTGGTACGAAAGTGAGGCGAAAACTGAATTTCATGCCGAGCGTGCCAGCTATTGGTGCATTTTGTGCGGACTCGCTCTGTTGCTGGTTGGGGGCATTGGCGCAACGGTAGTTCGAGCGATCATGCAAATAAAGGGGTGGTGATGGGTTTCCTCCCCAAGAGTGAAATCAAACGACGACAAGCCCAGGATCGAATTCTCGGGAAGGACTACGACGATACTCTTGTAAAGCAGGCGTCCTACGACCGCGTTTTTCATCCATAACGTCCTTCTCTGTCAATTCGCAGGATTGCAAAGCACTCCACCTCCACTAATAGATCAGACCTTCGGTATCAGAATTTTCCTTGGTTTTCAGTTCAAGGAGCTTGGACACCCTGCGAGAAACTCTCGCAGGGCGAGCGCAATCTCCTCGACATGGGTTTCAAGGGCAAAAGTGCCCGGTATCCAGAAACTGTACTATTGCATTCGGGTTGTCGCGCCGAAAGGCCTTTGCGCCGGCGGGAATGAAATAGGGATCGCGCTTGCCCCAGATGGCAAATAGGGGTGGATTCCATATTCTGAAATATTCCTGGAAGTTCGGGTAGAGCTTTCACATTGTAGGCATAGGCGAGGAAAGCGTCCAGCTGGATGTCCACATTCCCTGGGCGTGCAAGCAAGCAGCATCGAGCGTGTCTCCCTCGGGCGCGATGACCTCCGGATTGGGAATGCCTGAGGCATATTCCCTGCGCATGCCTTCAAGGTTTAGCACTTTCCGAATCGCTTCCCGATTCTGGGGAGTCGGTTCGACCCAAGGTGATCCCGTTCAAAGGAGTTTGTCGAGCGGGATTGGAAGGCTTGTGATGACAGATCCGCTGTATTTCAGCTCGCCCCTCCGCCTGGCTGGTCAAGGTATACGGGATACAACGTGCATCTCAGCGCACCAAATGAAGAGCGACGAGCCATCAGCCTTGTCCAACCGCAACAAACCATTCGAGAAGCCGAAGCATCCCACGAGGCTCTTTCCCTTCGTCTATTTGTGGCCTGCTAACCAAAGGAGAACGGACACGCTCACGAGAGCGCACGTAGAAAAAGTAGTCGGGTACTGCACCGGAAAGGCCGATATGGAGGCGTTCCGATCGTACACCGCGCCCGGTTTTGTCTTTGAGATCATGGGCACCCAGCCTGCCGCCGGAGAATGGCAAGGAGTTGACGCGATGCAGCGGCAGTTCGCGGCGTTCAAAGAGAACTTCACGAGCGAATTCCAATTCAACTCGAGCGGCATTTATGTGGATGTCGAAAAGAAAACAGCAGCTGTTCTCCTGCATTCGCTTCCCCTCACCGACAAGGGAGGCGGCGAGTATCAACAGCACTGCGGATGGTTCATGTACTTCGACGATCACGACAAGATAACCCGAATCGTTCAGTACGACGATACCAAGCTGGTGGATGACATGACCCTTCGTGTGGCGACGGCGAAAATGAGGGCACTGCAGAAACAGGACAGCACACGGTCAACCGCGAACGAAATGCAACGCGACCGTGCAGCGTAGACGTTGCGGTCAGAACGCAGCCCCCCTTGCACCATATGTATACGGTCCTCGAAACATGGGGAGAGCGTGCTTTCGATGTTCGAGGTAAAGCCATGCCAACCAGCCATTTCCTGCCGGAACAGATGCCCAAAGAGTTAACGGAAGAAATCAGAGCCTTTTTACGGATCTAAAACAGTCGATGGACGGAAGACAGATGATTCTTACCCATGATGAAAACCAGCCACAAATTGACCCTACGAGCTATGTCGCTCCGACTGCGGTCGTCTGTGGGAATGTGACCATCGCGGCAGGTTGCCGGATCATGTTTGGAGCCTGTGTGGTCGCCGAAGGCAAGCCCGTAACGATCGGCGAGAACTCGATCGTCATGGAGAACGCGGTTCTCCGCAGTACGGACAAACAAGAATTAGTGATTGGCGATCACTGCCTCATTGGGCCGCATGCGCATGTCGTGGGCTGCACGATCGAGGGCTCTGTGTTCATCGCGACCGGTGCAACTGTTCTTCACGGCGCCTGTCTCAGGACCAAAAGCGAGGTCCGCGTCAACGGGGTAGTTCATTTGCGCACCGAGTTGGCTCCGGAAACTGTCGTGCCAATCGGCTGGGTTGCGGTCGGATCCCCGGCTGTAATCTTGCCGCCCGAAAAACACTCCGAGATCTGGGCTGTACAGAAACCGCTGGATTTTCCTGGGTTCGTCTACGGTTTCAGCCGGGAGTCCGGAGAGGAGAATATGCCCGCCATGGAGAAAATCACCCGAAGGCGCTCCGAGGAATTGGGACGCCATCGGAGCGACAGAATCATCCGATAACCTGGTAACGATCATGCCACTCCCCCGCTGCCTCGCGCGCATCAATCTCCGCTTTACGAACCATCTTCTTGGTCCACTGGCCAGCCGTCTTCCGGGAATGGGCATCGTCCGGCATCTAGGCAGGAAAACACAACGCGAGTAAGGCACGCCGGTGATGGTCTTTCGTCGCGAAGCTCGCTTGGTGATTGCCCTTACCTACCGTCGGGATTCCGAATGGGTTCAGAATGTACTTGCCGCGCATGGCTGCGATCTGGACACCCGAGGGCATGTGTTGCGACTCTCCCATCCCCGGCTCTTCCATGATGAAAATCGTGACGAAATGCCCGGTTTCGTCCGCTTCTTTCTTCGATTCCTGAATGTATCGGATTTTCTCGAACTCACGGTTGAGACCCGTTCAGCATCTCAATGAGGCATGGCCAAAAGACCCAAAGCCCGCAAAACTCCCGACGGTCAACCGGAAGTCCTGAAGGGCTGGAAACAAATTGCCGAGTTCCTTGGCGAGCCCACTTCGGTAGTGAAGCGCTGGCGTTCGGAGGGAATGCCGATGGCGGAGGAAGGGCGCTTCGTCACAAGCTCGCCCGCGGAATTGAGCGCCCGGCTCGGTCAGGAATCCGGTAAGCCAGTGCATGTGGTCAGACCGGAAACCGACCTTGCTTCGGAACTGAAGCGGGGGCTGGACTTTGCAAAACACGCAACAAGAAGTCAAACACGCAAGAAGCAATTATCAAATTGAAAGCACAAGATCGGAGGTTCTGGAAATGAGCCTTGCCAATGATCGGGTGGCGCTGGTTACCGGTTCCTCCCGTGGGATCGGCGCAGCCATTGCGAAGAAGCTTGGGCAAGCAGGCGCAAGAGTCATTGTCCATGCCAACAAATCCACCGAGGATGCAGAAGGTGTGGCGCGAAACATCTCGCCGGACGGCAGCCGGGCTGCCGCCATTCAGGGGGATCTGGCTTCTGGCGATGGCCCCAAGCAGGTCGTCGCCAGCGCGTTTCGAAAATTCGGCGCGCTCGACATTTTGGTCAACAATGCCGCTGTCTTTGAGGGCGGGAGCGTCGACGGGTTATCTGCCGGGCAGATTGACCGGGTGCTCGCCGTGAATGTTCGCTCCGTCTTTCTGACCATCAGGGAATTTGTTCTTGTCACCAAAAGTGAAGACGGCCGGATCGTAAGCATCAGCTCGATCGCCGGCCATCTGCCTTCACCGGGCGGGTCACTCTACGCTGCCAGCAAAGCCGCCGTCGAGTCGCTCACGAAGAGTCTTGCCGTTGAACTTGGACCGCGAAAGATCACGGTCAACGCCGTTGCGCCCGGCACGACCGAAACTGAGATGTCGCTGCATGGGTTTCCCTCGGAACTCCTTACGCTGAATGCGGCTGTGACGCCGCTTGGCGGTCTCGGTCGCCCAGACCAGGTCGCCGAGGCCGTGGCTCTTTTGTGTTCTGACTCCGCCGGCTGGATCACCGGGCAGGTTCTCGGCGCCGATGGCGGCCAGCTAACCACGATGGCAGTCCTTCGACGTATCCAGGATGCAATCGAGAGGCAATCGCGGCAGAAGGCGGCCTGAGTGGCGAACGTGAAGCGCGCGATTTGCAATCCCGGCCAACGGGCATAGAATACGGCCAAATCCCGGACTTCTGCTCATCGGCAAAATCGTGTCGTCGCATTGCATGGCTTTATCACCGGCGGCGTGTTCATGAGGGAATGTTCGGCAAATACGTGGGTGCTTACTGTGGGCCCGGCGGATCAACCCCGTTCTGAACGTCTTCTTGCGGAAAGCGCAAGACGAGCCTGGAGCTTTGTCCCACTCGGTATCCTGCTTGCCTCGGCCGTCCTCCTCATCGCAGTCCTGGTCGCCAATGTTCAGTCCGAGCGAGTGGTCGAGGCGCTCCGGATTTCACTGATCGCCGCCACGGTCGTGTTTCTGCTTTTGCTGGCTCTCGTCATTCGCAACTTTCGCCGGACCGAGGAGCGAGCCCAGAGCGTGTTTGAGGACAGGGAGCAGGAGTTCCGGCAGATGGCCGATAACATTCAGGAAATCTTCTGGGTCATCGATGCCAAGACGCGAAAGGCAACCTATGTCAATCCAGCCTATGAAACCATCACCGGGCGTTCCTGCCAGTCCTTGCTGGAGGAACCCTCTTCGTACGAAAAGGCGATCCATCCCGACGAAGGGGCGCATGTTCTCGAGAGATTAATGCAAGCCGCCAAAAGCGGACATTTCGATGAAAGATTCCGGATTGTCCGTCCAGACGGCGAAATTCGGTGGGTTTGGGCGCGTGGATTTCCGAGAAGGGATCCGGAAGGCCGAATCATCCGTCTGGGCGGAACCGCTCTGGATATTACGGACCTGAAGAATGCGGAAGACCTGGTAGCGGCGAATCTGGCCAAAGCGAACTCGTCCTGGGCCGAAGCAGAGGCGCTGCGCAAAGCGACACTGGCGCTCACTGAGGACCTTCACATGGATTGCGTTCTCGATGCACTGCTCCGGTCTTTGGCCGAACTCGTCCCCTACACCTGCGCCCGGGTGCTCGTCCCGGAAGCCGGCCCCCACTGGCTGGCGCTGGGAGAAAAGTCCTGCCCCGAACCGGCGAAGAAATCTCCTCGCGCCCCGCTCACATTTGTCACCGACGAGTCGCCATTTTTTCAGCGTGTCTTGTCGGAAAGAAAGCGCATCCTGATCCCCGACACACGAAACGAGAAGGACTGGGAAAGCTTCGCAGGCCACGGACAGTTCCGCTCCTGGCTCAGCGTGCCGCTCTTGGCCTCTGAGGAATTTCTTGGATTCCTTTCTGTCGGCCACGTCGAACCAAACTACCTGAACGAAGATCATCTGCGCAGGGCAGAACTGCTCGCCCTGCCCGCGGCGGTCGCCATCCAAAACGCCCGATTGTATTCAACGGCTGAGATATATGGTTCGGAACTCGAAAAGCGACTGGCTGACCTTGAGAATGCAGAACGCGCTCTCGACCAATCCGAGCGCAGCCTGAGAACCTCCGAAGAGAAATTCGAGAAGATCTTTCATTTCAGCCCGATCGCTTTCTCCATCACGACGCTTGAAGAAGGCAGATTTCTCGAAGTCAACGCTGCTTTTGAAGCCCGCTATGGGTATTGCCGGAAAGAGGTTCTTGGACGCACAGTCCACGAACTCAGAATTTGGGAAGATCTGCAAGATCGAGAGCTGATGCTGACGCAACTTCGCCGCGGCGGTCCGATTCGAGGTGTGGTTACCAAACTGCGGTCCAAGTCAGGCGAAATTAAACTCACGATGTATTCCGCCGATCGAATCGAGTTCGACGGACAAAGCTGTATCCTTGCAGTTTCTGAAGACCTCTCGTCCTACGATCCCAAGCGCAGCAACTGAGTTTCGGAACAGCAGGCAGTTCACTCGTCCAGGACTGTGCCGCACCATCTTTGTTTCTGGCGGCTCTTGCGCTATGCCGCCCGGTTCTGCCCCCACGAGTTGGACACGCCACTGTCTGGAACGTTCCTAACGGGCCGCGACACCCTTCGGACAAACACGCCGGAGAAGGCCGTGCGGACGTCGAAAAATACAACAAACCAGAGCGCGGTGGCTACAAGTGCGAGCGGGACCGCTCTTGGGGCCATGAAGATATGAAAGCTGAGAATATTGACGAGCACCGGGCCGAGAAGAACCAGCCCGAACGGGACGTATCGGTTGGCAAGCATGAGCAATCCGCCTACGACCTGAGTCCCGAAGACGACGATGTAGAAATGCGAACTGAAAATGGCTCCAATGAACTGCCCGGCGGGTCCCGGAAATTGGGTGGTCGGAATAAAGTGCAGGAAGCCATTCAGGCCGAAGATAACGAAAATCAAGCCAAGCAGGATACGAGAGATCGTAAAGATATGCTTCATCGGTTTGGCTCCTCCATTGCGGTTCGAAAATTCTCAGGAAAACAGAACGCCGCCGTTGACCCCAATCGTCTGGCCGGTCATGTACCCGTTGGCGACCAGCAGCAAGATCGCCTGCGCAATCTCGTCTCCGATTCCGGCGCGGCCAACGGGAATCCGGGTCGTAAAGCCCGCCTCGATCAGCGGCTTGCCCATCTCGGTGTCGATCAAGCCCGGTGCCACTGCGTTGACAGTGATACCCTCGGGCGCGAGCCGCAAGGCGTAACTGCGCGTCAAACCTTCGACCCCGGCTTTGGAGGCCCCATAGGCGACGCTGACGGAGCCTGAGCCGATGCGCGCCCCGATCGAGGAGATATTGACGATCCGGCCCCAGCGCCGCGCACGCATACCCGGTAAGACGGCCTGCGTGCACAAAAAGACGGATTTCAGATTGACCGCGATCATGCGCTCGAAGTCTTCTTCCGTGATCTCGTCGAGGCTGCGCACGACCGATATGCCGGCAT
>Ga0137382_10000181_pt1 | contig 25999 bp, 17 predicted proteins | sample SagtaG_15_FD_104816 | JGI IMG/M metagenome (GOLD analysis project Ga0137382, IMG submission 104816) | Vadose zone soil microbial communities from Sagehorn Ranch, Mendocino, California, USA - Sage2_R_20_16 metaG | ecosystem: Environmental > Terrestrial > Soil > Vadose zone | place: USA... | reverse complement strand
TAATCTATTACTATCCCTCAATTTTCTTCAAATAGTAAGAGCAAAACTAGGTGCATATTTATAAGTAAGTGAATCTTTTTGTAAATGAAATAAAAATACTTTTAGATTTCTTATGTTCTGGAATAACTTAATGGTATGTTTCTCTATTCTTTTAAGTACTAAAAGATAACTTCTTCTTTTAAAAGAATTTTTAATAGAGCAAAATAATATATTTATAGATTTATTTCTTAGAATATTAAAGAATATTCTATTTTTTCCCTTTTGCACCTTTTTTTTTAACTTACGTTGTATTCAATTCGAAATACGTTTTTTGGGTATAGATATATCCTTATTTATACCTTTTTGTACCCGTTTTCGATTCATAGTCCCTATTTCTTTGAACTTAAGATGTTTTCCTGCTAGATTTGTAGAATATGCATAATTAGTAACTTTTCTATTATTATTTGTATCTGCAATGAAAATTCGTACTCCTTTATTCGCGCCATTTATGTATCTACCTGGTACCTTTTTACTCAAAGGAAGCTTAGATTTTCTTATTTCCATTTTCATATTTACATAATTTATAGTGCTACGTAGTTTGTTTATACTTTTTTTATATGATTTGGTAAGTATTTTTTTTTTTAAATGGAAACGAAGTGGAGTAGAACTGATAGTTCTACACTCTCTTCTATGATTCTCTCTTTTTCTTTTTAATAAAAAAGAGTAAGGGACAAGTTCTCTTTTTTTCACGAAAATTGAAGGTAAATCAATATGTTTTTTCCTATTTAAGGTTTCGATATTTGTGTGCTTTTCTTTATTCATATTCCCTATACTATTTGAAACGGTAGTAACTAATTTATTTGTATTGCATAATGTAATAGGATTATTTGCCCTAAAGTCCCTACTTAGAAAGTCTCTTTTATACAGTGGTTTAATATTAAGTAAATCTACTTTACCTTTACGTATATTCTTAGGAATTAGTGTAAAGGATTTGTAAAGCATGTTCAGAAAATATATCTTTTGTCTGTTATATGTGTACAATGTAATACCTGTTCTACTTACACTGTTTTTAATTCTAGGTTTTCCTACATATGTCTTTAATATTGATCTATGTCTAAACATAGTAGGTTTGTTAGAGTTAGAATCTTTTGGTCTCGAGTTAAAGAATAATTTCGCTAGATCGTAGGTAGACTGATCAACAACAGGTAATATTCTAGAGTTTTTAGAGTATGTGTAAGCACTGTCATTTCATTCATTAGTAGTAGCTGGAAAATGAATGTTTTTTGTTATCTGTCTAGACAGAGGTTCACGTTCATTTGAATGTATCATAGGCACATTTATTTCCTTATTAAGGTTAATTGTTTTTATAGGAAAAATCACCTTTTTATTGTAATTATTTGCTACTGTTTGTAAAGTTTTATTATTCATGTCTTATATATGTATAATTGTAAAGTATATTTGCCTTTATATCAATGTTTTAGTTTTATTATATAAATAATATTTTTGATATTTTGTTTATTTGTATTTATATCGTCCTAGGTAAGTATTCTCACTATAAAATAAATCTATTCTTTATTTTAATACCTTAAATATTTGTTTTTTAATGGAGTATATACAAAAGGATAGAAAAAGTTTTTTACGGATTAGGAAGAAAAGGAATCGAACCTTCGATAGTCGAAACTATTGAGTTTACAGCTCAACCCGTCAACCAACAAACGGAACCTTCCTTTTTTTTTTTAAGCTATCTTTCTAGTCTAGACTAGACTATATATCTAGTATAACATATAGCTGATAGAGCATAATAATTATACACTAAGTATGTCATAATAATATATTATCATAATTATTTTATTCATTTTATGTAATTATTAGCAATTATGAATAAAAGTGCTTTAGAGACTGTAATGCAAACCGTAAACTAAGTACTTTTGCTTAGGAAATCATGACAGCATCTGTGGAGTACACTAATGTTGAGATAGAATAATGTAAACCATCTAATATAGGTGAAGGATAAACACCTAACACTACCGTGAACAATACTAATATTAGTAATATAACAAACTCACGCTTATTTAGATCGGGTATGTTTACTTTGAAAAATTTAGAAAATTTACCAGCAAATGCAATTCTGTTAAACATATACATAGTGTAGGCTGCCGACAATACAATAGAAGAACTAGCTAATGCACCTAATATAGGTAATCTTTCAAATGTACCATATAGACTAAGGAATTCTCCTATAAAATTCAATGTTAAGGGAGTTCCCGCATTTCCTAAACAGAGTATGAAAAATAATATTGAAAAGAGCGGCATTATTTGAGCAACACCTCTGTAAAAAGTAATTAATCTCGTAGAAGATCTATCGTATAAAATACCACCCGCACATATAAATAAACCGGAAGATACAAATCCGTGGGCTAGTCCTAAAGTAATACCTCCTTCAATACCTTGTATAGTATTACTAAATACACCTAAAACATATACAGCTGCGTGAGATACTGAACTATATGCTATAAGTTCTTTAATGTCAATGGTTCTCAAGGTACTGAAACTAGCATATATAATGGTAATGACACCTATTAGGTATACTATGAATGTGTAATCTAATGAAGCTTTAGGTAATATAGGTAAAATTAATCTTAATATACCATATAAACTTAATTTTAAAACTATAGCTGCTAATAGTATACTACCACCTAAAGGAGATTCAACATGTGCCTTCAATAATCATGTGTTTAAGAAGATCACAGGAGTTTTTACTGCAAAAGCTATAAATATACCGCAAAATAAGAAGAATTGTGTATAGTAGTTTAGATTTATTTTATATAATCCGTCAAAATCAGTAGTACCCATTACCGAGTATATAACTAAAATGGACAATAACAAGAATAAAGAACCCAATAATGTATATAAAAATAAATAAAAACTCGCTCTTACTTTGTTGCTTGAACCAAATAACCCAATTAATATAAATAAAGGAGGTAATATACTTTCAAAGAAGATGTAAAATAGGAAAATGTCTAATACCATAAACACAGCTAATAATAGAGTTTCTAATAATAGCATTATGATTAAATATCACTTAACGTCATGAGAAATAGACGTTCAATTCGATAAAATAGTAATAGGCATTATGAAAGTAGTTAATAAGACAAAGTAAATAGATATTCCATCTAACCCTAAATAAAAGGGATATTCACTAATATTATGAGGTTCTAATACGAATTGAAATTGATTATACGAAAAATCAAAGAATATAAATACAAATAAACAAAGTATAAAATTGAATATTGATATAAACAAAGCTATTTTTTTTTTATTGTCAATAGATTTGTGTTGAAATGGGAAATTATCCAGATCAGCTGATATAATAAATACACCTATTAAAGGTAATGTAAGTAAAGATAATAATAACATAAAATTATATGTAGTAATAAAAACCACTGTAATATATTTTACATGTAAAATAATATATAAAGAAACCATTAACATCTTTTTAGTATAATGTACAACCATTCAAATAGTTTGTTCTACATCGTGCAATCGCCAGAAAAAAAGAGAACTTTGGTAGTCTAGCCGTTATCTTTGTACTTTTTTTTTACTGCAACCAATATAAGGAATAAGTGGTTCGAACACTTAACCTACCGTGTGTAAAACGGTTGCTCTACCAGTTGAGCCAATTCCCTTTTTTTTGATAAATTAATGCTAGCGTAAATAACATAAAGATTTGTTAGAGTACTATAATGCATAATAGAACGATTTGGTAGTAATATGCTAGTATATTACACTCCGAATACCGAAGTAGTATTCGTAAGAGGTAGTGAGATAAATGGGTGTGGCTTTGGTGGGCTATTTAAAGCTCATTCCATTGATTCGTAGGATCTTTTCAAGATTATTTGTAGATAATCTGAGAAAAATTCAGGCACGTATCAAGGATATCTAGCACTACTTTTACCTTCAACTAATTGTAGATATACTATGTGTAGGAATAGGGCTGTAGCTACTACAGATACTAAAGATCCTATACTACTTATTAAATTTCACCCTGCAAAAGCATCAGGATAATCACTTATTCTTCTAGGCATTCCTTGTAGACCTAAGAAATGTTGAGGGAAGAATGTAAGATTAACACCTATGAAAAGAATTCAGAAGTGAACTTTAGCTAGTACAACATTATAAGTTAGACCTAATATTTTAGGTATTCAGAAGTATCATGCGCTAAATAGTGCAAACACTGCTCCCATACTTAATACATAGTGGAAGTGGGCTACAACGTAGTAAGTGTCGTGAAATGCAGTATCTAAAGAAGCGTTGGCTAACACAACACCACTTAATCCTCCTATGGTGAATAAAAAGACAAATCCTAATGCAAATAACATAAAGACTGTTAGGTGTAGTGATCCTCCGTAACAAGTTGCTAATCAACTGAATATTTTTATACCAGTAGGAACTGCTATTATTAATGTAGCAGCTGTAAAGTAAGCTCTTGTATCCACGTCTAAACCAACTGTATACATGTGATGGCTTCAAACTACAAAACCTAAAACACCTATTGACATCATGGCATAAACCATACCAAGATAACCAAATATACTTTTATTTGAAGCAGCCGAGATAGTAGTACTAACTATACCAAAACCAGGTATTATTAATATATAAACTTCTGGATGTCCAAAGAATCAGAAAAGATGTTGGTATAATATAGGATCACCACCACCAGCTGTTTCAAAGAATGATGTATTAAAGTTTCTATCTGTTAATACCATTGTTATAGCTCCTGCAAGAACAGGTAGTGATAATAAAAGCAATACAGCTGTAACTATAACTGCTCAACCAAATAAAGATAATTTATGTAATCTTATACCTGGACTTCTCATATTTAATATTGTAGTAATGAAATTCATAGCTCCTAATAAACTACTTACACCTGATAAGTGTAATCCGAATATAGCTAAATCCACACTAGGACCACTATGACTTTGTATTCCTGATAATGGTGGGTAAAGTGTTCATCCTGTCCCTGCTCCATTTTCTATACCACTGGCAAATAAAAATAATAATAAACTAGGTGGTAGTAATCAGAAACTAATATTGTTAAGTCTAGGGAATGCCATGTCAGGACCCCCTACCATTAATGGTAGTAAGAAATTACCAAAACCTCCTATTAACGCAGGCATAACCATAAAGAATATCATAACTATAGCATGTGCTGTAATTATACTATTATATAACTGATTATCTGCTATGTATTGTACACCAGGTCCGGATAACTCTAATCTGATTAAAACAGAAAAAGCTGTACCTATCAGTCCTGAAAATAACGCAAATATTAAATATAATGTACCAATATCTTTAGCGTTTGAAGATAAAAATCATCTTTCCAATCATAAAGATATAGAAGAGTTCTTAGTTATCACCTTACTTTCTATGCTATTCATTCCAGAGTTAAAGCTCACTCTTTAAATGAACCAGCATAGAGAATTCATTTAAGTTATATTCTCCTTTTTTTTCTATAACTATCTTATCTCTATTTAATATTTACATAAGGTTTTATTCTTATTTTTTTTTATCCAAAAATATTTTTGTGCTACTATAGTATAGTATATGACACTAATCATATTGTTTAAATTGGGTATAAACGACTAGAAAACATATCGATTACCGATAGCTGTGGTTTTTAGTGTAATTCTAAACAATCTTTTATATAAGAACATGATAGAACCACAAATACTTGAGCTTGTATAAATGCTATACCTAATTCTAATCCACAAAATGCTATAATAAAAGCTAAAGGTAATAATCCTAAAAAGAAAAATAATATTCCTGATGTCATTATATTATAAGTAAATCCACTAAGTATATTTAATAGCATATGACCTGAAATTATATTGGCTCCTAATCTTAACCCTAAAGAAACATTACGGGCAAGATATGAGATAAATTCGATTAACACTAAAAGTGGTAATAAGGCTAATGGACAGCCTGCAGGCACAAATAATGAAAAGAACTTAAGACCGTGTTTTTGGAAACCTAATATAGTAGCACCTAATACTATAGTAAAACTTAATGAGAAAGTTAATATGAAATGACTAGTTGAAGCAAAACTATATGGTATCATACCTATCAAGTTATTTATTAAGATAAAAACAAATAAAGCATATATAAATGGGAAATATTTTTGCCCATTTGTTGCATTTATTTGGTTTACTACTATACCATGTACAGTTGCATAAATTGTTTCTAAACTTACTGATCAATTATTAGAGACTATCTTATTTTGATTAGTAGCTAATGTATTAAATACTAATGTAATTAGGAACGCTATAACTAGATATAATCCTATATTTGTTAAAGATAAGTGGATATTAGCTAGCACAGGTAAATCTACACTGATTAAGTCTCTTATTTCAAATTGGTCAAGAGGGCTAGTATTCATGTTAAATGTAATTAAATTTGTATTCATTTTAGAGTTATGTTATTTGTATACTTGAAGAGCTACTTTTTTTAGTACTATTTAAACCCAAATTAGATTGAAAATAAGAAAATGAACAGAAGGGATCCTGCAGTATTTTCAAATTATTTATAAATAATTTGAAAGAATTCAGTTATTGCATTCGTGTATAATGAATTTACTAAGGGTATTTCATTCGCTAAACTCATTAAAAAAGAGTTGTGGTTTTCTTCATATGTTCCCATTCTCGTCATTATCGTATTTTAAAAAAGACATTTTTTTTTGTTACTACTTAAACATAAACGCAAAGTAAAACTAAGATAATGGATAGTAAAAAACCTTGATACAAAAGTCATTGGACTTTTTATAAAGTATATGTAATGTTTTAGTATCTAATATAAAAAATAATTTTTTATTATGATCCTCAGTAATACACAGATATATATAAAAATAATCACACAACATCTACAAAATGTCAGTATAATATACTAGATTCGAACCCTAAATGATGATTTTCAGTGGAATGATAAGCTAAAACACGTCATAACCCTACAGTTAAAAAGATTGTTCCTATTATTACATGTAAACCATGGAACCCTGTACCAAAATAAAAACAAGATCCATAAACACCATCAGAAATTGAAAATCCAGATACAGAGTATTCAATACCTTGAAGTCCTGTAAATATTGTAGCTAGTATAATAGTATAAACTAATCCATAAAGGCTACCTGCTCTATTTCCTTGTATTAAGGAATGGTGAGCATAAGTTACTGTCACACCAGATGACAATAATATTACAGTATTTAGTAATGGTAACTCAAAAGGGTTAATTGCTTGTATACCCATAGGAGGTCATTGTGCTCCTAATTCGACATTAGGAGATAATGCACTGTGGAAAAATGTTCAAAAAATAGCTAAGAAAAACAGTGCTTCAGAAACTATAAACAGAGCTACTCCCAAATTTATTCCTTTTTGCACAGCTAAAGTATGATTTCCTATGTATGTTGCTTCTGATATTATATCTCTAAATCATAAAGCCATAGTATAAATAACCAAGAACAGTGCTACAAAAAAGACTGTTGATGCGTGAGAAAAATTATGCATACTTAACACACCTGTAGTAGTAAGAGTTAATAAGTTAAGGCTAATAGCAATAGGTCAAGGTGAAGGAGAGACTAAATGAAAAGGATGCGCTTGAAAATTACTTCTGGTTAGATTTGTCACCTAAAAGTATTGTAATAACTCATTATGAAATAAATAAAAGAGACGGACACATAGCATGTGAGATGGATATAAGGATCTTTTTTTTTCTATTATATTAGTCATCTGATGACTAATAGACTAGATGGGTAATTTTCTCATTTATTTTGTATTTTGTCTAGAAGGAATATCTAACGCCTTTTTACCTAGCTCAAATATAAATCCTAATGTAAGTAATACAAAAAATATCATCATTATAATTAGTCCATAAATACCATTAGTATAACTACTCACAGAATATGGATATATTAATAATATCTCTAGATCAAATAATAGAAATAGTAGAGCAAATATGAAGAAAGAAATACTAAACTGTGTTCTATTTTGACCAAGAAATGAATGAAATCCACATTCAAAAGTGGTTTTTTTCTCCCCATATGGGTTGTGAGGGGCAAATATGAGATTTACGCTTAATAATATGAATGCTAAAAGAGGTATAAAGAATAGAAAAAAAGTCAAATTGCTCATTTAATTATAGAATAATAAAATAGACATTATATTATTTAAACATAGAATTTCTTTAGGTATAAATATAAATAACAAGATGCTTAATGTTAAGATGGATATCTTAGCTGTTAAGGAACTTGATAATATAATAGAAGATGTATTTACTATCACCTTGTCATCTTTCCCTTCTTTTTTAGTTTCACCTAGAGAAGGAAAGGCAAATAGAGTTGTACTTTTTATTTGAAAATCTTGTAGCTTGTTATTCTTATTATATTCATTTTTATCAAAAAATATTTTTTGAATTACTACTAAATAATAAACTGCACTAATCACACTAGTTAAAATAGCCAATAACGACATAAAAACATAACCATTGTCTAAAGCAGCACTTAATATCATCTGTTTAGCAAAAAAACCTAGTAAAGGAGGTACACCTATAAAAGAAAATAACGTGATAGCCAAACTTATAGACAATAAAGGATTTATGTAAAAGTATCCCTTTAACTGATTTATTAGTTGGATAGGTGATAAATTTCTGTCTTTCAAATCCTCTATCTCAGCATCTTTGTGAGATTCTATATTTTCTGAGGTAGAAGAGACCCTTTTAGTATCTTTGTTTAATCCAATAAAAGTATATCCTATTGTTATTAATATTATAAATGAATTTAAATTTGAAATAGAATATTGCATAATATAAAAGAAGAAGGCTTGTATAGATTCAATACTATTTATAGTTAATGCTAGTAATATAAATCCAATATGGCTGATAGTACTATATGCAAATAATCTTTTAATTCTAAACTGTGTTAAACCTAATACTGATCCTATAATTAAAGATAGAAACGCACTAATTAATAAATTACTTTTTCATGAGTAATCTAACATGGTTATACTAGTATAATAAATGAATTCTAATAACAATATAAGTATTGAGATTTTAGCTATAATTGCTACAAATGTTGTCACTATAGTAGGTATTGCGTCATATACGTCAGGACTTCAGAAGTGAAATGGAGCAGAAGATATTTTAAATAATAATCCGACAGACATAATCACAAAAGACAACTGTATATAGTATTGATATATATTGGGTACATTTGTTACAGATGCTATATTTTCTGTACTATCTACATTATTCACCAGTATACTGTGAATAATGTATATACCATCCAGATTAGTATTCCCAGAATTTATATACAATAAACTTTGTCCTAATAATATTATACAAGAAGATAGGCCACCTAATAAGAAATAAGTTAAACCAGCATTTGTAGAAAGTTCCGAGTTTCTATAGATAGTAGATAACAAATATAGCCCATAACTTTGTAATTCTATTGCTAAAAAGATGGTAACTAAATCTGAGCTAGCAATTAGAAATGTAGCACCTGTAATTACAAATAATATTATAAGCGGATACTCTATAATTCTAAATTGCTCTCCCATTTTGTTTAGAATTTGAGGATGCTTTGTATAGTCTATTTTAGTAGATATAGTATTAAATAAAGAAGCATATTGTACTAACCAGATTTTTCTAGGATAAAAACTAGATAAACTTAGTATAAAAGTAGATAATAGGAAAATAAAAAGTGTAAAAACTAAAGTATGAGTTTTACAATACACTAATCCTCCAAAAAGGCTTATAGATTTAGCCAGAAAAGGAAGATGTAGAATGAAATATAATAGTATACTACAATTCATTAAGATTAAGATAGTTAGCCTAGCAAACAAAATAGATTTATCTCGTCTAAAGGTTACGGCATTAGATATTAATAACACTAGTATACTTAAAAATAACACGTGGGATCTTTGAGCCTTGCACTCAAAATAAAAGACATATAGTCTTATAGTTTTTCTGGTTAAACTAAGATCTCTTTTTGTTCATTTAAAAACAATGTTAAACACATAGAATTCATTATAAAACGAGATACTAACAGATATGTATTTATTACTAAATATTTATTTTCAATAGGTAAAAATAGAGTATATTGATTGTATAATAAGTATGGTATAATAAGTATATGGTAAAAATATTATAGTGTAGGATAACATCTAAAGTGAAAACAAATGCATTTTTTTGCAATAGTAGGGTTAGGTGTATTAACTAAAAAAACCCTAAAATATTTTGAATTTTTAATAAAAGTAAACAAAAATGGTAATACATAGTTTTTAGGTTTACTGGTTTTTTAATCATATTAAAAATTTTTCTAATGAAACAGATTGAATTGCTATAGGCATAGAGCTATGAAGTATACCACATATTTCAGAACATTGACCAAAGAAAGTTCCTTCTCTATTAATATGTACAGATATTTGATTCAATCTACCAGGATAAGCATCACATTTTATTGCTAATGATGGACAAGCAAAAGAATGTATAACATCCGCTGCTGTAACCATGAATCTAGTATGTGTCAATTCCGGTAAGATAATTCTATTATCCACTTCTAACATTCTTAGTCCTCCTTGTTCTAAATCTGATTCTGGTATTAAGTACGAATCATATTCGATAAATTCATCATCACTATTTAAAAAATCTGCGTACTGGTAACTTCAATATCATTGATGACCTTCCACAGTTACGGATAGATTAGGGTCTGTAACTTCATCCATAAGGTATAATAATTTGAAAGAAGGGAATGCTATTAATATTAATATTAAAGCAGGAGTAATTGTTCAAATTAATTCTATAAGTGTACCATGATTTAAGTATTTATTACTGATGATAGAATTGTAGTAAACGTAATTTTTTAGAATAGATACTAATATTCAACTTACACCTAACAGTATTATAAATAAATAAAACATAATATTATTATGTAATTCGATCAAAGCTTCCATTTGGGGGCTTGCGGTATCTTGAAAGTATAATCCTCAAGGTTTAGGTGCATCACACACAGAAAATTGGAATATATGTAAGAGATTCATTATGTATAAAATAAGTTTTGCATTAAAGGATGTATATGCTAAAAATGTAAGGGATATATCCAACGTGTTACTATTTATAAAAAGGGGATAGTTATATTAAGGGACAGTTTTTTTGAAAAAGGTTACTTTTTTTTAGGGATAACTTTCTTGTACTAGATTGCTTTATTAAAATGCAGCCTTTGCTAAAGAAGAGATAAGGAAGAATTGAACTTCAAATTTATGATCTGCAATCAAAACGTAGAACCATCTACAACTTATCCCTTAGTATTTTAAATTAGATATACATAGAATGATCTACATTCTAACCAAAAAGTAAAAAGGTATAAATACTCCTATTCTTTAAAAGAATATAGCATTACTAGGTAATATTTCAAAGCTATATAAAATGCACGGAACTAGTATAATAAATGCTATAACAAGTGGTAATAATATAGTTCAACAGAAAGACATTAATTGATCAAAACGTATACGAGGAAATGACGCTCTTGCTCATATAAATACAAAAATCATGATAGATGACTTAATACCCAATATTATACCGCTAAATATACCATCAAATAATGGGTCTAATGTTATACTTTCTTTTTCTGCAATGAAAAATGCTAGATTTTCTGAAGTAAATGGATTAGATATGGATATATTTCCCGCTGGTTCTAATAATATGAAGAAAGAATAAAGGGCAGGTATTAGGCTATTAACCAAATAAACTGTGCTTATATCTATAATATATCATAAATATAGAAAAGGCATAATATTCAATAAATATCCCCCCAAAAATAAAATACTAGTTAAAATACATATAAGTACAATACTAGCATATTCAGCTAAGAAAAAGAAGACAAATATCACTGCAGCATGCTCAGTCATAAAACCACTCACAAGTTCTGATTCCAAAATGAAGAATGTTTCATGTTTATTCTAAATTGTTTATTATTTCTATTAAGAAATAACAAATCCAAATAACATGTTTATTCTTGCTCCAGTATTTTCGAACTGGATTGGACTATCTCATATCCTACAGGGAAGGTAGAATGATTGCGCATAGTCTCTAAGGATTTCTATTTTCTCTTTCTACACAAACTAATATTTATAGATACGCTTATAAATATTCAGCTAGATGTGTACGTAAATAGATTTCCTGCTGATTGTCCTATACTAATACAAATGTACCAAAGGATATCCCAGCATATAGCAATCTTTAATGAGACCGAATTAGATTCTAACCAATTTATGTTGCTAAATCACTTTGTATCTTTTCCTAATAAAAGAGAGCATATTGCAGTAGCATAATATAATATCTAAACTAAACTCAATAAGAAAATATAAGTAGTTACATCTATATAAGATCTATATTTTATATTTTCTTAAAGATTTTTTAGAATTTCATATTTGTATTGTTATTAAACGCTTAAATTAGTAGAAGAGAATTTTTACAGCCTCAGCCAAATCAAAGGGCGCTCTATTAGTTTCTGCTATAGAACCTATAAAAAAGATAAGAAAAAGTGGAAACAATGGAAATATAAACCAGACAGCTTTTTGAGCTTCTATATTTACACTTACATTTAAACTACCTGTTAAAAAAATAACTAGTAATATGGCAGAACTTAAAATTAATTCGTAACTTATTAACTGAGCTGTACTTCTAAGAGATCCCAAAAAGGCATACTTAGAATTAGCGGATCAACCAGCTAAAAGAATACCATAAGTAGCCAAAGATGAGACAGCTAATAGGTAAAGTATACCTAAATTAAAATCAAAAATAGATAAACCTGGTGCATATGGTATTACCCCATACCCTAGTAAAGAAAATACTAATGTTATTATAGGACCCAGAAAGAACAAAATAAAATTAGCTTGTGTTGGAGCAACGTATTCCTTTAAAAGAAGTTTAAGAGCATCTGCAAATGCTTGTAGCAGACCATAATAACCTACGGCATTAGGACCTAATCTTCTTTGCATACTAGCCATTGTTTTTCTTTCAGCAACTGTCACATAGGCTACTATAAGTAATGCAGGTACAGTTACTAGAATAACTTCTAGAATAGATGTAATAGTACTAAAGTATAGCATAGTGTAGTAAATAAATTTGAACATCAAAAAAAAAGATTCATTTTATGATTTTCAATCATGGCTTTCTATTTTTAGGATGAATTCTCAAATCATATATATTGGAATATATAGAGTATTTTCTAGTCCTATATTGTATAAAAAAGATAAGGAATAGGTGGATCGAACACCCAACCTATCGATTCGAAATCGATTGCTCTACCAATTGAGCCAATTCCCTTTTTTTAATATATAATTAAAATAAACGATATAGCAATTGTAGGTATAATATACTAAATATTTTCCTCCTACCTCTGTATGCAGTTCGCAAAACGTATTGAATTTATTAGAGGTATTCATTTCCTGACAAGTACTGATTTTCGTCCTAAGTAATAAAAAAAAGGAGTGTTATTTAGAAGTATTTTGTAGATGTAAGTCGACGAAAGTATTCTCTAATAATGAAACAAGAGGTACTATAACTACAAAATGGGCAAAATATAATACTGTACTTATTTGTCCAAACTCTATGAAAGGAGATTCAACATGTTTGGCTCCTAATTGCATTAAGACAAAGAAGTTGGCTATAAAAACGTAAAAAGCTATTTTACTTAAAGGTCTAAATTGTATACCTCTGCTTCTACTTAAATCAACAAAAGGCATAGCTAATAATATTAAAATCGCAGCGATCATAGCTATAACACCTAGTAATTTGTTAGGTATTGATCTTAATATAGCGTAGAAAGGTAAAAGATCAAAAAAGAAATGAATATACAAAATGGTTAATACTTTACGTAGAACCTATTTGTAAGTGACACCTTATAAACCTAATTTATATAGCATCTCTTTAATAAAATATGGACTAATTAAGGGTTTTAATGTATCCATAGATTCTTTGAAAATATAAATTCTAGGTTTATTGTCCCTATTTAAATGTATTGAACATTTAAGACTAAACTTTGTTTGTAATGTATACATTAATTTATCTACATCTTCTGTAGAGAAGGCATAAACACCTAAATGAAGACCTTTCCCATGACGACTTCCATCATCCATGATTCAAAAAGCTAACCCTCTGGGAGTTAATAGTTCATAAATATTATCAGGAACTTTTTTTACATTTGAAACATAAAAAAGGTCTCTAAATACATTAAAGCAGGGAAGTTGCATAGTTGTAAAAGATATAGCTTTATATAGTTTTTTATTTCTATTATCCAGCATTTCTCTATTTTGAGGTATATAATCTTTAGCACAAAAAGAAATAAAGAAGCTAAGTACATAGTCAAAATATTCTTTATGCGCTACAGCTGTTTGAGCATATACCAATCTAGAATTAGCCGTAGCTGATCTTCTTACTATGTGGGCATCACCAAGTAAAATACCTACTAATATATCCTTTATCTCGTCAGATATTAAAACTAAAGTTCTTTCAGCTGAAGATAAACGTACAATACCTTTAGTGGAACGATAATTTATCTTGCTGGATTTAAACAATAAATGAAGAAATAAAGGAATAGTTAAGTATATATCTTGTTAATTTTAGAAATAATATTCATTATTTCTAGGCATAATATTACTATTATGGTTGGACTATATCTTCATACTTACATAAACGGGATACCCCCTAAAATACGTTTCACGAGTAGTCTCTGAGGATCCTCATTATCGCGTTAGTCCAACTTCAAAGTCAAACTATTAGCGATGAACTAGTTAGTAATGAGGATTTCCTGCTGATTATCCTTACATTATTCATGAAGGATTTTCCAGCATATAGCGAAATTAAGTGACATCTTTCTTTCCTTTATCACTCGGGTACAATGGCAGGAGGTGTTTGCATAGGATTAGCTACCACGTAGTTTTCGCTATCTCCTAGGATATTAGGTGCGAAGAAAACAAAAGTAGATAAACCTAATATAAATAAAAAGATAGTTATTAAATCTTTAAATATAAAATAAGGAGCAAAAGGTAATCTGTCATAGTTACCTGATACACCTAATGGATTACCTGATCCAGCACTGTCATGTAATGCTATTAAGTGCATTAAAGCCAGAGCAGCTAATACAAAAGGTAGTACAAAATGTAATGCAAAAAATCTATTTAAAGTAGCATTATTCACTGAAAAACCACCTCATAGAAATTCAACTATATCTTGTCCAATTCAAGGTATAGCACTCATAAGGTTAGTAATAACTGTTGCACCTCACAGTGACATTTGTCCGTAGGGAAGGACGTAACCCAAAAATGCTGTAACTATCATTAATAAAAAAATGATTACACCTAATGTTCAAACCAATGTTCTGGGAGCTCTATATGATCCATAATATAAACCTCTTCCCATATGTAAATAAACTAAAAAGAAGAAGGCTGATGCCGTGTTACTATGTAGGTAACGTATTAATCATCCATTATTTACGTCTCGCATAATATGCTCTACTGAATTGAACGCTTCTAATACACTAGGATTGTAATGCATCGCTAATGTAACTCCTGTTACAATTTGTATTATTAAACAGAAAGCTAATAAAGATCCGAAATTTCATAGGTAGCTAATATTAGAAGGTTGTGGTGAATCGATTATATACGAATTGGCCAATCTTAATAAGGGGTGACTTTTTAATATTCTCATGATATATTTATACTTATACCTTTTTTACATATTGAGCTAACTCTACTTATCCACGAACATAATGAACTATATAAATAGTAAAATGTAAATCTTAAATAAACTATTTTTTATGTGAAACCATTTTTCACTAATAAGGCTGTTTATTACTCTGAGTTCATTTGGATAGAATTAACCTGGGTCCTGTTATAGAATATGAAACTAAATAAAAGCTTGGTAGAAAGCTTGATCGCTCGTTTATATATGACACTTTATGACTCAAAAGAGAAAAGTTCTATATTTATTATTTTCTATTATAATAACAAAAGTTTATACTTAAACATCTACCTATTAAGCTCCAGATTTTCCTTTTTATATTTTATAAGATAATATATTACTATATCTAACACAAATAACAAAGAAATATTATAATGTAGTGTAAAGTGTCGCTAGCTAAGGGAAAAAGAAAAGAGATTTGGTTACTATTTTGAAGCCGCTGGTCTTATATTTATAATAATAGCACCTACCATGGCTAATAACAAGATAAGAGATGTAATCATAAGTCATAAAAAATAGCTAGTATACATTATGTTACCTATACTAGTTATATGTGAAGTTTCTGCCAAATAACCATCCCATAAGAAAGATGTTACATAAGCTATGCTATCAGTTTGCTTATACAGTTCTCATACTATTAAGGGAATATCATTATTTATATTATCTGCTATTTTAAAGGGTGATATTTCATAAAGTATAGAGTAGAAGCAAATACCTATTAATAAAGCTAAAGGTAATCCGTTGCTAGTTTCAGCCTGTAATTCAGAGATTCTTACATTGATCAACATTAAAATAAATAAAAATAAGATGGAAACCGCACCAATGTAAACCAAAAGATAGGCCAATCCTATAAAATTCAAACCTAATAATAATAAATAGCAAGATATAGACATGAATAAACCTATTAAAAATAAAACAGAAAGAATAGGATTTTTAATAATTATAACTGATATACCTGTTATAATAGCCATCAAAGATGCAAACTGCAAGTAGGTGTCATTGTATCCATTAGTTGAGGAATCAGTTAAAAGAAAAAGAGTTTCCATATGAAAATAAAAAGAATATATATACCTCTTTGTTTTTGCTAAATAGAAAAAATAGTAAGGGAACAGAAGTACCAAACTGAATTTATTGAGGACTATTCATTTAAATGAATACAAGTAATAATACAGGATATCTAACTATAAGATATTCATATCATATAGTGTAGAGTTAACATCCAAATTAGCCTAGAAAAAGTAATTTTTTAGTACTACCATAAAATATAAATACGAGAATAGGTTAAGCTATTGTGTTTAAATTTAATTTATAGTACCAGCAAGTCGGATTTTTTTTAGTGAAAGTCCAGAGGTGCATAAAAAGGAGAAGAGATTTAAACATTTAATTAAACTACGTATTTAAAGCGTAAAAATTTAAGGTTTCGAATATTTAGAATACTTTATATCTAGAAAAATAAGCCGGGAGAGAAAATCGAATTCTCATTCTTAATGCATGAAATTAATGTTCTATCCTGTTGAACTATCCTGGCCTAACACCTCCAACAGATAGAAGGGAGGATACCCTGACTTGAACAGGGAACTTACTGTGCCACATACAGCTGTTCTACCAATTGAACTATAACCTCCTTGAAACTAATATGGTCCTGTGTTCTATCTTTTTATAAATAGTATCTAAATAAGCTAAGAAACAAATCCAAATAAATTATATGGGTAACAAGACTTGAACTTGTACGGTTAAAACCACCCCGTCCTAAGCGGGACCTGACTACCAATTCCAGCATACCCATGAATAAAATAAAATCAATATTATAAACTATTGATTTTATTTTAAATATTTCTAGCCAAGTTTAAAAGTCTTTTCCATTAATAATCCCCCTTAAGTATTGTTATCCTTTTTTTTTTATCTATTGAATTAGGGTTAAGATCATACTCTGTTTGTACAAATTTGTAGAATACGGCAGGTTTAACTTATTTTCTATAATAATAATCATATATAATTTGCTCAAGATAAGATTCGAACTTATAACCTAAACATCTTCAGAGTTCCGCTCAGCCAGTTGAGCTTCTTGAGCTATATTTCCTTTAAGGTTTTATCTTATACAACAGTATTAAACAAGCCAAAATATACTTATAACTTACTCTATACTTTTTTATAGATGTAATTTCGTCACATGGAGATATTAGGAATCGATCCTAAATTAATGATATGCAAAATCACCGTTTTACCAGTTAAACTATACCCCCCTCGTTTCTTTTTTTAGTAGAATATTGCTTAAACCATTTGAAATGAGCAACCTATTAAAAAATTTATTTATTATAAATTTTACCCATGAATGATTTCCTTATATAGGCTAGTATAACCCATAAGGGATTCGAACCCTTATTTTAACAGTGAAAGAGTTCTGTCTTAACCATTGGACGAATGGGTCTTAAACCTAGGTTAAATCAAAGTAATGATTTTCATCTAAAATTCTACATATTTAAAATATATTTATCCGAAAAACGACTTGAACGTTTACGACGATACGTCAGCGAATCTTAAGTTCGCCCTGTCTACCAATTCCAGCACTCGGATTTGCATAAATATATATAAAAGACCATGCAATGTAACTACTATACTTATTGAAGTATAATTAAGGCTAGAATGACTCGAACACTCATCTGAGCTATCATGAGCAGCTTGCTTTACCAATTAAGCTATAACCTTTCTACTATTTAATGTGGGCAAAGGATTTGAACCTCTATACTTTGGGCATGAGCCAATAATGTTACCATTTACATCAACCCACATATGTAACTAGGAAATTATGTAAATAGTAGATAGAGGCACATAATCTCATAATTCATTTAAGGTTATTGTTATAAATAAAATTATATAAATGGATTTTATTCATCTTTATTTACATTAGATGGTACATAGCCCAGTGCAAGTATCGCACTTACTTCTACCGATTACAAAACGGTTGCATTACTTTTATGCTAACCGGGCTTTTTATATTCCGATATGTATATTATTTAGTATATAATAAAATTAGTACTTTATACCTCAAAACATCAAAATCCTTTCAGCTAAAGCCTATATCGTAATATTCTATTACGTATTTTTAAAAGTATCTTAAGGTAAACTTCGTGCCTAGATGCATTCAACACTTATTTTTAATTAATATAGCTTTCCTGCCGTGCCTATATATTTAATTCCATCAGGATCTTCTTATTGGTATAAACTAATAAGGTAGATTTTCTGATGGAATAATTACTAGAGTAAAGTAATCTCCGTTGTAAGTAACTATAAAGATTGCTTTCTTTATATTAAAATTACTACTAGTCTAATGGAACGTACCAAAGATTAATATTAAGTAATATATAAACAACAGGTAGACCAGGGATTAATATACCCAACTCCTTTCGTACGAAGGGGCTATCCTTATTTTACTCTAATTTCCTCTAGAAGATAGAAACCATACTGTCTCACGACGTATTTAACCCAGCTCGTGTAGCTCTTTAATCGACGAACAGTCGTACCCTTCATGACTCTTGCATTCATGTGGATGAGCCAAGCCGACATCGAGGTGCCAAACTGCGCACTCAATTTGTACTCTCTGGCGCAATTAGCCTGTTATCCCTAGCGTAGCTTTTTCAAAAATCCAAGACCTTTCCTTTCTGCATCTTGTGATCATATGCCCCGCTTACGCGACTGAAAGACGTGTAAGTCAAACAGTAAAGCAAGATTAAGCCATTAAACTTTATAAGTAAACATAAAAATTATATCCATATCAAAAATCTTGATAAGAATATAACCATAAATATTCTTAAAGAAAAACACTCTAATGAATATTTAATTTACAATTATTTTCCATATAATAAAAATCTTACTTGAAATAAAAAAATAAGTCTAACTCAATAGAAAAATAATTGAATTGACAAATATATTGTTTATAACATAATATAAATCAACAACAAAATAAATGGAATAAAAAGAATAGGAAAACTTCATTACAGTATATATAATATCATTTATTATAATAGTACTCTATATACTGCAAAAAGTTACATCTATAAATTTGAATGTATAAACATTTATACATTTACAAAAGTAACTTTGGATATACCCAGGTACTTTTTATGGGATCTGTGCCCCGCATAAACCGTCTACTAGCAATTGTTTCCCTGTGTGGTCACATTTTTCAGGATAAGTAGAGATATAAGCCCATACGTAGAAACACTACGATTTCTACGTTAGCTCTATCTTTGATATAATAAACAGAGTAAAGGTGTTTCAACTTTATTTAACAATTACCTTTTACACTAAAACTTTATTTATCATAACCAATAATTAGTAACAGTAAAGCTGCATAGGGTCTTCTCGTCTATCTAGAGGTAAGCAGTATCTGCACTGCTATTCCAATTTCACTGAGCCAATCATTGAGACAGCTGTTGTATCGTTACATCATTCATGCAAGACCGCATTTAACGGCCAGGGTATTCCGCTACCTTAAGACCCTTATAGGTAAGGCCGCCATTGATCGGGGTTTCCTTCAAAACCTAACTTATTTTAGTCAGTTAAGCAAATCCGTTAACCAGCCGACATAGGGCAGAAATCACACTCAATACTTTGATTTTAAATCTTACGCAAAGTGCTTTGTTTTAATTAAACAGTCGTACAACACCATTCTATGCCTCCTCTTCTCTTAATATTAATCAAGAGGAATGGCCCACCTTCTCCCGAAGTTACGGAGTCAATTTGCCGAGTTCCTTAATGATTGTTAGCTCAAACGCCTTCGTATTCTCTACTAGCTTACTTGCGGTAGTATTTAGGTACGGTTTTTCGTAATGACACAAGGTCAAATGGTTTCCCAGAAGATGACTATCCTTCTACGTAATATTAGTTTCCAGAACCTTACTTACTCTTTAAGATAACGAAAAAAAATCTTATAAGTTCTTGTCAAAATAATTTTCCTTTATCTCTGGTAAGGTTATTTCATAACTACTCATCGTTTAATCCTTTAGGTAGTATATAAACTTAGAGGCCGTTGATTAATAAAAACCATAAGCTTTAGGCGAGGGTAAAACCCTTTATCGTTACTCATGTCAGCATTCTCACTAGGGATATCTTATGGTTGCGAGGTATTCGTCCTCACGGACGCTCTTCCTTAACACGTAGGAATCATGACTAGTAGTCACAATCAACATGCACCTCCATTATTGTGTTATTAGAATGAGAGGTTCTTCATGATTTATTCTTAAAAATAGAATAAATCTACGATTTACCCTACGTTCCGCTACCCTATAAATATTAAAGATAGCTATATTTCAAAATGTTATATGGCTTATCGGGAAGAAAAAACTCCCTCAATATCTCCTTAATATTTATAGACAAGGTGTCGGTATATTGTTTAGATCCGTTATATTTTCGGCGCTTTTTACTATAAATTGAATGTTTTTCAAATTTAATTAGACCAGTGCTCTGTTACGAGGTCTTTAAAAAATGGCCGCTTCTAAGCCTATTTCCTGATTGTATTTGAAAAAAACTTCCTTTATTTCACTTAACAATAATTTCGGAACCTTAAACTCTTGTTCTGGGCTGTTTCCCTTTTGACATACACAGATCTACCTTTTAACCCAACAATGTTGAGTAAAATAAGGTACTTCTCCCTAAATAATTAGAAAATTATCATTTCTAACTATCCATTTAGACAACACGTTCTTTCTTTAAAGAACCTGTTTTCAGCTATGAACTGAAACTAAAATAATTTTTGTTTTTCTTTATTCTTTTTTTTGAATCTTATATATTCCATGAATTGCTGCACTTCTTTTAATAGCGTTATAAATTGCTTGTCTAGTTACACCTAGAAATTCACCAGCTTCAGTTTGATTTGTAAACTCTTTTACCTCATTCGTTTGAGTATTTAATATAGAAACTGAAACTCCTTCACGTGCTAAAGTCTTAGCTTTTATATTAGATAAGGCTTTAGGTGTTAAAGGATTTTTTTGGCTATAACTTGCAGTGGCAACGGCCAGTTTATTACGAGTTTTTAGACTAACAAGTTTTCCTTTATGAACTGAAGATAGTATTTCTTTATGTTCAGGAGATATCATTTTAGTCTTTAACTTTTCTATAGTTTCTTGACTGTGTTTAAACCCTAGTAAAGAATATGCATTCTTCAAAATGTTATATTCTGGAACTAATAGGTCTAGATAAAACTGTTCTCTCTCAAGCAGTTTACTTTGGGGACAATACTCCAATATTTCCAATGTAAAGTTTTCGTGTCCATATTTCAATAAGGCATGTTGTACGGGTCTTGTATTTCTATTTAGTTCATTACGATTAAAATAACTTCCTAATCTTTTTATTAAATTTAGTCCACTACCTACATACGTTTTACCATTCAAATGATTTACCCAACGGTAAACCCCTGTTTGTCCCTTATTATCTTTTAATATATCCTCTTTTAGTAACTTAGCGTCACTATAACTTTTTACTGGAGAAACTAATTGTACATCCCCATTAATAACTGGAGGTACTTTTACATTATCATTTTTATTATTATTTTTCATTACTATTATGTTATTTATATTTTTGAAGAGCTACTTTTTTATTACTATTTAAATCCAAATAAAAGAAAACCAAGTTGAAATTACTTTATTGCCATTGCATCCTTTCGAATGAGGCCTGACTATATCTTAAGCAAATCATATTCTCTATAGAGTTTTCTAACATGAAATGCCAACCAACATCTAGTCGATGAACTGCACACCTTACTAATTTATAAGGTGCTTGGCTGCGGATTACCCATTTACTGTCGTAGATCAATTTCGATTTTACCTTACCACGAGTCATTACCTGTGCCACAAACTGTGTTACCACGTTTGTTTGGTTGAAATTGCTTTAGGGCGTTCCCGTCAATTTGATGGTTTGTTGCAGAAGGTTCACTTCCACATAGGCTGTTTGTTCAATTACTGATACAACCTTATCGTACTATGTCTGATTATTTAACCTTTATCTTTGCCCTTCCGAGATCTGATACACTCCGGTAAAATCATCACGATCCCCCGATATATACAAAATAGATCTAATTTACGATAACTCGTAAACAGTATCTATATTATCGTGATCAAATACTGTACCTGCTAAGATATTTATTAAATTACCTACTTACATAGGTTTCGCGGAAAACCAGCTATCCTAGTCAGTATTGTCTTTCACTAACTTACCACAATTCTTCGGATATCTTTACAACGATAACCCGTTCGGACTTTTATAATCCTGACCATGGTAAGATCACTAGGCTTCGGGTCTAACATTAGATACTAAATTATTATATTATAATTGGTTTACCTAGGCATACTATTTACGCATGCTTGCATCTAACATTAACTTGCTGACCCATTATGCAAAAGGTACGCTCTTATTCAATAGAATTTCTTTTGAGCTGCTTATAAAACTACTATTTTCATTCATTTCCCTCACGGTACTATTCGCTATCGCTTATATATCATATTTAGCCTTAGAGGAAGGTTCCCCTATATTCAAACAGATTCACATTCCATTTTACTTATAAGGCTTCATCTACTTTCATTCACACTAATCATAGAATCTCGTTTGATTTTTTTTCCTAAAGTTACTAAGATATTTCAATTCGCTTTGTTTATTCATAGAATTTCTTCTAGGATTGTTTCCTTTGATATATAGCTAAGAACTCCATAATAGTTTCTTTATATACTTGCCAAGTTATATAGTTTACCTATATAAAATGAAATAATACATTACATATCCAATATAGTATATATCTAGACTATATTCTCTACAATGAAATAAAATGTAGATATAAGGTTATTCGGGTCATTATGATTCGAACATAACTGATTCTCAACCCAAATGAGACGCCTAACCAACCCGGCTCTAACCCGTATGCTTCAGAGAATATCCGATTCGAACGGATGTTAGTATTTACTAAAATAAGTTTCAAGCTTATCGCTTTAAACCACTCAGCCAATTCTCTTTAAAACACTAGTTTAAACGATCTAATATACGCTAGGTTTATGGTTTATACATAGGATATCTTATACATTAAAGGGAAATATATTTTCTATTTTAGGATAATGATTCTTAAAGTCTCCTATACTAATGGTTGCTACATTTAGTATTAAATATTTGTATTAGTATACATCTTACCGAAAAAAGCATTAACATAGTATATTTATTTCGATTCTATAACCTAAAAGATAAATTAGTAAAACATAAAAGTTTATAAATGTGTTGATTCCTCAGCGACTTGAACGCTGAAAATATTCTTATCAAAAATACACTTTACCGATTAAGTTAAGGAACCTGAGTAAACATCTACTTTTAGATTATACCTCTAATTCTTATTTAATACTATTTACACGTTAAACAAGAGCATTCAGACTTGAACTGAAAATGAGAAGTTTGAAGCTTCCTGCTTTACCAATTAAACTATACTCTTTTTTATTCTATTTTTAATTATGGGATTTAGTATTGTAGTAACGGAAAAGAGATGATTCGAACATCCAAGTGTTAAAACACAATATTTAGCAAATATCTTACCCTACCTATAGCAACTTTTCCTATATCAACCAGTACTGAACCAGTTGATATCTACATAAGAAACTTTTATTATAAAGATGAATTAGATATTATTTATATTCTACCTAAATGTACTATACATTTATAAAAACAAAAAGGGGTTCCACTATAATTTTTTCTAATACTAAAAATGCTTATATAAATTCATTAGTTACTAATATACGGGTTAAACCGGTTTCGATCCGGCATTTCCTTTCGTGACAAGAAAGTTGTCTACCAATTAACTATTAACCCTATACGGCCAACCGAATTCGAATCGGTACACATCGTTTGGAAGACGATCGGTCTACCATTAACCTATAGCCATTTATCATTTGATTTTAAAGTAATAATATTTTTATTTCATTTTTAAAATAAAAAAGGTTAGAAAAAAAAGAGGGTAAAATAGAATATATTTATCTTATAAAATAAAAAAATAGCACATATAAGATTCGAACTCATACAAATGTTTTCGTAGAACATTGCTATACCATTTAGCTAATGTGCTTTGTCTCATCTGAAAATTGCACTATATGTTTTCTATTTTAATAGTTATAAAATTTACTTTAATTATTATAAATAGTTTTTTGTGAGATCTATACTAGAAAAAAAAAAGAATTATGGTTGGTTCTATACAACATTCTTAACTTTATTTATGTTGGAGTGATTTGAACACTCATAGATAAATACCAAAAATTTATGACTTACCAATTAGTCTACAACATACACCTAAAAATAGATAAAATAAAAAGAATATATTGAAATTTTATTATATAAATTTGCTTTTACCATTAAACTGATATGTCTTTATTGAAAAAACATAGAATAGATCTATAACAAGCCTCTAGAATGACTCGAACATTCAACCAAAATATTAACAGTATTTCGCTCTACCTTTGAGCTATAAAGGCTATTTAAGTAGTATTATGTATTAGTAAAATGGATGGTAAATGTACATTCTAATTTGCTGTTTACAAAGTATTTACTAAGACCTTTGGGATTTGAACCCAAATACTAATGCTTAAAAGGCACATGTTTTACCATTAAACTAAGGTCCTTTTTGCTTAAAACCCGGTATTACACAAATTTTTTATGAAAAAAGATGAGATAAAATGTATATTCACCTTCCTTTATACTATAGAATATTTAATAGTGAAATCTTCTCTAGTATAAAGCATTTAAACCAGTAGAACTTAATAGATGTCTTATTAAGTATGGGAAGATAGGAATATAAATCAAAAAGTTCTTTAAAGACTCTCATATAAGACTCGAACTTATATCTGAGATATTAGAAGTATCTTGCTCTACCAATTAAGCTAATGAGAATTTATTAGTAAATTGTTGATCTTAAGGAGATGGATAGTACCCATTTATATATTCTTCGCATATATCCTTAGAAATATTAAAAACATTTCTAAAAATAAACTACATATGAGAAGATCGTTGGTATTAAATTTAAATAATTCTGTTTAAATTGCAAATGTTTTACCATAACTAAAAAAGTTTTTATTGACACCTATAGGAATCTAACCTATGTATACCGCCATCATTCGTAGTGCCACAGTATATGTATTTTATCAGTTATAGTATTATACTACTGGTTTAATGCACTGACTACTGGCTTTGTTTTAACCATTAAACTATGGTGTAT
>Ga0137382_10000175_pt1 | contig 26425 bp, 23 predicted proteins | sample SagtaG_15_FD_104816 | JGI IMG/M metagenome (GOLD analysis project Ga0137382, IMG submission 104816) | Vadose zone soil microbial communities from Sagehorn Ranch, Mendocino, California, USA - Sage2_R_20_16 metaG | ecosystem: Environmental > Terrestrial > Soil > Vadose zone | place: USA... | reverse complement strand
GCCACCGTTTCCTGGACCACCAGCATGAACGTGGATGTCGGCGTCATTACGGTCAGTGGGGCCAATCAGACCACGCCGTGCACGAACGGCACATTTGCGGCCACGAATTCCGCCCCGACGGCGGCCACCTCGGTGACCATCACCAGCAACCCAGGTGATTTGACGGCGAGCCTGGGGGCTACCGCGAATACGTGGGTGAGCCCGTTCACGAACCAAACGCTGAAGTGGGGAGTCGATGCGAGCGAAGTAGGTGGGGACATCGGACCTGGGACGGGCACGACGACGCATACCTGGACGGATCAGTATGCGGGTCAAACACACAGCGTCTCTGGCGCGAATTTCAAGGCCGCCACGTTCTAATGGCTGATGGTATCGGCTCGAGTCCTGACATACGCGGCCAAGGTTCATCGAGGACCGCGTCGATGGAGGGAAGTTAATCCGTGCTTTGTGCGAGTCCTGGCGCGGTGACTTGCCAGCGCGGCGCACCTGATTCGGCTTTGCCGGCCGTGGCGGGCGCGGTCTTTACGGGGAACGTCTGCAAAGGGAGCGCGCCAAGTTGAAATTCTGTGTGAGCAGCAAGGAGTGCGGCTTTCATGTCTTTCCGCGCTACCACGACGGAGATGTTGCACTCTGAAGAGCCCTGGGCGATCGCGATGATGCTCACGTTCTCCCGGCCCAGTGCGCCGAAAGTGCGCCCGACAATTCCCGGTATGCCGCGCATTTTTTCACCGACCACCGCCACAATCGCAATTGTCGGATCGAGGGTGATGTGTTCCACCGTTTCATGTTCCAGGTCCTGCGCGAACTCGCGGCGTAGCGCTTCGACCGTGCGCCCGGCAACGGCGGCAGGAACAACGAAACAGATGTCATTCTGCGAAGACGATTGCGAAATCAGCAGTACATCGGCGCGCACGGCCGCGGTTGTCGTAAAGGTGCGACCCAAAACATCTCGCATCCCCACAATGCCGGGGCCGCCCACACTAATCAATGCGACATCGCTGATGGCAGAAAGTGCTTTCACTCCTCTGACGTGCAAGCAGCCGCTCGGCGTGATCTTGGTTCCCGGGCGTTCTGGCGAGAAGGTGTTGCGGATCCACAGGGGGATGTTGGATTGCATGAGAGGCCGAAGAGTTTTGGGGTGGAGGACCCTGGCGCCGAATTGCGCCAACTCGGCTGCCTCGCGATAGGAGATCTCAGGGATGGCACTGACGTCGGGCACCTGGCGGGGATCTGCCGTTAGCACCCCATCCACGTCCGTCCAGATGATGACCTCGTCAGCGTCGAGAGCCGCGCCGAGAATCGTCGCCGAATAATCCGAGCCTCCGCGTCCGAGGGTTGTGAGCACACCTTCTTCTGTGGCGCCGATGAAGCCAGTGACCACCGGGACGATGCCCTGCTCGAGGAGCGGACGCAAGCGTGCTTCCGAGCGTTCTCGCGTCAGAGTCATCCGGGGCTCAGCGCCACCGTGGTACGAGTCGGTCACCAAAAGTTCCGTGGCCCCGATCGCCTCGCTGGCCATCCCGCAATCGGCAAGCGCGGCCGCAAGGAGCGGTGCAGAGAGACGCTCGCCAAGACTCGAGATCGCGTCACACGTTCGGAGCGTTAGCTCGCGCAACAGGATGGTACCTTGGCAGAGGTGGTCGCCCTCCTGCAAAATGGCCCCGATCGTTTGAGCAATCCGGCTCCGCTCCGCAGCCGAATGGACCAAGGCGCCGATGGCGGCCTCGTGCCGCTTACGCAACTCCTCGAAGATGATGGCCACTGATTTGCGATTTCCGGATTCCGCCTGCGTGGCAGCCTCGATCAATTGGTTGGTCACACCGCTCATGGCCGAGACGACGACTACCACGTTACTTTCCGACGCGGCGTCTCGAATGATCTCGACGACTTTCTCGATCGAGGACACTTCACCCACTGACGTTCCGCCAAATTTCATGATTCGGAGCGGCTTCTTCTGAGAGTGCTTGACCCGCTGGCGATCCAACTTGCGATGGATGGTCTCGTCCGGGGGGATCCCCGCCCGCTTGGCAACCGACGAAGTCAGGTCAACCAGAGACCGGGGTCCCTGAAGTTGGCCCATGTCCGGGTCTCGAGAGCCCGAGTTTGCTTGATGGTTGTTTCCCATTAGTCTTCTATTCATTCCCGTGCCGCGACCCACCTGCCATTCGGCGCCTAGCGGTCAGAAACTCCTCCACCGATATCGAAGCAATCAGCCTGCCAGACGAGCCTAGGGAGAACGTCCATCTAAGTCACTGAAAAATAATGGCTTGTCCCATCGATGAAAGGTCCAGGGAGGCTCCTGGGTTGCCTATCGCTAGCCATCCGGCTGCAAGTTGAAAATGGTTACCATACTTTGCCCTCTGGTCACTTGCCTAGCGGAATGGCACTCTCCAAGGGTTCCTATTTCCTCGGCTCGAAGCTTCATGGCTTCTTAAGCAGGCACACGCCCGTCCATGGATGATCTCCCGGAGTACCCATTGGTCCCGACAACCAAGCAAGCATCTCGCTTGGCGTCCGCTTGAAATGAACCGCAGTCTCAAGCAATCCCTTCACTTCCTTCGGCTGCCAGCCGTGCGGAACGAAGAAATCAGCGCGCTCGGATGGTCCGAATTTAAATGCCGCCCCGGCCTCGCTGAGCCGCTTGCCCGTCGTGCGCTGCATCAGCTTGAGCTGGCCTGGCGAGGCAAGGTCTATAATCCAGCTGCTGAAATGCGATCCCATAGAGAGATCTCGGGCCAGCGCGGCGACCTCCTCGGGCGTGAAATAGATGAGCAGGCCTTCGCTCAGGACGACGATCTTTCTTGCTAGGGGGTTCAGCTCTCGGAAGTAGGAGCGGCGCACGGGCAGGTCTGAGAGATCCATGGAAATCCGTTCCAGTCGACATTTCGGTTGGTCATCCCTGAGGATCCTTGCCTTGTAAGAGATGATTTCCGGCAGATCCACTTCGATCCACTGCAGTGTGGCGGGCAACTCCATGCGGTAGGGCCGCGCGTCAAGCCCGGCAGCGAGGTTTAGCACCAACTCTGCGCCCTCTCGGACCTCGCGCAAGAGGAATTGGTCAAAGAGGTACGTCCGCGCCACCCATGCCCATTCGTTCTTTGATCCTCCGGGCAGACTGTTCGCGATCTCGAAACCACGTTCCCCTGCTAAACGCTCCGCGTAGGGGTCCCGGAACAGCGCATCGGGCCGCTGCGTTTCAAGCGCTCGAAAACATGCTACCCACCGGGCCGTATCGGAAATGTTGCGAACCGCGGGACTGGACTCCTTCATCTGGGGCCCCGCGAATGGAGCGGAGAAACTCGGCGGCGCAAACCCGAGACGGGTGTCTCCATTGGCTCACCGTAGCCATAGGCGTGGTAATGCGAGTCAACCAGGTCACTCTTTTCCGCGCCGTTTAGCACGACCCCGACAATATTTTTTCCTCTTAGCTGTTGACAAACCTTCTCTGCTACGTCAACGGAAGTCGACCCAGCGCGCACGACGAGCAATACGCCGTTCGAGAATCCCGCCACCATGCTGGCATCCGCGACCAGAAGACAGGGTGAAGAATCAACGATGATCCAATCAAAAATGGGAGTCAGGCGGTCGAGCAGAATCTTCAATCGTCCGTTCGAAAGCAATTCACTGGGATTGGTCACCTGTTTTCCACCAGGCATAAAGCAGAGATTCTCATTATCGCTATACTGGATGGCGGCCATCTCATCGGCCTCGCCGCGCAGATAATCGGTCAAACCCGGCGCCATCGGTGCTCCGAGCGCGAGGTGCAGCTGCGGGTAGCGCAGATCCGCATCGATCATCAGTACCCTCTGCCGCGGCTTCTGCACGATCACCTGTGACAGATTTTGGGCCACGAAGGTCTTCCCCTCGTCCGGAAGCGAACTCGTCACCAAGAGCGTGTAGCTCGGCTGATTTTCGCGGATCTGATAGAGGCGCGAGCGGAGCGTCCTGAACTGCTCAGCGCCGCTGGCTGTTGCCGCTGCGTTCGAGAATACGTTCTTCCCCGGCTCCGGTTGCCATTCCCGACGCGTACAGTGTGCGACAAGGGAATCAAAACGTAATTCTGGTGCGGAGCGTGGAGGAGCGGGGACTGTCTCGGTCCGCGCCCAGGCGTTGGCTGCGCGGGCACCGAGGCCGATCCCTTCGATTACCTGAGTGCGCGGCGTCTCCACCGACAACCTCACGGTATCCGCCGCTTGGCTGTTATGGCGTTCCTCAAGGGCCTTTTTCAGGGCTTCGTGAATGCGGCTCATATCTGCGTTTCACTGGAGGGGCAATCCGCCACAGGCGCCAAGCGGGACGCCCGGAGCAGTTAAGCTGGGCCGCTTGGGAGATGGCGCTTCCCCAACGAAGTGTCGAGGGAGACCTTTCTGACCATGACCATATTGACGCTAGTCGAAGCCGCAGGGCCTGGCAATCCGGTCAAGGCTGCAAAACTCGGACGGAGATCATCCATTCTATACTCCGGTAAATCCTTGAGTGCCGTTTCAAGAAAGGGCGCCCGGGACGTGAGCTGCTCCTTCCCACACTGTTCCCCGCGATGCCATATGAAAAATGCTCCAGTTCGTTGCCTTCCCTATCCCTTCGAACGCCGGAGTCTGGAGGGAAGCGGCGATGCGCTGGGTCGCTCCTGGGCAGTGTCAGGGAAACGGCGTAAGGACTGTTTCAAAACAGATGGTCAACGGCATGAGTGATGGCAAGCTCGCTCCAACGGCGCGGGGCGCGACTCTCTTTTTTGAATGGAGCTTATTATTGCCCATGGGGAATTCACGGCAGTTTGATTTCGAGGCTTCCACTGATTTTCAGTTCTTCGCCGAGCGATAGAATGGTCCCCGTCAACGGTGTAGTTTCCCTTCGGCTGGGATGACCCTCGATGAACCTGCCAGTGCCTCCCGGCGAACGTTAGTCTGCCGATCGAAGAGGCGCGGGAATAGGATGGGATTCTCTAGGCAGTGCTGAGTATCATGATGTACGGTTTAGCGATTGGCGTCGACAGATCACTGAGCTTAAGGCTGCCTCACGGGCACACTTCATTGAAGATCCATCGATCCATCCTGCAGACCTTCCTGGTATTCGTAGTGGCGGCTTCCGCCGGTTTGGTCTTACTCTCCCGGCGCGATCGAACGGTCACGGTCACTTTCGACTACGACTTCAGGCTGAGCCCTGCTTGCTCCCCAAAGCTCACAAAAAAGTGTGTGAAGCAGTTCAACGTGTATGACATCTCCCCCGCAGTGCGGACGAAGCTTTTTTCCATCCCTGTTCCCGCCGGCGCCGCCGGCTCTGTGAAAGGAATCACCGGCACAAGTCCCCCCGTTCCGCTTTCCGCAGGAAAACATACCCTCGCCGTGACCGCCGAATCGGTCGAGGGGACGGAATCGGATTCAAGCGCCTGTGCGACTACCGTCAAGGTGAAACGCTAGCCGAACTTCCTCCATAATTTTGAACGCCATGCGAAGGCACTTCTGCTTGGCGCCGTGCGGCAGCCGGAAGGGATCGAACCGGATCGCTCGGGAACTTTGTACTAAAATTATCCGTAGTGCCGTAAAACCTTGCGCTTTAGGGCGGGGATATAAGGCACCGCTTACCTGTTAAAGCGGCGTCTTTTGCTGTCCGATGTATTCCCTCAGAACACCGATAGGTGCCCCGCCGCAACTGGCAGCAAAGTACGACGGTGACCACAGCACGCCTTTCCAATAACGGCGTACCAGGTCGGGGCGTTCCCATCGAAGCATCCTGCTGGAAACACCTTTTAGGCTGTTCACCAAAGCGGATATCGAATGCTTTGGGGGGTAGTTCACAAGCAGGTGAACGAGGCTGTCTCCACCGTCCAGCTCCACCAGTTCTGCCTCGAAGTCGACGCAGACCTTGGAGAAGATGGCACGAAGTCGCTCGAGAGCGTCTCCGTCCAAGACCCGGTAGCGATATTTTGTGACGAAGACCAAGTGGACATGAAGTTCGAAGACGCAATGCCTGCCGTGCCGAATTTTACTTGACAATGTCATAGACCAAGACTACATTAGGTTCTAACAAATGGCTAGAAAGACTTTCAAGTTCCGACTCTATCCCAATCGCCAACAGCGGGATAAGTTGCACGTCACGCTCGACGTGTGCCGCGAACTCTACAATGCCGGACTGCAAGAACGCATCGACGCATGGAAGAATCGAACGCCTGTCAAGTGCTACGACCAGATCAATCAACTGCCTGCTATCAAACAGATTCGAGAAGATGTCGCTGGCGTTTTCAGCCAAGTGTTGCAAGACACGTTGCGCCGTCTCGACAAGACCTACAAAGCATTCTTCGGTCGCCTCCAGCGTGGACAGAAAGCAGGCTTCCCTCGATTCAAGGGACCCCATCGCTACGATAGTTTCACGTATCCGCAGAGCGGATTCGCACTCAACGGCCGATTACAACTCTCTAAAATCGGCAACCTCAAGATCAAGCAACACCGCGAAATTGTTGGCGAGGTAAAAACGCTGACCATTCGTCGAGAAGCGGGGTGCTGGTCTGCCTGTTTCTCGGTGGAGTTTGAGCCCACCCACCTTCCTTCGAATACCAAGAGCATCGGTCTCGACATGGGTTTGGAAACGTTGGCCAGACGCTCCGATGGGGTGCCCATCGAAAACCCTCGCTACTATCGGAAGGCCCAAGCAAAACTCCGTCGTGCCCAACGCAGAGTAGCACGCCGCCTGAACAGGAAGTCGAAACGGCGTCGTAAAGCAATCCTGCTGTTGCAAAAAGCCCACGCTCACGTCGCTAACCAACGTAAAGATTTTCAGCACCAAGAGTCCTACAAACTAGTACGAGATTTCGGAACCATCGTTGTCGAAGACCTGAACGTCAAGGGTCTTTCTGGCGGCATGCTTTCGAAAGCAGTTCACGATGTCGGTTGGTCTTCTTTCACCAATCTGTTGTCATACAAAGCTGAAAACGCTGGCAGGCAACTTTTGAAGGTAGATCCGCAGTACACGAGTCAAGAGTGCCCAAACTGCCACGCCATCGAAAAGAAGCAACTTTCCGAGCGTGTGCATCGTTGCGACTGCGGTCTCACCATCGATCGAGATCAGGCGGCGGCAATGGTAATCTTAGGGCGTGGACTACGCCTTCAAGCGGAAACGAAACCCGAAGTAAGGGTAAGCGTTGCTTGAGAAACCTCCGGCTAAAGCCGGAGGAGTGGTCACTTAGGTTGAATTGGAATGCTTCTGCTTCCGGAGCCAGCGCAAGACTTGTTCGGCACTTTCGTTGGGCGGAAAGACGGGATAGAAGACGTGCTCGATTCGGCCACCCCGAACAACCATGGTGAGGCGCTTGAGGCGCTTGAGGAGCCGCATTTCGTCCACTTCGAAGGTTGGTACGTGCAGCTGATCGCATAATTTAAATTCCGCGTCCGTCAAAATCTCAAACGGAAGTTGGAGACGTCTGGCCATCTCCTGTTGATATTCGGTCGTCTGAGTGCTAAGACCGAACACCTCGACCTGAAGCTCTACTAGTTCCTGGTGGTGATCCCGGAAGCCACAAGTTTGGGGAGTGCAGCCGCGTGCGCCTGGAATGAGGTCCCATCCTACAGGGAGCAGTTTTCCCGGAACTCCGGTCATCGGATAGCAGTAAATGACTGTTCTCGGCGCCCTCAGATCCGAAAGATTGACCCTTCGACACGACGTTGAGCGAAGGATCAATGGTGGTATTGGCACGCCCTTCAGGTGTTCTGCCGCGCCGTCATCGACTGGGCGCGGCAAGTTTGGAGGCAGAGGGAAGTCCGGCTTTTCCATACTTGCAAGCCTGTGTTCCGCCAAGTACCAACCACGCCTCGCGTCACGATCAGAAATCTCACGCGTCTCCTTCGGCTCTGTGACCGCTTTGGAACTGTGGCGCCACGACGGCCCTCCTCGGAACCGACTGGCCCGCGATCCCTCTCGCTGGAGTTTCAAAAAACAAGGAAGAGGCATGCGGATCCCGGTCCGTCAGTGCGGAAAGGGCGCAGCATTGGTTTGCCAAGACTGAACGAGTAGTTGACTCTGACAGATTCCGGGAGCAGACTCCCGCCTAACGCCTCGCAAGAGCACGATACCAACTCCGAACTCATGCCCGCGAGCCCGAACGAGGCCACTTCCCAGTGTTTTGTTCTTTCAAAACCCTATTTAGATTTAGGGCGCGCTAGCCTTAAAATTCGCGCCAGAGATACTATGAATTTGATTAGAGTACTGATCCGTCCACATATGGGTTGAGATGCCCGTTCCTGGCCCGATATCTCCACCAACGGCGCTGGCATCAATTCCCCACTTGAGGGTCTGATTGGTAAACGGGGATACCCACTGGTTATATGTGTAACCGATGCTGGTCGTTAAATCACCAGCATTGCTTGTGATCGTTACGGACGTAGTCGTGGCCGGCGCGGAATTCGTGGCCGTAAACGTACCATTGTTGCACGCAGTGGTTTGGTCGGCCCCGCTGACGGTAACGACGCCGACATCCGCGTTCATCGTGCCCGTCCAGGAGACTGTGGCCATTTGTGACCCAGAGGAGGGATTTATCACGCAGTAAATCAAAGTCCGGATTGAGGCCGTAGTTCCCGAGTCCGTTCCTGAGACCAACGTGCCGTTCACTCCCCCTAAACTGGCGGTAATTCCCGTCACGTTATTCCCGGTCATCCCGACCATGATCATTGCGGCGCGATTGGCGCCGCTCCCGATTGTAAGTGCCGGTGTGGTAACAGACGTGACGCCCCACTGAAATCCCGAACTCACTGCGTTGTCGTAAGTGACCCTATTAGGAGATGTATAGGCGACAGCCGCGTCGAACTGGACAATAACCGGATCATTCAGCGTGGCCATTCCCGAGAAAGTGCCTGGATTACTGGTAGGAAGAATGTAGCTGACATTATTTCCGTTAATATTTGTCAGGACGCACAGAGAACAATTGTAAGCTGCATTAGTTGACCCAGTGACGCGAATGTAATGTCGGTAACTAGGAATTCCTGTGACACTGTTGAGTGTCACCGTCGCGATGTTGCCCGACGCCGAAGCCGCCGAGATCGTATATTGATTCGAAAAGCTATTGTCAATTGGCAGACTGACCAGGGCCAGATACGCGGGCACGTGTCCTGCGTGATTGCCTTGAGCTCCAGAAATACAAAGGCTTCCTGAACAGTTGACATCTGGTCCGATAGCAGGCCATTGCGGTTGTCCCCAAGGTGTAGACCAGAATGGCGGTTTGCCTTCTCCAGCCGTCGTACAAGCATCCGTGCAAAGATACATCGAATTAGGCAGGGTGTTGGATGCGGGGGGTTGGTTGCTGTACTTTGTTAGCGAGGATGGAACTTCGCTATTTTGGAAGCGGCACGCGTTGTTTACTGTGTCGCAGTTCCCCCACAACATGACGCTCTTGCCAGTCAAGGCATCATCGCAGAGCTGCGGTAGGGCACATGCGGCTCCCGCGCTTATGCATTGCGAAGATGCGTAGCCAAAACAATACACTTGGTTGTTGCCGTGGTTGTTGTTCATTTGGTCGACGCAGGCTCCGTTGTCCGAACGGCAAAAGTAACCGTTGGTATTTGACCCGGCGGATGTGTGGTAGCTAGGGGTTCCGACCACGTTGCCAATCAGATTCCAGTAGCGGTTGAAGCTTGCTAGCTGCACAGCGTTTGTCTGCTGCTGTTTACCGGATGTTCCGAAAGCACTCCCTCCAGCAGGATCCAGGCCGCTCAAATAGTTTCTAAATGCCGTGAAGAGGTTAGAGGTACCGTGAACATCGTCACCTTCCAGCATAATCTGGTCGTTACCCTCAACCAGCACATAGGCGTCACCAACGGCATGGTGGTAACTGCTGCCCTGCTGCCAGGCGGTAGCACTGCCTGCAGGAGTTCCCGTATAGTATTGGTCGACATGGAAATTATAACTGTCTACGCATCCGATGCAGCCTTCCTGGATGTTGCCGAATGCTGCGTGAATGACGATGTTGTTTTCAAATCGATTGTCCGCCGACCCAAAGTTGCTCAAAACATAATTGTTGCTGGTATCCGCGGAACCATAAAAGAAGCTGTCACGCAGCGTTATATTCTTGGTTTGGTAGGCCCAGATCTGGTAGGTTCCGGGACACTCACCGTTAGAACAAGTGACTGACTGTGGCCCGAACCCTCTGATATTTCGTATCCAGTTAGCATAGCCATTGAGGTACATAATCCCAGAACAAGTATTCGTATTCGTTATACTACACCCTGTACTGAAACGAAGATCCATCGTCAGATTTTCGATTCCCACTCCGGTCGTCGGGAGGCCTGTGTCAAACCACACCTGTGGTGCCGTATCGACGACGGGACGGGCGGGGATTCGGACACCCGGAGAAATGCCAATAGTCCACGGACCATTGCTCGTAGTACACGCTCCTCCCCCAGTACCTGTGCAGGATGTTACGACCTGTGGCTCCTGCTGCCCGTAACCTGGTGGCGCCGTGTATGTGTCCCCACTCTCGGAACACCCACTCGCGACCGCCTGGCAGAAATAGACATCATTCAGAGTCGCTGGAGGTGAGGTATCGTCGTTGTGATCCAGATACAAGAGAGAGCCATTTTTTAAATCGCTAATTGAGCCCACGGTGAAAGTGTTGATCTGAATCGAATTTGTTCCCTGCGCATAACCTGAGATCCACGAAGCTCGGTTGTCGTACGACTGGTCTCCGCCGTTACCTGTTCTGTTCGCCTGTACGCAGATCGCGGCGTTTGTCGCGAAACTATTGCACGCGCTTCCGCCGGTCCATTTGAGAATCGTCTGAACAGGTCCACTCCCGCGCAGGGTGACGTTGCCAGAAGCTGGAATATTGATCGAACCCGCAAGTGTGAACGGCCCGGAGCCGAGTTGCACATATTGATAGTGGCCGTTGCTCAGCACGTTCGCACAGTTTGTAAGTGCTGTGTTGATCGTAGCGACATCACTAGTGTAAGGGATTGGGATAGTAGTTCCGGCTTGAGCAGACGAGCATTGTACACGGTCAGTGGGGATTCCAGTCCCAACTCCCTCCGCTCCAGCTTTGCTCCAGTCAATCGCGCGCGCCGGATCGAGGATTCCGGACCAACTCTGGCTTGAGGAATAGGCAGGAAAGCAAAGCAAGATAAACAAGACGTATAGTAGCCGCTGGCCTCTCATTTTAGGCAGCCATCTACGATGCCCGAAGTTAGAGGAAGCCATCGGGACGTCCCATTTTTTCCTCACCGCGTACAGCGACCGGAGCCTCAATTGAGCAGGGGTCACCGAAAGAAAAGAGATCGTGCGTGGCGTTGTACATGGACATGCTCCTGTGCGCCGGTCAAACCGGCGGTACTTCCGGAGAAACCGAAACTCGTCATGTGTCCTGATCCGTCCTCCATACGCTCTAGGCTATTTGGCCTAATCCAAAAAATTGACCCAAACTACGGAGCAAAGTAAGGTCAAAACCGCAAAAGTTGAAATCCGGGTTTCACCGGGAATCGTTATAGGGTGAATACTGCAAGTTGTTAACAAAACAGAAGCCAGCGAGGGCCACCCTTTGGGATGCCTCTATTTATACGCCCAGGGAAGAACGCACAATACGGTGGAAGGACGGACATACAGCATAAAGGGGTAACACGGGCCCACAAAATCTGACTTTTCTTGGTACGCACGTAGGGCAATGCTGCCCGTGGCGCTGCCCGTAGCGCTCTTTATTGTTCACAATGTAGCGCTTGAGGTTTTTCCTGTCGCAGCGTATCTTCCTCACCAGAAATTTTTGGCTTTTAGGAGCGGCCACTGTGGTCAGCTCGCAGGAGCAAACATGAGTCGTTCCCCGACTTCGCGGCTCCGAGTCAGAACCTCAACCACCGGCTCGGCGGCCGGGCCTTCCCTGCGGCCTGCTGTGCCCCAAACGGCAAGAATCGAAATTCATTCTTTTGAGACCGTCACGCTGACGGACAGACAGTTTCTGACGGGGACCAAAGAAGGGAATCGGGCACGCATTGGCGGTGAGCTGCGGCTCCCCTTAGGCACCTCGCGTGTCCCCGCGGTTACGCTCGTTCACGGTTCCGCAGGCGTGGGAGCCAACGTGGACCGTTGGGCGCGAGAGTTAAACGGAATCGGCGTGGCTGCCTTCTTGCTAGATTGCTTTACCGGGCGGGGCATCGTCGAGACGGTAACGGACCAGTCCCGGCTCGGGAGCCTGGCCATGATCGTGGACGCCTATGGCGCCCTCGAGCTGCTCTCGAAACACCAACGAATCGACGCCTCGCGCATCGCGGTGATGGGATTCTCGAAAGGCGGTTTCGTTGCGCTTTATTCGAGTCTCAAGCGCTTCCGGCAGATGCATGGGCCGGCGGACGTCCACTTCACGGCGCACATCCCCTTCTATGCGTCGTGCTACACCACCTATGTCGAAGACCAGCAAGTGAGTGATTGTGCAATTCGCCTTTTTCACGGAACGGCGGATGATTACGTTTCGATCGAACCCTGTCGTAGCTACGTAGCGCGGTTGCGGCGCGCCGGGAAAGACGTCCAGCTCACAGAATATCGAGGCGCGCGTCACGCGTTCGACAATCACCTCTACTCCCCACCGGTTTTCTTGCCCGATGCGGTGACGACCAAGATATGCCCACGGGAGGAACGCCCCGAAGGGGTAATCGTCAATCTCGAAACAGGTCGACCGTTCAGTTGGAGCGACGCCTGCGTCACGCGCGGCGCGACTGTCGGCTATGACCCTCAGGCTACGAAGGAAGCCACCAAAGCCCTGAAGGCCTTCCTGATCAGCGCATTTAAGCTCCCCGTCTAGCATAGTTGCGGTCTCCGTTCTCCCTGACAGACATGAGCGTGGACCGCCGAGGGAGAGAGTAAGAAAAGACGCCATTCGAATAGATTGCCTTGCCGGTATCATCGGCACAGAAGGCAGCCGACTGGCCGATAGATCATTCTCTACACTGGATGGATGCGAGTTACTGTCGGTTCCGAGATTGTTCAACCGCCGCAGCCTCGGCGGATAAGCCGCCCGAACTCGACCGGTCGGCCGCTGAACTCCCCCCAGGAAGATTGTAGGTGATGCTATTCAGGCTCTGGAGATAGCTCGCCACCCCTTGATAAAGACCTTCGGCCAGGCGCTGGCGGTACTCGTCTTTCATCAGAAGCTGTTCGTCGGAGGGATTGCTCAGGAAGGAGATTTCGGTTAGCACCGATGGCATATTCGCCCCTCTCAAGACCACGAACGGCGCGCGATGCACGCCACCCTTCTGCGCGCTCTTGGCCGAGTGCTGAATGCGCCGACTGAGCGAGCTCTGAATGTCTTCGGCAAACTGCCGTGACTCTTCGATTTCGTCGCTGCGGGCGATCTTCTTCACCAGCTCCGGTAAGTCCGATACCGTTTCATGAGCCGTTGCATTCTCGCGTGCGGCGACTTCCAGTCCCTCTGAACCGCCTTTGAGATTCGAATAATAGGTCTCGACGCCACGAGCCGCATCATATGGACTTGAATTCGCGTGAATCGACAGGAAGAGTTCTGCCTTCTTCTCGTTGGCGATGTTGGTGCGCTTTTCGAGTGGCATAAATTTATCGTCTGTGCGCGTGAAGATGACTTCCGCTCCAGGGAGGCGCAGCTTGATGATCTGGCCGAGCCGCAACGCGACGTCCAGGCAAAGATCCTTCTCCATTAGGCCCGTTGGCCCAACCGCACCGGTGTCACGGCCGCCATGACCCGGATCAATCACAATGCTGCCAATTTTCAGTCCCAGCGTAGGAGTCAGAAAGGACTGCACGAGTGCGCTGCGTGCGGTTGCGCGGCTGGTAGCGGGGGTTGAGACGGCCGCTGGCACAGTCCCTTCGGGAGCCGGCATGGGAGTTACAACATCTGCCTCAACTGAGGTAAGCGCATCTTGCAGTTGCCTGCCCCCGCGACCCCTGGAATAGAATGACAAAAGACCCGTAAGTGCAAGAAGGACTACTCCTAGCGCTGAAGCGCGCTTAGCACTGCGTCCCAAACTACCTTCGGAAACCGCGGGATTCGAGAGTTCGGACCCGCGCTGCGGCGGGGGAACCGCCGGTTGCCCTGTCTGAGATGTTCCCCGGGCAGGATAAATTGCCTCAAAGAGAGCGACGAGATTGTCCACGCTAGCGGAAGCGACCTGCTCTTGCGCTGAGAAGTCACACCGCACAGTGCTCGCAGATTGCGCCTTCGGCGGCGCAAGTGGCTGGGTGCTTTGCGGCTCCGACACTGGGAGATTTGCGCTAGAGTCAGATACGACCTTTGGCGCATCGTCTGAATGGACTTGCTTCAAGCCCGAAAAATCGTCACGGGTGACACTGGCATAGGAAAGCGGCGCTCTTTGCGGGGGAGCAGGCCCATCTGCGTGGAGGACTTGCGGCACCGGTTCCGGAGGAGTGGCCTCGGGCTCGACCTCAACCGCCCGTGCATCATGGTAATCGCCTTGGTTTGAATCCAGATCAGCCTCGAACACCTCCGAATAAGGAATCGTCGGTGCCCGCGGCACCGCTGGAGGCTGCTCCTGGGTAACCATGGACTGTGGCTCCCGAGAATTCATTTCGAGATCAGCCAGAACTTGGTCCACGATCGCACAATCGATCTGTTTGCGCCCTGCGTCGTATCCAGCATGCAAGGCATTGAAGCACAGATTGTTAATGTTCCGCGGTGTGCCTTCGCAGTGCTCCCAGATCTGTTCAAGAGCCTCAGGGGTGAACAGCGGGGCCCCCACGTAACCCGCCACTTGAAGTCGGTGTTCGATGTACCAAACGGTTTCTGCCCAGGTGAGCGGCTCCAGGTGACTGAGGATCGAAATGCGCTGCCTAAGCTGTGCCAGACTGGGGCTCAACAGCTTGTCCGCCAACTGCGTCTGGCCGACGAGAATAATTTGCATCAGCTTCGTCTGGGGCGTCTCGAAGTTGGATAGAAGTCGGACCGTTTCCAGCACGGAGTCGTCGAGGTTCTGGCACTCGTCAATGATTAGCACAAAGCGCCGGCCGGCCAGCAGCTCGCGCACTAGAACTTGGTTCAACTTCCTGTGCATGCTAACGATATCTTGCTCCGCCACATCGAGTCGCAAGGCGCTGAGCAGGTGGCGCAAAAGATCACCCGAATCACACTGGGTCTCGAACAGGAAGACCGCACGAGACGTCTGCTTGAGTTGCTTCAAGAGTTGGAAAACCAGAGTGGTTTTGCCCATGCCCGGCTTTGCAATCAGGGCCTGGAAGCCGCAGCCGGCTTCGATGCCGCAGGACAGGGAGTTGAACGCCTTGCTGTGGGTTCGACTGGGGTATATGAAGCGCGGATCCGGCGTCACGCCGAAAGGCTGCTCGTTCAGCCCGTAGAATTCCAGGAACATGGAGCCGCTACCTTCGATTCACCCACGCGTCGGGGCACCCAGCAAAAACCACGGTCGGTCAGCCCCCAGCCAGATCACGAGGCGCTTGGCCGCCCAGCGAATCTCGGCCGAAAGCACTTCAATGGTACTCCTCATACGGGTGCTCGTGCTTTGCCATCAGCAAGGGTAATTGTGTTTCTACTCCCTCTCTGGGCTGTAACTCGGGCACACAACAACTTGTGGCACGCTCCAGGTTCTCCCGCAGATTCATCAGCGAGAGGAAAGTGCTGAGCATTCGCCTTCTCAAATCGTCCGATAAGCACAAGTTGCTGGCGACGCGGGCGAGGAGCAAGGCGCATTCGCCCAGGTAGGTAGCGACCTCGGCCTGGCGTTCGACGTTTGCCTGGCGCAAGGCAATCTGGCGATGCATCTCATCGCAGGTCCGCTCGACGCTCAAGGTGAAATGGGAGACGCAGAGACCCACCGGCTTGAGCTCCGCGGGCACGGGGGCGTTGCAGCGACACCTACAGATTTGCTGATTGTTGGAATTGCCCATCCTCATCCCCATACCCTACTGTATCTTACTCTTAGCGCAAGGGGAGTACCAAAGTTCAGGGCAGGCATGGCTTCCAAGGCGAACCGAAGAGATTGGCTAGCAGAGGACCTTCCCCTTAGCAACCCGCCGGGGTAATGGGGAAATGCTGCTGCTAACAAACTGAGCTCTGTTATGTCAGCTCCGAAGGGAACACCGGAGCCGATCACCTCTAAGTCGTAGGAATGTAAAGTGTTACGGGATGGGATGAAATTGGCCTCACCCCTGCTAGACAAAGGCCTTCAGCGTAGTTCGCGGCACTAACAGTTTGAAGTGCATTTGCGGGATAGCTCGAGCAACGCTGTCTAGCGCGATCCGGTACTTATAGGAGACGCCGAAACATGAAAAGGATGTCTCATTTTCGGTACTTTAGTACTACAGAAATACCCAGAGCCATTACGCGCTCCGAGGTTTGAAGAGATCCGGCCCATATCAATAGTTAACTAACTACTCGAGATCCTGGCGAACCAAAGGCGAACCATGAAAGAAGCGACGAAAGGAACACTGAAAATAAAGGGCTTACTGCTTCTTTCTAAGGAATAGCTACTTCTTGCGTGCGATGCGGCCTTATCACCGTGGTTGACCAGAAAGGATGCAGCCGGGCGATCGAGCCTTGTTTCGGACGATTGCACGGTTGTGATAACATCAGGAATGCTGGCTTGGCTTTTCTCTCGTCTCGCTCGCAGGCGATCCATGTCCTTGTCGGCTTGGAAGAGCGAACCATCCCTATGAAACCGGCCATCAGTGGAAAATGGGCCGCAGCGACGTGCCTTGCAGCTTGGCTTGTGGCGGGCTGCTCGCACGCGGAGACCAAAGCGGCCGACGGTGGGGTCCCGAAGTCCGCGGCTTCTGTTCATCGCGCGGATACCAAAATCGCTGGTTCCTGGGACGCGAAGGCTGCCGCTGCCTACCTCGATCAAAGGGAAGCCGCGTGGAGGGGATGGCCAGCGGCGGCCCGCGATCACCAGACTTTCTGCATCTCTTGCCACACTGCTGTGCCCTACGCGCTCTCGCGACCTGCCCTTCGTAAAGCGCTTGATGAGCAGACCCTTTCCGCCAACGAACGCCTGCTCCTCGACAATGTCACCAAGCGCGTGCGACTTTGGAAAGAGGTCGCGCCGTTCTACGGCGACGAGGAGTACGGTGCTCACAAAGCGACCGAGTCGCGCGCGACCGAAGCCGTTCTCAATGCGCTGGTCTTGGCTAGCTATGACGCTCAGAATGGAAAACTCAGTGCCGACACGCGGACGGCCTTCTCGCACATGTGGGAACTCCAGCAGACCAGCGGAGATAGGGAGGGTGCGTGGTCGTGGCTGCAGTTCAATTTGAAGCCCTGGGAAGCAGGCGACTCGCCCTATTACGGGGCCGTCCTTGCGGCAATGGCCGTGCGCACGGCGCCCGAGAATTATCGCTCGACCCCGGAAATCCAAAATAACCTCGAGATGTTGCGCGAGTACCTGGTTCGCGGTTATCCGACAGAGTCTTCCATCAATCGTGTCGAGCTGTTGTGGGTTTCAACGAAATGGCCTGGACTGCTCGGGCCAGAACAGCAAAAATCCATCATCGACGAAGTCCTCGGTAAGCAGCGGCCGGACGGGGGTTGGTGTCTGGCTTCCCTCGCCACGACGTGGCGAAACTGGAGTCTGTCCTCCCTCCTCCGCGAATGGAAAACGGGAGCGCCCGAGGGAGAGAAAAGCGACGGGTATGCCACCGGTCTGATCATCCTGGCTCTCAAGGGGGCAGGCCTGCCCCGCGAGAATGCGCAGTTGCAACACGGGCTATCCTGGCTCGTACTCAACCAGAATAGGACGGAAGGCCTTTGGCCTGGCTACTCTCTCAATCGGCGCCGTGACCCCTCTTCGATTACCGGACACTTCATGAGCGACGCGGCGACCGCCTATGCCGTGCTCGCACTGACCGAGACCGACCTTCATTGAAACAGATTGCGCTGCTGAGGAGTCCAGAACGGTTGCGACGCTAAGAACTACGGGAAACGCGCGCGTCAAATCACGAGCGGGAGGGAGCGCATGAAGGACTGCCGGCAGTTCTATATCGATGGGAGATGGGTCAGTCCAAGCAAAGCCCACGACTTCCCAGTTATCAATCCCGCGACCGAGCAGCCCATAGGAACGATCTCTATGGGCGGTGCGGCCGACGTCGACAAGGCCGTGGCTGCAGCCAAGAGAGCCTTCGTGTCGTACTCGGAGACAACCGTTGACCAGCGCTTAGCCTTCCTCGAAGGGATTATTGTGATTTATCAGTCCAGGATGGACGAGATGGCCGAGACCATTTCCGAAGAAATGGGAGCTCCTATAGGGCTATCGCGAGCGGCCCAGGCTCCGGCGGGATTGGCGCATTTCCTAGAGATTGTGAGGGTGTTACGGCACTTCCAGTTTGAAGAACTCCAAGGCTCGACGCTTATGCGCAGGGAGCCTATTGGCGTGTGTGGACTCATCACCCCTTGGAACTGGCCCATGAACCAGATTGCCTGCAAAGTGGCGCCTGCACTTGCTGCGGGCTGCACCATGATCCTCAAGCCGAGTGAAATTGCGCCCCTCTCCGCCTATCTCTTTGCGCAGATCCTCCATGACGCGGGCCTTCCGCCAGGCGTTTTCAACATGGTGAACGGGGATGGGGTCACGGTCGGTGCCGCGATTTCCTCACATCCTGACGTGGCCATGGTCTCCTTCACGGGCTCCACGCGAGCCGGTGTCGCCGTGGCCGCGGCCGCCGCTCCCACGGTGAAGCGGGTCACGCAGGAGCTCGGCGGGAAGTCGGCGAACATCATCTTGGATGACGCCGACCTCGAGAATGCCGTCAAAGAGGGCGTGCAGGCTTGCTTCCGCAACACGGGCCAATCCTGTAATGCTCCTACGCGGCTCCTTGTTCCGCGGTCAAAAATGGCTGAGGCCGCTGCCGCGGCGAAGCGAGCGGCCGAGGCCACCCAAGTGGGTGACCCACAGACGAAAGGCACCAGCATTGGCCCGCTCTCGACGAAGGCCCAGTTCGAAAAGGTCGAGCGTCTGATCAAGAAGGGATTGGAAGAAGGCGCCAAGTTAGTAGCAGGAGGCCCCGGTCGTCCGGAGGGTAGGACCACCGGCTATTTCGTAAAGCCCACGGTATTCGCTGATGTTCAGAACGATATGGTCATCGCCCGCGAGGAGATCTTCGGCCCTGTTCTTTCCATCATCCCATACGAGGACGAAGAGGATGCCGTGCGAATCGCCAATGACACTCCCTACGGGCTGTCAGGCTATGTAACTTCGGGAAACATCGAGCGCGCTCGCCGGGTGGCCAAGCGAATTCACTCCGGCAATGTACATATTAACGGCGCACGATTAGATTTCGGTGGTTGCTTTGGGGGCTACAAGCAGTCGGGCAACGGGCGGGAATGGGGTGAGGCTGGACTCGAAGAATTCCTGGAGTTAAAGGCCATCTTTGGTTACGCAGGTTTAGGGCAATGAGGGTACACAGGACGGGCGTGACGTCACATTCGCCAACGGGCAACAAGACGAATCAGGGTGGCTAGGCCTCGTAACGGCGGACGGTAACGAAATGCCAGGTTCCCACGCCGTTCAGTCTTTTGGCAAAAGATTACCCATCACGAAAACGCAGTACCCAGGTCAAGTTATTTATTTACAATGACATCCAGAATTCTCTGGTTTGGTAGCCCGATTGCTCAATAGGTGAGCACCGTTCCCGCAGAGTCGCAGGAGTCTGACCAGGAGATGTATCGATGAGGGTTCCAAGGGCGTTGTGGGTCTTAGCGGCACTTCTTGTAAGCACTCCTTTTGCACAAGCAGACAGCACGACAATGCAATTCACGGGCGTGAATGGGGCTAATAACGGAGTGTATTACGTCAGCCCTTATAGCGGGACAATGAACTATGGGACTTCCGGCGCCCAGTCCGTGGTCCTGTTTTGCGTCGATATCAATAATGAGGTTTCCTTCAATCAGGTTTGGACTGCCAATGTGACCAGCTTGGCCTCCGGCAATTTCAGTAACACGCGATACGGGAATCCGTTAGTGAATACTGGCCTTAGCACTAATCCTTACGCCTCCAGTGCCGCGATGCTCTACCAAGAGGCTGCTTGGCTTGTGACGCAGTTCAGCTCGCATCCGCGAGACTATGTCAGCCTGCAGTATGCCCTGTGGAATCTCATGAGCCCCAACAACCCCACCGCGGGGTCTCTTACTTTTGCGAACAGCGATCAGATCACAGTAGCAAATTGGTTGGCCTTGGCGGCAGCGGGTTACGCAACCATCAATCCAGCGAACTTCGAAATTCTCACTAACACTACTAACACTGGTCCCCTTGCATACAGTGGTCAAGTACAGGAGTTCATGGTGATGACGCCCGAACCAGCCACGTTCCTCCTGGTGCTGGTGGGAGTCGGCTCGATGTTTCTTTTCCTCTGGCGACGGCATCCGCAGTCGACGTAACTGATGTCCTGGAGACACGATCTTACTGGCAGTCGGTTGGTTCAAGCATGCCAGAGAATGAGCGGGCGTCGTACAACGGTAGTACGAGAGCTTCCAAGCTTTCGATGTGGGTTCGATTCCCACCGTCCGCTCCAGATTTCCCCCCAAAGACCTAACGGCGATGCATCTTTGCCTCTTGGAATGCTGAGCATGATCGCGTGCCAGCAGACGCACTCGACGGGACGGATGGCGACGAGTGCGATGCAGAACCAGCAGCAACAGAACCATTAACGCCCCTACCAAACTTGGTCCGTTTCTGAGGAGGGATAAACTGGCGGATAGGATAGTTGGTTTGGAGCAACTTTGGAGCAGGCCAAGGATGGCTCACAACTCGTAAGCGCAACCGTCGCAACGACTTAGATTGAATTTGCGTTCCCTTAGAAGGCAGACGCTCTACTAATCCAACTGAGCTACGGGCGCACGGTCGAATCTATTTTATCATCGAGCATATACGGCTACTTGTTCAAAAAACTTCGACTTGAGATCTCGGTGCAATCGGTGCAACCACAGGGATTTCGGATGGATCTTTGCGGAGATCGAAGCCAAATCCAACCACCTTGGCCTCGGCCAACCGCATGTCAATCTCCTCAAACAGATGAGAGTAAATCTCTGACATGGTTTTGGGCTTGTGACCCATCCACAAAATGTTGATGTCCTCTTGGCACCGCTTACAGAGCAGGCGGTGACACGACCCGCGAGCAACGAATGAGAATGCACCCTACGGATTCGCTGGGCGTGCGCTTACTTGATTGTGGTTGATTCTTCGATGTTTCGGAAGAGCTTATTTTCTTTCGCGGCTCGGCTGGGTGACGGAGGGATTCAGCCGGAATCGCGACAGAGCTTCTCCGAGATTTTGGATGAACGCTTCTGAAGTGTACAGATTCGCGTCGATCCGGGTGCTCCCCGCAGGCGCCGTTGGTTCGACCTCGTCCAATTGAAACTCACGGGCGACGTCTTCGACAATCCTCGCGCTGATCGGGCGTTCTTGTTCTACGTAAGCATTAATCAGCGAATGCTCGCACAAGAGATTGATGACCCTCGGAATGCCCAGCGAATACAAATGAACCGTTTCAACGGCCTTCGGACTGAAAATCAACTCACCGCTTGCGCCCGCGATCCTCAGCCGTTCGGCGATGTAATCGTGGGTCTGTTCCCCACTAAGGGGACCGGTCTTGCAGCGCAGCATGATTCGCTGGCGGAGTTGGCGCAGTTGCGGCAGCTTTAGCTTCTCTTCGAGCTCCGGCTGTCCCGACAATACGATCTGCAGCAGCTTCTCCGTAGATGTCTCGAGGTTGGTGAGCATGCGAATTTCTTCGAGGACCGGATAGGTCAGGTTTTGTGCCTCGTCCACGATGAGCACGGTCGTTTCACCCGCGCGGTAGCGGTCCAAAAGCCACTGATTGAGGTGCAACAGCTGCTGACTTTTGGACTTGGATTCACAGGGAATCCCGAACTCCGCCAGAATGAAATCGAACATTTGATTCGTATTCATCCGCGAATTGAACAGAAACGCCGTTCTCACCCTCCGTTGATGGAGCCACTCGAGAAGCTGGTTTACCAGCGTAGTTTTCCCCGTGCCCACTTCACCGGTGAGGGTGATAAAGCCCTTGCGATTCTGCACGCCATACATCAGGCCGCTCAGCGCCTCTTCGATCTCTTTGGTTAGAAAGAGGTAGCGGGGGTCGGGATTGACGTTGAACGGGTTGTCTTTCAGTTTGAAAAAGCTCTTGTACATGGTCTCTCGACTCTCATTATGACATCGCTACGCTCATCGGGGAGAACTCGGGTTTCCCCGACAAGGCTTGTTTCGCTGCCACAAAAATCATGTGTCGCAAACCAAATTCAGCAGAGCCTCAGTCCGTCTAGCGCAGTACGAGCGGGCGCGTATGCCATTGAAAGCTGAGGGAAATCTGATGTTGCAAATAGTCGGTACTGCATGTTCCCGCGGCACAAACGGGCAGACTTGAATTCTGCAAATAAGCCGTGTACCCGAGAGTAAAATTCGCCGTCCGGCCCAGGGGGCGGCTGAGTCCACCACCCATGAACCAAGAATCGTAGGTCTGCGAAACCTGTGTAGGAATAGAAAGGCCCAGGCTCGTGTTTCTTGCGAAGCCAAAGTTGAGGTTGCCCTGCCAAACACGAGAAAGTTGATCGTTTATTCCACCCTGTAGTTGATCCATACGCGAACCCGTGAATTGCCCGCTGCCGCCACCGACGCCATGATTGTAGGAAAGCGACAGGTTGCTTCTGTTCCTAGAGAAGGCGTACGTCAGGTTGGCGCCGCCGCTCCCCGAAATCTTGTGGGTAGCGCCGCCGAAAGGCACCCGGAAAGTCGTCACCTCGGGTCCAGCGAACAATTGCAACGCCATCCTGCCGGTGACCTTACGACCGAAAGCGAGTTGTGCCACGTGGTCGTTGATGGCCTGGGGATTCCCGACGTAGCGGTAGCCGCTGAATCGGTACAACACGCCGATCGTGTCGTTTCGCGACAGAGCATAGTTGTAACCGGTGCCCAGGATCGTATCGTTCGTGTCTATATTTCCCGTTTCGACAAAACGCAGCAACCCGTAGGATCCCGAAACTGTCACTGACGCGCGCGGACTAACCTCGTAAGCAATTTCTGTCGCAACCGAGTTGCTGTAGCGCGACCCAAAGGAAGTGAAAATGGTTTGATTGGGCTGATAGTTGGGCTGCAGAGCAGGCAAAGAAGGACCGAGCGGCCCTCCAATACCCGGAACCTCGAGACCGCTCGCGGCTCCAAAACCGAATTGGCTTTGCGGGAGATAAGCAAACTGATCGATGAAAGATAATTGCCATCGCCGCCAGTTAAAGGCTTGCACGAGTCCTAGTTGATGATAGGAGTCATTCCCCTGAGAGTTATCGGTGGAAAAACTTCCTCCACCAGTATAGTTGATGGACAACTTGGCGCGACTCCATGCTTCGAGAAGACTGAGATTTCCCGCCACAAAACTTGTCGTATTCCAATCCGAAGAGCTCGGCTGGTTTACGCTGCTGGAGCGCACGAAATTGCCATACTGAAAGCCGGGCACCCAATAACTATGACGAAGTTCGGCCGAACCGAGCGAAGCAGTCTGTATGCCGGTCAGTGGGTGTGTGTCTGGGGTCAAATCGCTTCCTGACTGCTGCTCCTCTTGATCGCCGGGAACCCCGGGGATGGGCACATGGGTACCAGCCGCGGGTTTGGGCTTCGAACTATCCTCTTGCGCCACAGTACGAGCGCCTCCTATAAGCAAAAAGAGTAGAATGATGGATGTTGCCGTTAAACTCGTAAAGCGTCTCATGACTATCCAAATCCTTTAGGGAACTACGATGACATCGCCTGGCTCGAGCAGAATGTTCTGTTCCGGGCTCTTGCCGGAAACAACCTCCTTATAGTTGAAGGGATGTTTGACGTCCTTGCCTTCTTCTTTGCGCAGGACGTAGATATTCTTTACCCTGGCGAATTGCGAAAATCCTCCGGAACTCGATAGCGCCTGCAAAACCGTCATGTTTGGTAACAGAGGAAAGGTTCCCGGTTTTAAAACCTCTCCGGTTACGTAAATGCGCCGGCTGTTGATCTCTGTGACGCTCACCGTTACTTGCGGATTGGTAATGTACTTCTTGAGCCCCTCACTGATGACGCTGGCAAGTTGCATGGCCGTAAGACCAGTGGCCTGCACATCATTTAGGAGTGGCAAAGAGATTTTTCCATCGGGACGAACGGGAAGCGTGCGGGAAATCTCCGCCTCCTTCCAGACATCGATGCGCAGGACATCTTGCGGACCAATCTTGTATTCAGCATCAGCCTGCGAGGCTGGCGATACCTCTGCCGTCATACCTTTCGGGTTGTTTTTCTTCACTTCCGTTTCCTGCCCCGCCTGCGGCGGAGCCTGCTCGCCAGCAAAGCCTAGCCAGGCCGCCAGGAAGAGACTGGTTGTGAGAATCATCGGATATTCCTCCCTTCGGCCCCAGACTCTTGCACCCCAATCTGTTTTATTTTGTATAAAAGCGATTTATAACTAATCTCCAATTCGCGGGCGGCGCGCTTTCGATTCCACCGATTCCGCTCGAGCGCTTGCAGGATGAGTTCTGTTTCCGTCCGCCGGGAGGCTGCTCGCGCGGCCGCCTTCAGCGGCGAAAAACGTCGAGGTTCAGCCGATCCCGGCAAAGTCAGGGGAGCGGCGTGCAGATCGCCTAAAGCTACCGTCGGATCTCCCAGAGCCACCATCTTTTTCGCAATGTTTTCAAGCTCGCGCACATTTCCCGGCCAGTGATAGGCGGTCAGTAGTTCGAGGGTATGGCCGTCCATCACCGGCACTTGCTTCTTCAATTCACTGGCATGCTTGGCTAAAAAGTATTCGAGCAGCGCCGGAACATCTTCCCTTCGTTCGCGCAGTGGCGGCAATCTCAGGATCACTCCATTGATCCGGAAATACAATTCTTGGCGAAATCGTCCTGCTTCGATCTCTTTCTCTAGCTCCGAAGAGGTGGCGGAAATAAATCTCACGGTCATCCCTTCGCCGCTGGCTTCTTGCTCGTTATCCGATAGCAGGGAAAGAACGACGCGCTGACACGAGAGGTCCAGTTCGTCCACAGCGTCTAAAAACAACGTCTGGGATCTCACCCCCCTGGCGCCATCCGTTCGTAGACGCTGCGCGATCTCCGCCAGTAAGCGCCCCGCGTCCAGGGCCGCGCAGTTTGCCTTTTTGAAGGGTGCGTCAGCAAGCCCCGAGATCCGGTGGATCCACCGCGCATAGACTTCTTTGCCAGTCCCGCTTTCACCCGTAATGAGAATGGTGATATCGGTCTTGGCAATCTCGGCCATCATCGTGTTTAGCGATTGCATGACCGCACTCTGGGCCGGGGCGATCCCCATTTCTGCCAAAGGTTCTCGAGCGTGACTCGGAGTTGCTACCATTAGTTCTCCATCGGATATCGGAAGCAAGTGCCTTACCAAGAGATCGCTCACCCGGCTTGCGTATGTTCTTTGTGTAAGTCCTATTTTATCTGTATGTTATAGGGTATTCTCGAGCCCTAAATGGGACACCTGAAAGAGCATGAAAGTCCCGGTTTAGTTCCACCAAGTGGCAAATTAATGTCCTTCCCTACCCCGTAAAGGCCTGGCACTCAAAAAGTGCACCTTTCACTCCCGATATGAGCGGCCGCCATAAGCTCATATCCGGGGAGTTGATTGCGACCACCGGCAAATGGTTGCGTCCATTTGTACGGCATCTTCTTTGGCACTGCTTCCTAAAACGCGTGTCTAGGGGTAAATCGCCGCCTGCTGAAACGGCTTCGGTCGCGGGGGAAAGCACCGCCCCGGGAGACTTGCCTAGGGATGCGAGCAAGAGGCAGGAGTGCGACTTCGGCCATCCCACCTCCTGCTTCCATAGAAAACCACGCAGGCAGCTAATCGCCCTCTCGAATCTCAATGAAGCTGCGAGGCTGTCACCCGAGCCAAACCTCTTCGAGCGATATTGATCGCTGCCGAGGCGGGCTAAGGTAGAAAGTTGGCGGTGACCGTCTTCGGCGCATTCATGGTCACCCTGCAGGTCGTCCCGGTCGTCGCGTCGCAGCCGTCCCAGCCTGTAAAGATGGAGAGGAAGCCCGGCGTGGCGGTGAGCGTCACGACGGCGGCGCTACTGAAGTCGGCCGAGCAGGTCGACCCGCAGTTGATACCGGCCGGACTGGACGTCACGGTGCCCCCGAAAAGGAGGCCCGTCTTCTTCACCATCAACGGTACCGTCACCGTGAAGTTCCTCGCACTGAGTGCTGTACCTGCAGGTGTGGTCACACTCAGGGGCCCGGTCGTGGCCCCCGCCGGCACCGTGGTCAGAATTGCCGTATCGGAGGTTACTGTAAAGCTGGCGGCGCTCCCGTTGAACGCCACCGCCGTGGCCCCCATGAAGTTCGCGCCGCTGATCGTCACGCCGGTCCCCACCGGCCCGCTCGAGGGCGTAAAGCTCGTGATGGTAGGTGGCACCGCCACCGCGAAGCTGCTCGCGCTGGTCGCCGTTCCCGCAGGTGTGGTCACACTGAGAGGCCCCGTCGTAG
>Ga0137382_10000171_pt1 | contig 26736 bp, 12 predicted proteins | sample SagtaG_15_FD_104816 | JGI IMG/M metagenome (GOLD analysis project Ga0137382, IMG submission 104816) | Vadose zone soil microbial communities from Sagehorn Ranch, Mendocino, California, USA - Sage2_R_20_16 metaG | ecosystem: Environmental > Terrestrial > Soil > Vadose zone | place: USA... | reverse complement strand
CATTTTGGGAGGGGGGGGGGGGGAGGGATAAGAGCCCCCAAAAACTTTTAAAAAAAACCAAAAAAAAAAAAAATTATAAAACCTAATTGTTTTCCCTATTTAATTAAAAATTAAAAAGTTAAATTTTTAATTTTATCTTAAAGAGGGAAAGAAATAAAGTTGTTTTTTTTTTTTTTTTTGGGGATTTTGTTAAAAATTTTTTGGGCTTTTAAACCCACCCCCCCCCCCCCTCCCAAAATGGGTAGTAAAATTTAAGCTAGATTACTTAAAAATAAGTAAGAAGCTAAGGCAACTGCATACTGATAATTAAATTTGCAATTGCGAAGCTAGATGATGGCTATAAATTTCTCTAGCTTATAATAAAAAAAAATTTTTTTATAATTTAAGTTGATATTTATATTTTTATTTATATTTATATTTTTATTTATATTTATATTTATTTTGTTGGAATTAATGGGGGTTTACTTATACTTAATTAATAATTTATATTTGATATTTTTCATATCTAAAAATGTTTAGATTTAAAATTAGAATTAAATTTAGAATTTTATTAGTTAGGAGTAGTTTACCATTTGTTACTATCTTGTTAGTTATTAATTATTTATTTACTACTAGGTATTTACTTTTAATTTTTTTAATAATTCTAAAAATAATATACGAAGCAACGTTAATATAAAAATAACAATAGGTTATAATTTCATAAATTATTCTTATAAGCTACAAGTCCTATAGCTAATTTTATATACAATCATAGTGTTTTATTAAGATTTGCTAAGAAAATGTCAGTTTATAACTTCTAGCATTTGCCAGTTTACTATAAAATTAGTATGCTAGTAAAATTAAGTTAAAATTTTATTAAGGAAATAAGGTTGAATTATTTAGTTTTTTAATTTTATATTAATTCAAAAAATGAACTTTTTTAAAATATAAAGGTTCGAATCCTTTACTCCTTAGATTATATTTACTAATTTTGATTTATTTATATTTATATTTATATTTATATTTATATTTATATTTATATTTATATTTATATTTATATTTATATTTTTGTAACTATAAGAATACACAAAGATGAGTCTTAATATGCTAGTTGTTGCTTACAAACCTTCCTGATTACTTGAGGCCTTTAAAAAAAGATTAAGCTAGGGTAAGTAAGCGAAGCAATTAATAAATAACAATAATCACTCTGGCAAGTTAAAAGCTATAAGCAGGTAATCTAGTAAAAATAAAAAAATTCTTAATGTAGCTAATAATAATGTAGTGGGAAATTTTATCATTACTTTGATTAATATATAATAAATTATATTTTATAATATAATCTTGAAAAATTTATAATATTTAATTAATATTAAAATTTATACATTAAAAAATAATAAATAAAACATATAAATATTCACCTTAAAGAGTGAGTAGTTTTTAAGTTAAGATGGTAACAGATATCTTATAAAAATATAAAATAGAGATTAATATTTTATATTTACTTTCTAGCAAACTATAATATCAAATTTAATCTTAACTAGCAAGCAGGCAAGATAGATCATATATTTTTAATTTAGTTGCTAATAGTTTACTAACTTATTAGTATATCTTTATTAATTTTGTAGCAAGATTTTAAGTTACAACTGGCATTTATCTCTTCATAATTTATATATTTATTTATATTTAAAATAAAATCTTAATTGTTCCTATAATTTAAATAGTATAAAATCAGATAATAATTGCTAATTTTTATTATTTGAAGTTAAAGTATTTATCTTAATGTTTTTTTATATTTATTAGATCTTTATTTTTATAGTGAAGCAATTAGACTAGATTAGACTAGATTAAAATTATATTTAATTTTTATATTAGTTACCATTAGTGTGGTAATAAATATTACTCTGTGGAAATAAAATCTAAAATTAATCCTTTTTAAAAATAATTTTAGATTTTATACTATATAGTAAATAAAATATACAATTATTGATATTTATTAGAATTTTATTTTTAGTTTTTATTTTACAAGCTCCACAAGGTATACAAATAATTATCCTCTTTATAATATCTTTTTCCAATTCCGCAGGCTATAAAAAAAATATCTTAAAATAACAAATAAAACCTCACTATTAAGTACTCTATAAAATAAATTCAAGCTAATAATAAATAAAATATATTATAAAAATACCCAGGAAAAGTTAATATAAAGTATAAATAATAATAGAACATAAAATCTATATTTTTTTTTCACTAAATTTAAAAATAGTAAGAGGAAAAAGTAAATTAAGATTGATAAATAATAAAATAAATATTGCTTTGCTAAAAATGTCAAATTATTTTTCAATTATTAATACTATATTTAATGATGCACCACAACCATGGCAATTTGGATTTCAAGATAGTGCAGCACCAGGTTTCACAGGACTTGTAACATTACATAATACTATTGGATTTTATTTAATTATTATTAGTTTTGTAGTTGCTTGGGCTATATTTTCTGTAGTGTATAATTACAGTTCAAAAAAAAATCCTATAACACATAAATATTTAACTCATGGTACTTTATTAGAATTAATCTGGACAATTTCACCTGCTATATTATTAATTGCAATCGCTTTCCCATCATTCAGATTATTATACTTAATGGATGAAGTAATATCCCCAACATTAACCATTAAAGTAGTAGGACATCAATGGTATTGGTCATATGAATACTCTGATTTTGTAACAGATAGTGGAGAATCTATAGATTTTGATTCTTATATGATACCTGAATCAGATTTAGAATTAGGACAATTCAGATTATTAGATGTAGATAATAAATTAATTGTTCCTGTTGATTGCCATATTAGATTAATTGTTACAGGTGCTGATGTTATACATTCTTTCGCTGTTCCTTCTTTAGGTTTGAAATTAGATGGTGTACCAGGTAGATTAAATCAAGTATCTTTTTTAGCTGAAAGATCTGGTACTTTCTATGGTCAATGTTCAGAAATTTGAGGAGTATGGCACGGTTTTATGCCAATAGTAGTAGAAGCAGTATCCTCTCAAGATTTTTTAATTTGGGTAGATTCAGCCTCTCAATAAAAACTATACTATATATTAAATATACAAACTTAAGTAATATAAACCACCAAATAAAACAAAACCAAATACAAATAATACAAAAAATGAATAAAATAACTAAATATAAAAATAAAATAACTAAATATAAATATATAATAACTAAATATAAAAATATAATAAAATATATTAATGTTAATTATATATTATTTATTTTAATTGGTTTTTTAATAGATAGTAATTTATCTAACTATTTTTTAACTAAATTTTATAAAATTCTTTATATACATAAAATAATTTATATTATTTCAAATTTAAATTTTGCTTCGTTAGTAAATAATATCTCAAATTTAGAAAATATCTTAAATCACAATATTAATATTTTATTAACTTCGTATGATATTTACTTTAATATTCCAAATATAAAAAATATTTTTATATTTATAGTAATTAATTTAACTTTTTATTTTTTAGTTTTTCTATTTATAATTATAAAAATAAAAAGTGAATCTCTTTTTAATAGTAAATTCATTAGAATATTTATCACACAAAATAATTTAATAAAAATTATATATAATATCTTTATATTTATTTTTAATTTAGTTAGTTTATATTATCAACTACCATTGGTAAAAGGTTTTTATTTTAATTTCGAAGCTAATATTATTATAGCGAAGCAAATATTTATTAATTTTATTAATTTTGATTTCACTAATTTTAAATTAGGTTTTAAAAATTTTAATTTTATATTTTTAAATAGAGTTGATACTTTACAGAAACTTATGAATTCTGACTTAGATTCTAATTCAAAGGTTAAGGTTTCTGAGGTTAATGTTTCTAATTCTATTGAATCAGTTTCTAAAGTTAATAGTTCTAATCCCATGGTTATTAAGGATTTGGAAAATACTTTATTAGTTACAGAGGAATTCAAATTTAATAATTTTAAAGATTTAAGTATAGAAGATAAAAGATCCTATATAATCAATCATTATGAAAATAAAGGTATGAAACCTACCTTCTATACTATTAATTGGTTATCTGATAAAGTCCTATCAAATACTGACGGAAATAAAAATAATGTAGATATTTTTATAAATAACTATTTAAATCAAATTCTTAATTTAGAAAGGAATACTCAACTAAAAAGTTTTTCTTTTCATAGAGAGAAACCTTTCTTAAGACACTTAGTTTATAAAACTCCACTTGAATATCCTCATGTAATTCCTGCTAATAATAATATAAGTGAATTCGAAGAATCTGAATTGAAAGATGCTCTTATTAAAAACGATGATTAATTTTTTTTTAATTTATTGTAATTAAATTTTTATTAACTACCCCCTCTAGCATTTAGTTTATTGCTTCGATAGGTTATAGATTTAATTTATTTAATAAGTTACTAAGCTAGTATTTTTTGTATTTTTTAATTTATTATTTCTTAAATACCTGCAGAGTATGGAGTTATTAACTTATATTTTTTATTTTTAATATAATATTTTTTATTTTTTTATAGCTTCGCTAACTACCTAATTTTTTATTGGTATTGTTATTATTTAATTTTCAGAACTTAATCTTGCTAATTATTTTTATTTTTTTTATAATTAAATTTTTATTGGTTAAATTTAAAAGTTTATATATAAAAGTATGCTGACAAAGTTAGCTTCTAATTAATAAATTAATTTAAAAAATACCAAATATATAAAAATCCACTAGCTGGATATTTACTTGTTAACTGCTGATTAGTTATCTATCTTATAAATAAATAATAGGCCAATTATAACTTACTTAAATTTACAACTAAACTATTAAGTTAGTCAGTCACCCTTATAATATAAACTTCGTTAGTAAAAGTACAAATATTTCTTTTCAAACTATTAAATATAAAGCAATAAATATTAAATACTAACATTTACTATAATCTAAATTTTATTTAAAATATTAGTTTACTTTGATTATTTAATTTAATAACTAAAAATTAGCAAACTTTCTTACAAAAATAAATTTAATTTAATCAAAATTAAAAAAATAAAAATAAATTTACTAGCTAGCTATAAAAATACAAAATAATTTTCTTATTGTTAATTAAGTAGGTAATTAATCTTACCCTAAATTGTCAAATAGTAAGCTAACAATTATAAACTAATAAACTAATAAACTAATAAAATAATAAACAAACTAAAAATAACAAATAACAAATAACAAATAAAAATAACAATACAAATTATTGTAAATGAAACATTAAGTAAAAACCCAACATAACATAATGTCTATATTGCTAAGCTCTATAGTTCTTATACCAATAATAGGTTCTCTATTAATTTTAATTTCTCCAGATTCTGAAATAGAACAAGGTAAATATCATAAATCCTTAAATATAAAACAAATAGCTCTTATTACATCTCTAATAAATTTTTTTATTTCTTTATTTATATGGTATCAATTTGATTCGAATACGATTCAATATCAATTTGTATCAGAATTTAATCAATTAAGTTTTTGTCATTTAAATTTTGGTGTAGATGGTATATCTTTATATTTTGTATTATTAACAACATTTGTAACACCTATAGCTTTATTATCTAATTATAATAATATAAATAATAATTTAAAAATATTTTTAGTATCTTTTTTATTATTAGAAAGTTTACAAATATGTGCTTTTTTATCTTTAGATTTATTACTTTTTTATATCTTTTTCGAAAGTGTATTACCTATATTATTTATAGTAATTATAATATTTGGTCACGGTAATGATAGATTCAGATCTGCTTTTTTATTATTTTTATATACTTTAGCTGGTAGTTTACCTATGTTATTATGTATATTAGTAATATATAGTTATATAGGATCAACAGATTTTCAAGTAATATCTTTATATGAAATAAGTTTAGAGAGTCAAAAATTATTATGGTTAGGATTTTTCTTAGCTTTTGCTGTTAAAACTCCTTTATATCCATTTATAATTTGGTTACCTAAAGCTCATGCTGATTCACCTTTAGCTGGATCAATCATTCTAGCAGCTACTATATTAAAATTAGCTACTTATGGTTATCTTAGAGTTTTAATTAATTTTTTACCTGATGCTACTAATTATTTTAATCCTTTAGTTCAAACTGTTGCTGTTATTGCTATTATTTATGCTAGTTTTTCTACTATTATTCAACAAGATACTAAAAGATTAATTGCTTATAGTAGTATCGCTCATATGGGTGTTGTAGTTTTAGGTTTATTTTCTAATACTATACAAGGTATTGAAGGGGCTATTTTATTAGCTTTAGCTCATGGTTTTGTATCACCTGGTTTATTTATTTGTGTTGGGGGTATAATTTATGATAGAACGGGAACTAGAATTATTAATTATATTAGAGGTTTAGTGACTTATATGCCTGTATTTACTATTTTATTTTTTATATTCACAATTGCTAATACAGGAATATCTTTATCTTTAAATTTCCTTGGTGAACAATTATCATTAATAGGTATTTGGCAAAATAACCCTATTATTGCTGCTTTAGGTGCTACTGGTATTATTTTATCTGCTTGTTATTCTTTATTTTTATATAATAGATTATCTTATGGGAATTTATCACCTTTATTAACACCAATTAAAGATTTAAATAGAAGAGAATATTATTTATTAATTAGTTTAATTATACCTACTATTTTATTTGGTATTTTACCTAATATTTTATTAGATTCTCTTCATACATCTGTATCTGCTTTATTATTTTGTTAAGAATATAATATATAAATATAATTATAAATTTTTTTATTTCTTTATTTATTTATTTAATAAAAGAAGTATATATGTGGATATACTATATAAATATAAATTTTTTTATGTTTTGTTAATTTATTTTATAAAAGAAGTATATATATGGGTATACTAATATATAATATTTATAACTATCTACTAATCTAAAAGTAGATATTTATATTAATATCTCAATGTTTTGTAATTCAACAATAAATAGAATATAGTATTTAAATAAATATCTATTAATATATTCTAATAGTAGTTAAGTAATTAATTTTTTAATATAAACTAACATAGTTAAGTATAGTAAATATAAAAAAATCTTATAAATCTAATTTTACTTATAGTTTACTAGTTAAATTTAAGTTTAATTAGATAAAAATAAAAAAATTTTATAGTTTGCTAGTAATATTTACGATGTTATTTTCTAGTTTGCCTGGTGAAAATTATTTAATACCCGCGAAGCTACTAAATAGTAAACCAGCAACTAATTTAATTACTAAGTAAGTAAGCATTATATTTTACCAATTTAAAATTTTTTTTTCTTATCCACGCAACTAACATCAAATAAAAACTAAATATATACAAAAAATATATTATATAAAAAAAATAATTAATATAAACATATTTTCATCTATTATTTTAAAAAAATTAAATTAAAAAATAAAAAATACAATAAGAAATTAAATTATTCTTACTTTTTATATTCTAATAATTTAATTATGAACTTCAATTAGCGAAGGTTTTTGTATACCGATGCATTTTTAATTTATAATTTGTCATTTGTAATTTGTCATTTATCATTTGTATTTATAAAAAAAAATAAATAAAATAAATAATATTTTTAATCATTAGTTTAGATTAAAAACAAAATCAATTTCAATTTGAATATCTAAAGTTAAAAATTAACTAATAAACCTATATTAAAAAAATAATATAGAATATTTAAATATATGTAAATAAACAATTAATAGTTATAGTGTAACTACTATCTTTACTAAATCCAAGATATGTAACAAATAAATATTCCCCTAAATTAATATTACAAAAAAATGTAATAATTAAATTTAATAGGGTTTATACTCTTCCCTTAATAATATTTGAATTTTAATTTAATTTTACTAACCTAAAAAATTAAAATTTTTTGTTATTAAAACATAAAATATAATATAATATATAAAACTTCGACGGGTTAACCACGTAAATGTTAAAGGCCCAGCCTACATTCACTAGGGTATGTTAATTCGTGAGAGACGATGGCTCTCTCTTAAATTTAATTAATTTTTAAGTTATTATGTCTGAAAATATTTTCTAATGAAGAGTAATAGTGAGAACTTATTAAAGCGTAAATTTAATTTTAATATTAATATTTTAATATTTAAAAATATTAAAACTAAATTTAAAATTAAACTAAAAAATTTTTTAATCAAACAAAAAACTAATTAAACTAAAATGACTATTTTTACTATAAACTTCTTAGCTTTGGTTACAATCTTATGTGCTATACTTTCTATTACTTCTAAAAATCCAGTTGTTTCAATTATTTATTTAATTTCTACTTTTGTACTTGCAGCTGGCTATTTAATTCTTATTGGAATTAATTTCATTGGTATTTCATATATCGTAATTTATGTTGGTGCTATTGCTATATTATTCTTATTTATAATTATGATGATTAATATTAAATTATCTGATATTTTAGAAACAGGACCACAGTATAATAAAAATTTACCTTTAGCCATAGCAATAGGATCTATTTTCATTTTTATACTATTTACTGTAATACCTTTCAATTTTAATAATGTACCTGCTTTATCTTTATTATTAGATAGTTTGACTAATATTAATAATATCTTATTAAATAAAATCCAAATATTGGAGATTAATATTATTAATTTATATTATATAATAATATTATCTTGTAGTGTGATATTTATAACTTTATATGCTGATATTATTTTTAACGATTTACAACAAATTGAAGTATTAGGTTATGGGATATATACTTTTGATGCCATATTATTAATAACTTTAAGTATGATATTATTATTAGCTATGTTCGCAGCTATAATAATATCTAAACCTAATAAAAAATCTAATAATAAAAAATATTAAATATTTATTCAATTACTAGCTTTGTAGTAGCTAAAGTTTTTAACTTAAAGCAGGCAGGCTAGATTATTTAAATCATATATATTTTTTTTAGATTAATTTAAATTATTATAACTTAAATTTATTATCACCCCTCCCATTGCTAGTTATATAAAAAATATAGTATAAAATTATTACTGAAGCTAGAAGTATATAAATTAATAAAAATTTAGTTTTAATATTTTGTTTTTTATTAAATTTATGGGTTATGTAGTAATTTAGAAATTAATTAAAAATTAAAAATTCAAAAAAAAACTTATGTCTTATCTTTATCTAGCTAAATTTAAAATACTTAACCCTAATTACGTTTCTTATAAATTATTAAACAATTCTTCTTTCAGAACCCAAATACAAAACTCCACTGATAGTATAAATCTAACAACACAATCTTCTACTCTTAATAATCAAAATGAGAGCTTAATTGGTAAAATTGTCGGTTTAAAAGATTCCCAATTAAGTAGTCAAAATCTAAGCTCTATCCAACAACAAACAATAGAAAATACGTTTAAAGATGTTAGTGAATCTGTATTATTACATTCAAGAAAATTTTCTGAAGCTACCAGTCAGTTACAGGAGCTTCCTAACGATCAGACGGTTAAACAAGCATTAGATAGCGTAGAAATGGGAGTTAGAATAGGTAATGATATATTTAATTTTATATCACACCATACCAGTGATTTTGTTACATTAAGTCAAATGAACTTAGTTGATGGAGCTAGTTTATATACTAATTATGTTTCTTTTTATAGCGCTGCTTCTCCAATTCTAGGAATATAAAATTATAAATTATTAAATTTTATTTAATTAATTTAAATTAACAAAGTAAAGTTAAAAAAAATAATTTTATTTGTTTCAGTTCTAAATTTCAGTTCTAAATTTTAGTTTAAGCTTTTCTTCTTCCCTATAATTTTAATAAATAATAACCCCCCCTGTAAAATTAGAAATAAAATAAAAAATAACAAAATTTAATAATATACATTATTATTATTATTATTATTATTATTAAATAAATAATATTATTCAAAAATTAATTATTAAAAGAGGCTAAGTAATGATTTTTATGTCTATATTAACTTTAATTATGGCTAAATCCTTACCTTCTTTTTTCTTGAAAATTTATCCAGTTTATTTTCTTAGAATATCAGCTATAATTTTTATATATGCCGGAGCATTATCATTTAATACTCTATACATTCAGTCAATTGGATCGGGCATAGGTATATATAGCGGTTTATTCCATGTAACTCAAATCTCTCAAATAATAGAAATCTTTCTATTAATAATAGGATTTTTCATTTTAATAGCCTGGCCTATAATAATAAATAAAGATAATAAAAATTACACTATAAACTTCCAAATCACAAAAAGTAATAACTATTCCACAGATTATACCATAATAGTTTTATTTAGTACATTAGGTTCCTGTTTATTATTATCTAGTTCAGATTTAATATCAATGTATTTAAGTATAGAATTACAATCATTTGGATTATATATTTTATCCACATTATATAGAGATTCAGAATCATCTACTTCAGCTGGTTTAAAATATTTTTTATTAGGTGGTCTATCATCTTGTATTATATTATTTGGTTCAGGTTTAATATATGCTTATACAGGTATAACTAATTTTGAATCTTTATATTGTTTATGTTCTATTTATGAATTTAATTATATTATACAAGGTTTAAGTTTAGGTTTAATTTTTATTTTTGTAGGTTTATTATTTAAAATTGCAGCTGCTCCTTTACATAATTGGTCTCCCGATGTATATGATGACACTCCTACTATAGTTACAATATGGTTAACTATTATACCTAAAATTTCTATATTAATTTTAATATTAGAAATATATACTCAAATAGGAATAATAGGAGAACCATCAACTTTAATAGTAAATATGAATGGATATGTAGAATATTTATATGCCTTAAATGAAATAACTAATTTAAATATAAGTTTAGATACTATTAATTTAAATAATATTATAAGTTATACTTCTATTAATGTAACTAATAAATTATTAATTTTAAGTTCATTATTCTCTTTAATAATAGGAACAGTAGTAGGTTTAGCTCAAACAAAAATAAAAAGATTATTAGCTTATAGTACTATATCTCATATTGGTTTTATATTATTATCTTTAGCTATTAATAGTGAACAATCAATAGATTCATTTCTATTTTATATAATTCAGTATTCAATAACTAATTTAAATATATTCTTAATAATAATAGCCTTAAGTTATATAATTAATAATAATAATATTTTTAATAAAGATATTACTATGAAAGATATTAAATTTATATCTGAATTTAAAGGTTTATTCTTTGTTAATCCTGTACTTAGTTTATGTTTAGCTCTTTGTTTATTCTCTATGGCTGGTATATTTGTATGCCTCTTACATTAATTTTTAATTTTTATTTTTTAATTTTTATTTTTTAATTTTTAATTTTTAAATTTTAAGTAAGTTAAGTTCACTATATGCTGGGAAATCCTAATAACTTAAATAAGTAAACTATCTTAAATTATTTAGTTTTTAACAATGGACGATCAGCAGGAAAAAAGATAAAATTTGTTTCCTCAGAGACTACACGTGAACCATGTATAATAATAATTATAATAATAATAATAATAATAATAAAAATAACAAATATTATACTAAAGATATAGTCCGTATAAAAATAAAAATAAGATCTTAACTAATTAAAAAATCTAAATAACTGTTTTAAATATTTTTATTTTTATTTTAGTTAGTCATGAATATGTTTTACTTTCTTAATATTTCTTAATTATCTATAATTATATTTTTTTGCATTATATAACCAATAAAATTAAAATTTCTATTCTAAATTTAATTTAGAATTTGTGTTATTATTTAGCTGGTTGGTTCCCTAATAAAAAGGGATGATTCTATTTATGTATTTATGTTTTTATGTTTTTATGTTTTTTTCTTCCGGATAATATTAGAAATTTAAAAAGGAAAATTAACGCAAGCAAAAATTGAAATAGTATTTTTACTTTACGTTTTAAGTTTAGTTAACCTAATATTTTAAAGAATAGGTGGTGGTTATTGACATTTAAAGTATTATATTTTAACTATGTACGGTTGTTTATTAAAGATCAAACTTCTATATTGTAAATATTAAAATAAAAATCAAAGTGCGGGTGCGCAATTGTACATTACAAATAGAAACTTTGGATCGTCTTATTAATTAGTGTAATAATAAATGATCTTTAAATATACCTCTTCTTCTTTTTTTTATCTTACACCTTTACCAAGTAAAGCATAGCTAATATAAATGATGGTTGCAGATGGAAATTTTATTTAAAATGGCTTTATTACAAATCTAGACTACCTACTGGTTTATAATATTAAGTACAAATATCTCAACAATAATCTCATCTTTCTCACTCAAATAATTTATCTAATATCTAATATCAAATATAAAATAGATAAAGCCAATTTATTAAATATAAAACTAATACAATATAAACGTATAAGTGTTAATTCAATTATGGGAAAAAGATATTAAATTATCTAAAATATTAACTAACTATATAATCTTAAATTATTAAATAAATTTTCCTTTATTTTAACATTATTATATTTGTATGGAAGCAAACCTAAAACCTATTTTTTTTTTATTGAGTTATATAGACTTAAAATAAGAACAAATTATAAATATTTAATTTATTTACGAAGCTAATAAAACACAACTTGAATAGCTAAAATTAAAGGCCCAAAGTCAATCAATTTGAGATCCTGAAATATATTTAAGATACTATTTTTATTAAAATAGATACCTCCATTAATTGGATTTTTTTCTAAACAGTTTGTTTTATATTCAGCAGTACAAGAAGTATATTATTTTATCTCTATTGTAGCTATACTAGCTAGTGTAGTGAGTGCTTCTTATTATTTAAAAATTATTAAAATTCTTCATACTTCTAATAAACTAGAAAATGAAAACCAAAATACAGCTAAAGAATATAATACAACTAATAAATCTACGTTATTAGATAGTTCAAATATAATATCAAATACTTCTCTTGAAAATAAAACTAACTTATATCAAGAAGTAGAAAGTACAAATACTGAATTAACAAACTTCCATAGTTATTTAATTTCTTTATTAACTTTATCTATATTATTATTTATTTTAAAACCAAATTTAATTTTAAATAGTACACTGTTGCTGTCTTTATCTATATTTAATTTATAATTAGTAATTTATTTTTTTTATTTATTTTTGTTCCTTTTTTAGCTTTGGTTTTGTTAGCTTTAAATGTTTTATTAGCTCCTCATAGACCAGATGAAGCTAAAGTTTCTGCTTATGAATGTGGATTTAGTCCTGTTTATGGACAAACTAGATCTACTTTCCATATTCATTTCTACTTGGTGGGTATGTTATTCTTAATTTTCGATCTTGAAATTATTTTATTATTTCCAATTGCTGTAACTTTATATCAAGTATCTACTTTTGGTTTCAGTATAGCTTTAATATTCTTTATTGTATTAACAATAGGATTTGTATTAGAAATAGGATCTGGAGCAATAGAAACTTTAAAATATTAACTTTAAAAAAGTGAATAAATAAATTTTTGCTTATTAGCTATAACTAATAGAATTGTTTATTGGTTTGCTAGTATTTTATATTTATTTTGCTAGTATAGATTATTTTAGATTTTCTAGTTACAGATTAACTTGCATGTTTATTTTTATTAGTTAATAATAAATTAGCCTTTTTAATTAAAATTACTAAAATTTAATTTTTAGTTGCTTCGCTTACTAAATAGAACTCGTAAAATATAAACTAAGCGGCTACTGTTAAATTAGTAATAATATCTAAAAATATAGTTAAATATTGTAATTTCTATTTTATTTATAATTTTATTTTATAAATATAACCCCCCCTTAGTATACTCACTTTATTCGATAATTGTTAGTTAATCTCAGTATTAGCAAGTTATCTAGCTAAAATATTAATAATATTTAATAATATTATGTGAATATATATATACTATTCTTAATTTTTATTTAAAATAAAATAATCAAATAATAAAATTTTCTAAACAATAAAATTTTTATTACACTAGGAGGTTTTTCTAGTAAGCTTTTTATTAATTTGCTAATTTACTTTTTTTAAAGTTATCATAAGTAAGTGTATGGATTACTAGTAATATCTAACAAAAAATATAGGCTAATCTAAAAATTTTTCAATTTAAAATTTATATTTTACTATTTTAGCCTATTATAAAAGAAATTTAAATATACAAATTCTAAGTTTAAAATTTATATCTTATATTTTTAAATATATAAGTTTAATTTTTAAATTTATATTATAAAATTTTATCTTTATTATAAAATAATCTTGCTAACTTAATATCTTATTGGCCAACGCTAAAGTAGATAACTGGAATTTTAATTTGCAATACAAAATAGATAATAAAAAAAATACAAAAAAATAAAATAAAAGTATCGATGACAATATCGTATAACATCAAAAATATATAATAAGTAATTCAAAGGGGTTATTAAGGAAAACTACAGCAAATTTATTCAAAGGAGGTGGAAACTTAAAGCTTCAAAAAAAATATCATAAAAAAATATTCTTTCTAATATGAAGTCTATAACAGACTTAAGCGATCCTAAGGTAAACCTTTATAAATATACTTCCTGAAGTAAAACATTTTATTAAGGAAAGGAAAGGAAATCAACCGAGACTCCGAAAGTAATGGTGAGTGAAATCGGATTAGCCAAAATCTTAAAAAATAATTAAAAACTTAAATTCTACCAATATCTGAAAGTCGCAAACCAACAATAGTTGAGTCAGTAATAAATAAGATCTGGATAGATTAGTTAACATAAAAATTTTTAGTTTTAAATTTAATTTAATTTAAATTTAAAAATTATACAAAATTATTATACCATAGAAGGTTATAACAAAAGTCCTGTAATTATAAATAAAGATAAATTAAAGTACGATGAGAGATAACTTGTCGGAATATAGGGGAACCATCATCTAAGGCTAAGTATAATAAATTTAGCGATAGTGCAAAAGTACTGTAAAGGAAAAGTTTGAAAAGCGAGTGGAATACAACATTCAATATTAAATCTAAAAAGTTTAATACTGAATCGGTGAAATAGATCTTGAATTAGTAACTCTATAAGCAGTCGAAATTCTTTAAGAATGACGGCGTACCTTTTGCATAATGGGTCAGCTAGTTAATAGGAGTAGCAAGGTTAACAGCCCTAGCGAAAGCGACTGGACTACAAAAATAATAATAATAATAATAATAATATTATTATATTTTTATTTATTTTTTAGTGTTGGATAAGTTACTTTTATTAGACCCGAAGCCAGGTGATCTTACCAAGACCAGATTATAATGGATCGAACGGTTGAATGTTGCATAATTCTCCGATGAGTTTTGGTAAGCGGTGAAATACCAATCTGACCTGGTGATAGCTGGTTTTCTACCGAAACATATTTAAGTATGACGTCTACTAATTAAAATTAAAATAAAAAATAACAAATTTATGGAGGTACAGCAAGGCAATTCCCAACAAGTATAATGTAATTATTAATATTATATACGTTCAGGTTGCGGGGATCTCGAAAATCTTACCTTTGGAAGCGAATCTCGGAATTACATAAATTGATGGTAGATATTCAGACTACTCATGCTAAGTTGGGTAGTCAAGACGGAAACAGCCGAGAACATAGATCAAGGTCCCAAATGGTTGTTCAGTGAAAATAAGGACGTAGCAAGATCGAATACAGCTGTGAAGTGAGCCTGGCAGTCGCTACTTTTTAAGAACGTATGTAACAACGCATCAGCAAATTATAGATCGTAGCGCCGAAAATTTAACGGGTCTAAACAATCAACCGATATCATGTTGGTTAATAATAAAATTTTTAATTTTAATTTAATTTTGTTCTTAATCTAGGTAGTAGAACAATCAGTCAAACCTCATATAAAATAGTGTTTCATTATTTTTAGGTTACTGAATAGAGAATGCTGACATGAGTAACGTAAAAAGAAGTTAAAATACTTCTCGCCGAATACGAAAGGGTTGCAAAGCAAGGTTAAACCACTTTGTGTGAATGCGGCCTCTAAGGACCAAAACCAAAGTTTTGGCTGATGAGTACAAAATAGAAACCCTAAAATTTATTTATTTAGGGCAGGAAAATAATATTTTGTTAAAAATAAAAATATAAATAAAAATAAAAATAAAAATAAAAATAAAAATAAAAATAAAAATAACACTTAAACTAACACTAAAATATAAATACCTTAAAGTTTAAATAAAAATAAAAATAAAAATAAAAATAAAAATAAAAATAAAAATAACTAAAAAAATTTTATTTTTAATTTTAACTATAAACTACCGTACCCTAAACCGACACAGGTTCGTAGGTAGAGTATACTAAGGCGTAGAGCTAAAAGTTGTTAAGGAACTCGGCAAGTTCACCTCATAAGTTAGACGATAAGAGGTACCATCTTTTTGTTTAAGTTTAAAGTTTAAATTTTAAGTTTATTTTTTAAACTTATTACTTAACTAAAAACTTCTAAATTTAGGTGGTGGCACAAAATCGGAGGCCCCGACTGTTTACTAAAAACACAACACAGTGCAATCATAAATGTGATAGTATACTGTGTGAAATTTGCCCAATGCCATTAATATAAAAGCGGTCATATTACACTGTGACTAATTGAAAATCTGGTTAATAGCGGTCTTAACCATGAGGATCCTAAGGTAGCAAAATCGATTGGCCATTAAATGTGGTCCGGTATCAATAATGTAACGATGGCCTCACTGTCTCTACAACTTGCTCAGTGAAATTGAATTACGCGTGCAGATGCGCGTTACCTCCAGTGGGACGGGAAGACCCTATGCAGCTTTACTGTAGTTAGTTATCACATGAATCTAGAACAATTTTAATTACTAGTAAATAGGTAAGTCGATAGACAATTGCTTTGCAAGTGGAAACCTTATAATTAAAGTTGGGTTTGTGTTTACCTCAATTATTTTTATAAAATAGTAAGGGAGAGTTGACTAATTGGCAGTTTGACTGGGGCGGTCGTCTTTAATAGAGTAGCAAAGTACAACCAAATATTTCTTTTCAATTTATATTGAAATTTTAATATCTTATAATTAATTTATAATTTATAATTTATAATTTATAAATTTTTTAAGATGTTATAACAAATAACAGATTGCTTTTTTAAGTAATCGTAATGAAATTAACTAAAACAAAACTTTTGGTTTACTTATTTCTGTTTATCTAATTATAATTAATATTTGGGATTTCCCATTAATAGTTATATTTATAATATAGACAGGTACTAATTTAAATTTTTTATTTTTAGTATATAGGTAAAGACTTAGTCAATTAATGATTTATTTTTTTTTTTAATTTAATTTTTATAAGGTATAGCTAGAAATTGAATGGAGATCAATCAACCAGTGAAGGGTTGTGTAGTGCTCAATGGCGGAAAGCATGCTTAACTGAAAGACTAAAAAGTCGCACAGATACGTAAGTAGGGCATAGTGACCCCTCGCTATAGTATGGAATAGACGGGGATCAATTGATAAAAGTTACGCTAGGGATAACAGGCTGATAGCCGACGAGAGTACACATTGTCTCGGCTGTTTGGCACCTTAATCCTAATATTATATAATTTTATAGTAAATATTTTCATATTCCATTTTTAATATTACTCTTAAGTCATGACTTAAGATACCCTTTAATTCTCATTAATATTTAAATTGCTACTCAAGTGATAGTTAGTAGTTAGTTTTAGCTTAACTTTAATTAAAAATTTATTTAATAAAAAAGTAAGTAGAGATATCTCTTTACACATTTAGAGCATTAAGAAAAGAAAAACAAAAATATAGAATTTTATAATGAATAAAACACTTAAAGATATGTTAGTAGGAGTATTATTAGGAGATGCTTCTATAAGAAGAAGTGGATTAAATAAATCTTCTATTACCTTTGAACAATCCAGTAAAAAATATTAGAGTATATAACTTATTTGCAAAAATAAAAAATAAAATTAAAATTAAAATTAAAATTAAAATTAAAATTAAAATTAAAATTAAAATTAAAATTAAAATTAACTAAAGAAGGTGGATTAGAATTAACGTAAGATGAATTAAGAATGTATTCCAGAGAAGATCTAAGATACCAAACTATAAATAATTCGTTATCTTTTAACACTAAACCACTAGAAGAATTAAAACTTAACTTCTAGCAGATTTATTTTTAGATGAATCAGGTAAAAAAAGAATACTTACTAATATTGCAGAATATTTAACACCTAGAACTTTAGCCTTTTGGATAATGGTTGATGGTCAACAAGTTAAGTTAAAAAAGGAGGTATAACTTTATGTACATATAGTTTTGTTTTAAAAAAAAATGAAGAAATCAATATTCTTAGGGAAGCACTTAAATTAAAATTAAAAAAATTTTAATCTAGATACTACTATTCATAATAAAAAAGGTAAAAATGAAGCAATATATGAAAGAATTTATGTTAATGTTAAAAAAGAAGAATTTGATAAATTTAAACCTGAATTATTAAAACATATGCATGAATCAATGTTATATAAATTAAATATAACTTAAAATATTACAATAAAACAAGATTCTTCGGATTTTGAAAATGATGGAACTTAAAATTATGGATATAAATGACATTGGGGGATCTTAATAGCAATATTAATTTAGAAATTGGCTATATGCTGGAACCCCTTATTTAATGTCTTTCAATACTTGGTATTAGAAACAAAATATAATATAATATAATATAATCTAATATAATATAATATAATATAATATAATATAATATAATATAATATAATATAATATAAGTAAAAAATTTTTTAAGATTGGGTAATCAGCAGGTAAGTTATAAATTAAGGATATAGCAACTGTATAATTTATAACACTTCAACGACTACACGCCAACAACCGGGAGCTAAATAAATTGTATTCTTTATGCTGGTTGAAGATATAGTCTAAACTTAACTTAATAGTTAAGAATATTACTTTAATAAAATGAAAATGAAAATTATATTTTTCTTTGAGTGGTTTGTAAGCGAAGCAATTAAGAATATATATTAATATTAATTTTATTAAACGAAGTAATATTTGCGATGTCGACTCATCCTATCCTCCGGGGGAAGAAGCTTGGAAGGGTTCGGCTGTTCGCCGATTAAAAGGGTACGTGAGTTGGGTTTAATACGACGTGAGTCAGTATGGTCCCTATCTTCTGGAGGGATAAATAGTAAAATGGGGTAGACCTTCTAGTACGAAAGGACCAATAGGCTGTGTTTCTATAGTGTACCAATTGTTTACTTTTTTTGTAAGGGACTTTTATTCTATAATAATATAGATAAAGGGAAAATCCTTTTTAACTTTTTGCTTAAAGTTTTTACTCTCGCATTGCTAGAGAAAAAGGTAACAAAATTGAATGCATAGTTGGGTAGCCACAAACATAATAGATAAGTGCTGAATGTATATCAAGCAAGAATCTAACCCCTAGATACTAAAATAGATGGATCTCTACAATAAAGATAATACTTTTTATTTTTATTGGATTCAAATAGAGTATAAAACCATAAATTAAGAAATAGAATATTTCTAGATAGGCTGCAAATGTACGTACTGTAAAGTATTTAGTTTAGCTGTACTAATTTATAAAGAAACTTGATGTTAAAGGTTGTTAATTTATTTTTGTTTTTTATTTTTTTTTATAAAAATTATTTATTATTTTATTATTTGCAAGTAATATTTTAGAAATATTTAAAATATTTATTTTTATTAATAGGGTGATTGGGGGCTTTGTGATTTTGTGACTATAAATTTTTAAATTTAATTAAATTTAATTTTTTTAGTTTGCTTGCAAGCTTAATTAGCTAGTTACTAAAATTTTATTGGTAAAATCTAAAATAATCTAGCTAATGTTGCTTACTAGTTTTTTATTAGTAAGATAAAATAAATATAATAATAATAATATCAAATATCAAATATCAAATATCAAATATAAAATATTAAATATCAAAATAGTTACCTAATTTATTGCTAACTTGCTAAAAGAAAGAAAATAATAAGCTAGATGTTGGCTAGTAATTATTTTATATGTATTTATAATATTAAAGGGCTAAGTGTACAGTTGGTACTGTAGTAGACCTGCAAAGTCTTTCCAATTTAGGTTCGATTCCTTCTTAGCTCTAATAGAAATGGAATATACACTTAACAAATTAACTATACCATACTAAATAATAAGCTAGTTGTGGTTATTTCCTTTGTTACTTTATTAATAGAATCTGTGGTATTTCTTATTATTATTTTATTTTTGTTTTTTATTTTATATTTTATATTTTATTTAATAAGACCAGCATTATATAGTATATTAAATATCTATTTTCAAGATATTAACAATATTGAAAGAAAAAACGATAATTTCATAAATAGAGATACTAATATTCAATTGTAAGAGGTATCTAATAATATAATATTATATAATATTTATGAAATTAATATTTTAATTATTATTTTATGATTAGTTATGCTATATTTTTATTATAATAATATTTTATAGCAATTTAATAATCAATTAATTTATATGTTATATTTTATATACTATATTATAATATATAATTATATGAATTATTGCCTATATTTTATATATTTAATTAAGTAAAAATTTTTACTTAAACTTTAAAATAAAAACTAAATAATAGTTCTCTTAGTTCAATAGGTTAGAACTACATTCTTCTAAAGTGTTAATTTTGGTTCGAATCCAAAAGAGAACTTATTATATCTAATTATAAGTAGTATACATAACAAAACATCTAAAAAATATATAACCCCATCATTCATCCACTTATTACATACAGCACAACATTTTAACTTTTAAAATTTCCTCCCCTTTTCTCTAATTTTTTTTTTTCCAAAATTTAGCCTTACATAACTTTAACATTTTAACATAAAATTTCATGTATTAGCAAATATACAATTTTATATTTTAGTTCAATACATTCATATACATTCTTATTTTCTGTTTCAATTAATTTTGAAATTTCCCTCTAGTTATATCCAGTATATATTTTCATTATAATTTTTATATAACAATATATAATTTATAATATATATTTACTAACTTTACATTTTCGATGGTATATATATACATAACCCCAAAATTTTTCACAAATTTTTATATATATTTTTTTTCACTTCTACAGATTCCTCATCAAGAAATTATTCTAACCATTAAATTATGGGCTTCATTTTAGCGGGGGAATTTATAATTAATTGAATTTATTTTTATAGTAATTTCTAATTTTATAATTATAACAATCTTTTATAAATATTTATAATCTAAAATAGAAGTCATCACATTAAATTTTATTATAAATGAATAATTAATATTCGGAAACACACTAACAACTTGAATAATATTATTATTTAACCATAAGATTAAATTTAATATATAAAATAAGATTATATTTATAATTATAATTATAATCTATTAAATTATATATTTAATATATGATTTATATCTGATCCAAATAGAATTAAATATAGATACCATAAATATAGAGTATATGCGCATAACTTTAGTGGTTTTGACAGAATATTCATATATAAATCACTATTATTATATGCTGAAAAATATGATGTTAAAGTTGAACCAGTATACAGAGATAATAAAATAATCATGATTAAATGTAGATTTGGAAGATATTTAAATACTAATAATTTTAGATATTATATAGAATTCCATGACTCATTTCTAAAACTACCTGAATCATTAGATAAATTAAGTAAAGCTTTTATTGAGGATCCAAAATATCATAAGATGGATAACACTAACATGATTAATTATTTATTAAGTGAGTATGTACGTCATCAATACTTTGAAGAAGGTAAAGTAGCGATGGAAAATCGAATAGTGGATTATTATATTCATGATTGTAAATGTTTAGCTGAAGTGATATTTAAATTCGGATTTTATATTTATAAAGAGTTTAATATTAATATTCATACTTGTCCAACATTATCTTCAATAGCATTAAATATTTATTTAAATAAATATCTACCCCACCCATTAGATACTGATTCAAAAGATATATCCTGTATACCATTTATCACTGGAGGAATATATAAAGATATAAAGAACGCATATCACGGAGGTCATACTGATGTTTATGAAATGTATTCCAATGAAGAAGTACATTCATATGATTACACATCAATGTATCCCACTCAAATGGTTAAATGGGAGATGCCTGTAGGTAAAGTTAATAAATTTGTAGGTAATCCTTTAAGAATTGAGACATTCGATTCATTATGTAAACAACATTGTTTCATGAAGTGTACAATCTATGTGGATAAATCTTTAAATAGACCCTTATATCAAACATTAGTTAAGATAAATGGATCAATAAGAAGTGTGTGTGCAACAGGAACCTTCTTAAATCAATGGATATATTTACCCGAATTATGTAAATATTATGAATTAACGAATGGTAAAATAAGAATAATACCAGAATCAATACAGAAAGGTTATTTATTCGAATCTAAAAATATCTTTAAAGAATATATAAACGATATGTTTAAAATTAAACAATCGGTTGATAAATCAAATCCTATGTACTTAATATCTAAATTATTGATGAATAGTTTATATGGTAGATTTGGTTTAAAACAAGAGTTATCAATTTACAATTTTTTAAATCCACTTGAAATTGAAAAATTATCTATGGGAGCTGATATTAATATTAAAGATGTAATCGAATTCGATGATTTAGAAAAATCTTTATTAATTACTACTAAAGGTGCAGATGAAGTATTTCTTAAATCATCAGTACCGATAGCTGCAGCAATAACTGCTAGAGCTAGAATGGAATTATCTGAATTATTAATTGATGAAAAGTTAGATATATTATATATTGATACTGATTCCTTCAAATGTAAACAAAAAATTATTGAATTAGAAAAATATAAATACCTAGATCATAATGAATTGGGTGCACTAAAATATGAAGGTACATTTAAAGAATCAATCTTTTTATTACCAAAAGTATATGGTGGATTATATAAGGAATCAGGAGAAGAATTAGTTAAAGTGAAAGGATTTAAAGATAAAGTAGAATTCAATCAACTGAAAGAAATATTATTTAAAAATCAATCCTTGAAACTAACACATGATAAATGGTATCGTGATATTATGAAATCTGAAATTAAAATTATGAGATCATCATATGAATTAAGTTTAAATGATAATAAACGATTAATTGATCTTAAAACATTTAAAACTAGACCTTATCATTTTGATAACTATAACCCTGAAAATATTTCAAATTAAAAATAGATTCTATCCTGTTAACAAATTTAAATGTTAACCTCACATAATTAAATAAATAATTAATAACCCCTTTTATATTTCTATTTAACATTATAAAAGAGGATTAGAATATATATGTTTTCAATATAGTAATATATTTGTATTTTAATATAAAATTTATAAACTTAAAAATAAATTCAATTAATTATAAATTCCCCCGCTAAAATGAAGCCCATAATTTAATGGTTAGAATAATTTCTTGATGAGGAATCTGTAGAAGTTCGACTCTTCTTGGGCTTAATAATTTAATAAATACAAATCAAAATACCAACCCTTGCTTCGGTTTGGATGGTTAAATAATTAAATTGCTTCGCTATAGCTTCTATATAGCTAAATAATCAATATATTAAATTAATATAGTTTTTAAAATTAAAAATCTAAAAATAGAAAAAATTTTTATTTTTTTTTGTTATATTGTAACAATTTGTTATTTATAAAGTATTTGGTATCAATTAATACTTTATATTTATTGTTTATTTTATACCTCTTATCTATTTATAAATTAAACATAATTATTATAATATTAATATTATTTAAATATATATATATATTTTAATATTATAATAAATAACAAATTAAAAGAAAATATATATAATAATTAAATAATAAAGTAAAGTTAAACAAATTATGACTAAATTTAAGATTTATTTTATTATATTGTATGTTGGTCTAATTTATATTCTATTTATAGATGAACTACAATACATTAAGATATTTGTTAAATTAAAATAATTAATTTATTTGATTTAAAATCAAATAGTATCGTATAAATCTAAATATACCATACTAAATATTTTCATAATAATAAAGATAATATAGCTACATCTTGGTTTTACTTCGTTAGCCCGTCACAAACCAATAATAAATATTATAATATTTAGAAAATAATTATCACTAGATTATATTGCTTCGAGATAAAAATTATTTAATTTCAATTTAAAAAAACATGAAAAAGTTAAGAAAAATAGCTTCGCTATAAAATAAAAACAAATGATAACTAAAAATTTAATAACTACTATTTTAGGTGTACTTATGAATTTAATAGATGTTTTATCTATTATTCTTCCTGTATTATTAGCTGTAGCACTTATGACAATAATAGAAAGAAAACAATTAGCCGCACATCAAAGAAGAGTCGGACCAAATACAGTAGGTTACTATGGAATTTTACAACCTATTGCGGATGCTCTAAAATTAATTCTTAAAGAAACAGTAATACCTTCTCAATCTAATAAAGTACTATTTTTATTAGCACCTGTATTAACATTAGTATTCAGTTTATTAGGATGGGGAATAATACCATTTGGACAAGGATTAGCATTATCGGATTTATCATTAGGTATTTTATATACTTTAGCCCTTTCTTCTTTAGGTGTATATGGTGTATTATTAGCAGGTTGGTCAGCTAATTCTAAATATGCTTTTTTAGGATCACTACGATCAACAGCAGCAATGATCTCCTATGAGTTAATCTTAAGTTCAGCAGTATTAATTATTATATTAATAACAGGTTCATTAAATTTAACAACTATAATAGAAAGTCAACAAGCTATTTGGTTTATTATACCTTTATTTCCTGTATTTTTATTTTATTTTATTGCTATTCTGGCTGAAACTTCTAGAACACCTTTTGATTTACAAGAAGCTGAATCTGAATTAGTTGCTGGTTTTTTTACTGAACATTCTTCTGTTCCTTTTGTATTCTTCTTCCTTGGTGAATATTCATCTATTGTTTTATTTAGTTGTATTACGGCTATATTTTTCTTAGGAGGTTATAATATACCTGAATTATTTCTAAATGATTCTATAATTAATCTACAATCTATTTTTTTAGGTTTTAAAACTTGTATTTTCTGTTTCTTCTTTGTATGGTTTAGGGCAACTTTACCTAGATTAAGATATGATCAATTAATTAATTTATGTTGGTTAAATCTTTTACCTGTGGCTGTTGCTTTCATTATTATTGTACCTAGTTTGTTAGTAGCTTTAGATATTGCTCCTTATTAATTTTTATTTTGAATTTGTTTTTTAACATTTATGGTTAAGCTAGCTTGTCTGTTTTATGTTATTTTTAAATTGAATTAAACCCTCCTTCTAGTAAATAGTAAAATAAAATTAATAAAATTAATAAAGTAATAAAGTAAGAAAGTAAACGAAGCAAGTAAAAGTTATAAATCATAACTAACTAAAAATTAATAATAAATAACAGAATAGTAAGCTACTAGTAGCTCGTAAAAATAAACTAATTTTAAATTATATTAATAAAATTATGTTAATAAAATTATGTTAATATAATAAATGGGTAAAATTATAGTTTAATATTTTAGGTTTGCTTCAATAAAATTTTGCTTTAATAATAATAATAATAATAATAATACTAATACTAATAATAATAATAATAATAATAATACTAATAATAATAATACTAATAATAATAATAATAATAATAAAAGAAGAGTTTATAAAGACTCAAATATTAGAATATTTTATATACTTAAATATAATAATATTTATATACTTAAATATAATAAAAATAAATTTATTAAAAAAATAAAAAATAAAAGAAGCGTTTATATAATTACATAAATATAATTTTGCTATCTTAAAAAAAAGAAAGAAGAGACAAGAATAAATTAAATGAATTTAATCATTAAGTAAAATTAAAGTCAGTCAATTACTTTAACACTAAGGGTGGAATAGGGTGGGGTACAATAAATTAAAATAAATTTAATACATTAAGGGTGGAATAGGGTGGGGTACAACAAATTAAAATAAACTTAATACATTAAGGTTATAAAAATAAAAAATTTAGAAAATGTAGATTATTTTATATTATCTATATCGAATAATTATAAAAATGATTTATAAAAATATTTTAAAAGGCTTGAATAATAAAAATGTTCAACATTTACTAATTAAAACAAAAATAAACAAAATGGAAATGATAAGAATAATTGAGGAATGATCATTTGATACTCTATTATTTTCAATTTTAAACAGAAGGGTAAATATTTAACTAAATAAATAGCTATAGAGGAAATTGGAGTATATTTATGTATATTAATACCATATATTTTATATATATCTTTACTGAAATGGTATAATACTGAAGATAAACATTTACAATCATGGATACAATATTTTATAATTTGTTGTTGCATTATATCATGATTTCCCCAATGTTTACTTGCTTCCTTTAATAAATAATTAATCATCTCTGTATTATCCATTTTATGATATTTTATATCATCAGTAATTGATTTAGTTAATTTATCTAATGATTCAGGTAATTTTAAATAAGAGTCGTGAAATTCTATATAATATCTAAAATTATTAGTATTTAGATATCTACCAAATTTACATTT